>FWWL01007486.1_pt1 | contig 14841 bp, 8 predicted proteins | sample 2228331 | NCBI WGS metagenome assembly FWWL01 (sample SAMEA103939775, study PRJEB20133) | metagenome
GCGCCTGAAACGGCTTTGATCCACAAACGAAATTTGCTCTTTTTCACTGCCCTGACGGGTGGTTTGCAGGGTTGTATTCACAATTTCCGCTCCGGCCGGAATGTAATCTTCCACCACCAGATAGGTAAGATCCTGCGGAACGGTGATGGACAGGCGAACCTGCACCACCGGATTGCTCAACGAACGATTGACAGCATTCACAGGTGGACAATCATCCGCCCCACAGTCAGCCCCTTCCAGGTAATATTCGCGGCTGAGCACAACTCCGCCGTCCATGGCCTGGACTGTTTCGACCGGCTGGCCAACATCCAAAATTGTCCGGTAATATAAGCGCCCGCTGCCCGCCGTCCGTTGAATACGCAAAGCATTTCGGTTGGAAGGGAATTGAGCGATGTTCACGTCAGCCCGCACGGTATTGAAAAGTTGCGCTCCACCCGCCTGGCCGCTGGCAATCGCTGCACCGTTCAAGGTGGCAGAAAAGGAGTAGTTCCCCTGTATTTCACCTGTTGCCCGCACGGCACGGCTGAGGGCTGCCAGCGTCCACCCGCTTCCATAGCTGTTCAACCAGCCACGCGCCCCCCGTTGAAGGGTCACATAGCGCACCGCATCCCCCACCAGCGGCGATGCCGGGTCTAGTTCGAGCAGCGCCATCAAGACGATGGATGTAGAAGCATAGGTGTTTGAAAACCGAAACAGGGACGGATCTTCTTCCTGCCAGAATGCCCCGCTCGCCGAGCGAACTGCGCTGCTTTTCAATTCGGCAAGTATGGTTTCTGCCGACCGGCTGTCTCCGCTGTTGTTCAGCGCCATCGCCAGAAATGCCTGTCCCCACGCATTCAACCGTTCGCGCAAGCGGAACAATTCCGGAGGGGGCGGGTTCTGTCGGCCGTTCTGATTCAGCACAAAGTAAGCAAACGCCAGCTGATCCAGTTGTGTGGTTTCCCGTACCATTTCCGGCGTGTAAAGACCGGCAGTAACAAACCGATTGGCATCCAAGAGGTGGAATGGTTCAATGACAAAACCGGCCGAAGCGGCCTGATCGAGCAACCATAGGCCATAAGCGCTCAGGAAAAAGTCACTGGGTTCACCGCTGATCCATCCCCATCCGCCATCGGCCTGCTTCTTTTCGAGCAGGCGATCGAGATCACGCCGGATATTTTGCTGCAAGCGTTCCATCAGGTCAGGCGTAGAAAAATTGATCTCACGGCCCAATTGGTACACGCTTAAGTTGGCTAACAGACGCGAGAGCAAGACTTCGACAAAGTCATCCGAGTAATCTTCCAAAACCTCCAAACCGGTAAATACACTCCCCGCCAAATTGGGAGAAAGTTCAACCCTAAGGCTGCCGCCCGTTGGCACAAATGAACGCGGCAGACTGATCACTTCCAGCGCTTCGCCTGCCTGATCAAGGATGCCGCCGGTCACAAAGGTTTGGGGGGCGCTGTAGCGGCGGATGGGCATGTCCTCATTCGAAAGCATAACAGTATCCTGCAGGCCTCCGCCTTCCACGCTGAACTTCAACGAAGCCGATGGAACATCCTCCACTTTGACCCACCAGTTCACCCGTTGACGATCATAGGCCGCCAGTTGCAGCGCCTGCCGCTCCAAAGCCGGGTTTTCCAGTACCAGTCCGTTGCTTTGAAAACGGACGGTTACATCCATTGGGGCGTCGGTGTTATTTTGAACAATGGCACCAATTTCAATCCGGTCACCCACGACCACAAAGCTCGGCACAACCGGCCGAATCAGCAAGTCTTTGCTGACGACAATCTCGCTGGATGCTTCGCCTACCCGCGCATCGCGCGTCAATCCACGCACCAGAACAACCCAGGTCGTCAAATTGTCCGGTAAACTGAATTCGATTTGAGCAAAACCGCTCGAATCGGTTTCGAGCGCACCCAGCCAGTAGGCTGTATCCCGAAATTCACTGCGCGGAGAAACTAGCGCCAAATCTCCCCCTCCGCCACCGCCTAAACCACGCGGGAGCAGTGGTATCCGGCCAATGTAAGCCGCCAGCGACAAACTGGTGAATACCCCCAGCGGCTGGTCGCCGTAAAAAGCGCTGAAAATATCGGGAGCGTTCGGTTTGCTCAAAGCAAAAATTGCCTTATCCACGACCGCTACCGAGAATTCGCCCTGAAGCGGATTGCCGCGCTGATCCTTGACCAGCAAATCGAGACGGGCGGTTTGACGCGGCTCGAAGCGGTTTTGGGGAGAAACCAACCGTACATCCAGTTGAAATGCCTCCGGTTTGACCTTTAATTCGAGATAGCCCTGCCTGAAATCAGGCTTAGCGGATTCATTAACCCCCAACAAGGTAACCGCAAGATAACAATTTGGGGCAAATGTTTCCGTAATAGGCAAGCTCACAGTTTCTCCGCCCTCACCAATCGAAATAACCTGATAGGTGATCACCCCCCGGCGTTCGACGCTGAGCCATGCCAGCGTGTTACTCCTCAACGGGTTGGGAATGAATATCTGGGCAGTGTCTCCCGCTTCATATTCTTTGCGATCAGCTTCCAGCCGAATTTGCTGATTGGGCAAACGCGGCCACGGAGCAGTGCCCGATCCTCCTACCCAAACCAGAACCTGAGATACCGCTCCTTCACCCCGCACTTCCAGCCGATAAACACCCGGCTCTTGGGGCGTAAATTCCAAAGTCGCCAGAGCATTATTGCCGGTGCGCAGGTCAGCTCCGCTAATGGGTGTAATCACTTCTCGGTAGGAAACCGAACCGGTTTCAATTTCGCTCCATTCCTGCACCCACTCAATCCGATCGAAGGATGCGCTCAACGAACGGCCTCCGATGGGCTGATTCTGCCAGTCCACGGTCAAAATGGAAAAGACAAACGGGCTGCCAGCCGGTTGTGCCCAACTGGCCGGACGGATTCCAATGACCATATCCGAGGGATGGAGCGCCGTTTGCGCACGCTGCGAAACAGGAAAGCCGCTCTCATCGGTCATGGTGATTTCAAGAGTCAGAATTTTTGGACGGTTTTCCTCAAGCAATTCGCTGAGACTCTGGCTGAGGAAGGTTAACGGAAAACGACCGTCAGCGCCCGTGACTCCGCTCCCGCCCATGACATAGTCCCCCAGCGGAAATTGCATACGCATCCACCAATCCGGCTCAAGCCAGAAAGTATCCAGCAGGCCGGCAACATACCCGCCCGGCAAGTCGGCTTCGGCATTGCGCGCGTACAAAGACCAAACGACATTGACACCGGCTGCCGGCGCTCCGAAGAAATAATTGGCTTCAACTTCAGCGCGGACGTCCTCCCCCCATCGGTATTCGGACTTTGAAAAAGATACCTGCAAATCAATTTCCGGTTTGCGATATGCCGCCACCTGAAATTCAATGACCGAATCGGGCTGATCTTCTATTTGAATGGAATAAATACCGGTGGGCGCGTCCTGCGGCAACTGCACCTGGCCGTGAGCCGTTCCATAGGGGGATAAGGTCAGTTTTTGGGTTTCCAGCACAGGCGTTCCCTGTTCGGCTGAGTAGGCGGCATAAACTTTAACCGTAATGTCCTTCACCTCTGGTGGCGGGTAACGCGCGTCATTCCATTGGCGAACAACATAGCGGTAGTAAACGGTTTGACCCGGTTGATAGATGGGGCGGTCGGTATAACCGTAGGTTTTGATTTTCGGTTGATCAAAATAACTCGGTATGCCGAAATTCCACGGCGAAATCCCTGCTTTCCATTCGGTGATTGCCAGTGAAAAATCGGGATCTCCTTCACTCCCCAAGGCGATCACCAGTGTGCGATATAGAGGGCTTTCAACCAAGGGAATACGAGCAATACCCTGCTCATCCGTTAGGGCTTTGCCCAACACCAGTCCGCTCCCCGCCTGATAAACTGTAACCTCGCGCCCACTCACCGGCTGGCGGTTGAGGACATTCACCGCCCAGACCACAACCTCCTGCTGACTTTCTTTAATGGTCAAATGAATTGGACTGACGACCGTCAGCAAGTTGACCGTTTGATAATTTTCAACAAACTGGGGGGATGTGATGCGGAATGCATACAAACCGGTTTCCAGACCGCCGCGGTCTGACTTGAGCGGAATATCAACCCCCTGACTGACATTTCTCGGCAATTCCAGATTTACCTGCCAATTTTCTTCCAGCGCCAAGGATTCAAAAGCGGGTGTGCGTTCGATAGCCCGAATGACCTCCATTAGACTCATTCGCGCCCGGCGGATATCTAACCTTTCCAGATTGGTAGCGTAAGCCGGTAAAACACGATCGCCGGGCAAGGCGTAGTACAGGGCGCTGAAGGAATTTTGAATTGGAATATTCAGAGAAGGCAGCTGATTACCAGCCATGAAGGTTAGGGTATAATCCCGTCCCAGCGCCTGCCCCCAACGGTCTTGCAACTCGCCTTTTAGGGTCAAACGATAGGTTTGTCCGCTCTTGAAAAAGCCAGACAGGTATAAAAATCCGGCCTGTTCATCGCTGTATAGAGATAAACCGCTGATTTTCGGCTCGAGGATGATCCGTTCATTCAATTTCTGATTGCGCGCCAGCGGTGCAGAAAATTCCACCAGCACCGAACCATAATCTCCATACACCTCCAAATCTTCACCGACTGAAGGCGTGGTGGAAACCACCTGAAACTGCCCCACCGTTCGGAAAGGTTGCCGCAGGGTGTCCTCAATCGCCACCCCGCCCAGCGCCTCGACCTGATCCAGTTCAACCACATATTCTCGACTTCGCCCCAGTAATTGCTGGGGTTTGATTGCCACAATGGTATCCCGCTCGCTCCACTCGTAACTCACAGTGACCGAGCTGCCATCCTGACTCCGCAGGCGAAAACCCTGTTCAACACTGCGCCGGCTCATGGGTTGATTGAAAGTCAAGCGAATCTCAACATCCAGCGGCTGGGCTTCATCCAAATTTGGCTGGATGCCAATCAAAGCCGGTTTTACGGTGCTAAACTGCCAGTTCATCAATTCGGCGTTGGTTAAAGGCAAACCATCCACCCCTGTTAGAGCCGGATTCATCACCACTTCATAGGTCTTGCCGCCTTCCAATGCCGGGCGTGGAGTGAAAACAAAGGTGCTGGTATTCAACCAGCGCCCCTGTCCTTCGGCGGCTGGCTGCAAGGTAAAGGCGGTTGGTTCGCCTGAACCGACCTCGCCCAATTCAACCATTGGACGATTGAACGTAACCGCCACAATGGTTGTGGGGTCCACATCCTGAATATCCGGTTGGGGAATTCTTTCGGTGATTCTCAGTTCGCCCGCTGTGCGAAATTCAAAAGAGAATGACCGCGCCAGATTCTGGCCACTCTTATCCTTTGCGGTCGGCTGGAGGGTCAGAGTAACCGGGGTGTCCAACGGCAGGGGTTGATCGGGGACAAAACGCACCGCGGCCTCATCCAGCCACTCGAAGCGACCAGCCGTAACCGGCTGCACAACCAGAGCGCTTTCTACGGAGGGACGGTCCATCGGCTGATCAAATGTTACAATCACGCCCTCGCGCGGAGTGAGGATGCTGCCCGGTTCCGGTTGAACTTCCAACACCGTGGGAGGCAGTTCTACCTGCGGCGTCGGGAGTGAAGGAGGTTGTGTAAGCGTTGGGGTGGATACCGATCGGTCCCGCTGGTCACCCCCAAACGGCAAATTACAGGCAAGGCCGACCATTGTAATCATACTTATCAGGGTGATTGCCACCCGCAAGAAAGTCGGTTGAGCATGGTTCCTCATCGGAGTTCCTCCATCACCTTGCACAAAACAAATCCTTTGGCAAATCAACTTTACTTTACCACATTTCAAAGGGATAACTGCCCGGAATTTCCACAAGGCGCTTCTTAAACACTTACGGTCCAGACGCATCGCCATGAGGAAAAGTTTCAAAAAAGGCTGCCTGATAAACAGGCAGCCTTTTTTCGCTGATTATTCAGGATTTCATCACGGTTGATTGAGGAACGAACCAAAAAAGCGTTTGAAGTAGCGGAATTGGCCGCTCTCGCCGGTGTGATTGGGATTCTTGGCATCCCAAATTGCCACAAAAGAGGCTACGACATCATTCGCATCCAGCCGATTCCCGTTGGTAAATCGCACACCGTAACGCAGATTGAAAGTCCATTCGGTTGCGTTTGGATTGGACGACCACGATTCCGCCACCCCCGGCCGCAAACCCACACCCCCGAACTCGTTTTCAACCAGTGTGGAATACAACAAATTGGTCACCCGGAATGTGGTCCACTGGTTGGCGTCTGCCGGCCAGAGCGATTCGGGTTCAGCCGATTGGAGAAAGACCAGCGTTCGATCCGGGGTAATCACTTCGGGTAAGTTTTCCCCATACGCGTTGACCGCTGCACCCTGCACTTCTTGCCGAAAAACCGCAGCAGTCCGCACATGCGCCAGCGGGATTGCCGGCGTGTGCATTCGCAGCATCTCATTGATTCGGTTGTATCGGTTTTGACGCTGGTCAGGATCGCTGGTGGCCCCGGCTTCCTTTGCCATGAACTGCACATCCGGATAAACATTTCCCAGCAGTTGGGCATCAGAACTAAAAATGGTGGAGTATAAACTGGTCGGATCAGCGTAATCAGCATACCACGAATAAAGGAAGAAAGCCTCTTTTCCGGCTTGAACGGATTGTTCAAATTCGGCCGCCTCCATTCGGTTCAGACGCACATTGATGCCATAAGGTAACAACTGTGAGCGTATCGTCTGAGCAATCCGGTGCGGGTCGGGCAATAATTCATTGCCTTGCGAAGAATACGAAAGAGTTAATTCCTGTTCAAAATCAAAGTTCGCCCGGCGCAGCAAATCCAGCGCTTGCTGTGGATCATACGGCAGCCACCGATACAGTGGGGTATAACCCACCTGAAAAGTGGGAGAGAGAAATTGCTCGGCAATTTCGGTGCCAAACGGGTAGATCGTGTTGACGATTTTCTCGCGATCAATCAACATACTGATAGCCTGGCGCACACGAGCATCATTGAATGGCGCAAAGCGGTTGTTCATTCCAATAAATGCCAGATTGAGCGCAGGGCGGTAGACCAGACTTAAAGCGCTATCCTGATTGATGCTGTAGTAAGAATTGGGATCAGGCGAGTCCATAGCATGGGCTTTTTCGGTACTGACCTCAACCAACCGCGAAAGCGAGGTGGTTGCCCAGCGGAAGGTTATGGACTCGCTGCGCGGTGGCAAGCCCCAGTAATCCGGATTCGGCTGGAGAACTAGCCGCACCCCCGGCACATACTCCGCCACCTGATAAGGCCCGCTGCCGTTCGGTTGGCGGCTCATTTCCCGCGAATTACCACGATGTTCGTTTAGAAAATCATCATCCTGAATTGCAAAAATCGGAAAAGCCAGTTTTGCCGGAAAAGCCGGGTCCGGGTCGCAGAGAGAAAACCGAACCGTGTTGCTATCCAATGCTTCGACTGCCCGAATCGCCCCTCCGTAGGAACAATCCTGAGCGCGCACTCGTTGTAAATTGACCGAAGCCTGCACCTGTTCCACCTGCAGGGATAGCGGTTGACAAGCGGTTACTATCAGGCTGCTGATCAGAAAAAAAGCGCTCAGCCAAAGCGAACTTTTCCGTAAGAGAATAGCAGGTAAATTCTTCTTCATTCGACGGCCGGCTCCATTTGATAGGCTGTGGTTCTCGAAAAGATTGCCCGTGTTCATTGCTTTTCAGTCAAACGAGGATCGCTTCCAAGGTAATTATACGGGAAGTGCGCTGCTATGGAATTGACAAATCAGTAAGGTCACTGCTGGTCAACTTGTTTCAATCAAGGTATACTCCCATTCGGATTTCAGAATGCAAGAGATGGGGTTTTCTTTGATGATGCAAAAATTGATCCAATGCGATGTCAACCTGTCCAATCGTATGCGGATGGAAGTGGACGAATCCTTCCGCTGGAAACTGGTCGCCTTTTTAGCCCATTCGGGTGATTCGTGGTTTTGGCTGCTGGGTTTAGGGTTGGTGTGGTTGTTTTCAAGCGCATGGAGAGGATTTTCGGCATTTCTAATGGTGGATATCCTACTGTTGGCTGCGCTGGTGATGAGCATCAAGTTCCTTGTCCGCCGTAGCCGCCCACCGGGTGAATGGGGCAGCATCTACCGCAACACCGATCCGCATTCCTTTCCATCCGGCCATGCTGCCCGTGCTGTAATGATTGCTTCCGTGGTAGCAGCCAATGCTCCTTTCTGGTTGGTCGTTTGCGTCTCGGTTTGGGCGGTACTGGTTAGTCTGTCACGCATCTTTACCGGCATGCACTACCTATCCGATGTTTTAGTTGGCATGTTACTGGGTTTGGCATGTGGAGGGGTGTTCCTCTCCTTGCAAGAATGGATGCGAACCATTTTGCCTTTCCTTTTCGGTTAATTCCAGCCTATGATGAGGCGGCGATTTTGGTCTCTTCCCGGATGGATTACGGCTGGTTTTTGGCTCATTCTCCTTTGCGCCTGCCAGTCATCTCCACTGGAAATCCTAGTGGAAAATCAGAGCAGCCTGCCCATCTGTGAAGTCTATCTTTCTCCTCCTCATCAAGCCGATTTTGGGGAAAATCAACTGGCTGAAAGCGAGTTGATCGCCAGCGGAAGCAGCCACACGTTCATCCTCGAAGCCGGCGAATATGATTTGTTGGTGCGCTCATGCTCTCAGGAAACGGTCTATTCTGATGCCAAAATCACCCAAAACCGGCACGTAATCATTGGTGGCGAGGGAAACGCGCTTTTTCAAGTGACCAATCAAACCGCTCAGGAAATTTGCTATCTTTACATTTCAAACAGCGGGGAATGGGGTAGTGATCGTTTGGGTAAGGTCGAGAGTATTCTGCCCGGCAGTAAGCGGATATTTTTTCTGCCCCCTTCCACATATCATGCCCGCGCATTGGATTGTGAAGAGAATCTAATTGCAGAGTTGGAAGAGATAAACCTGACCGACTCGTTTGAATGGTTTATCTCACCCTGAACAGAATGTTTGACGAATACGGCACGCTGGAGTATCCTTATAAGCGGGAGTGGCAGGGTCCCGGTGGGCTCCCCGGTCTTCAAAACCGGTGGCGGGTCGCGTTGCGGGCCGCGGTGGGTTCGACTCCCATCCATTCCCGCCTGACCAATTATCTGTACGGACAACAGGGACAAAAAGTGGCTCATGGAAGATCAACCTCTACTCATTGAACGAGTTGAACTGGCTGTACGCCGGGTTTTCTTCATCGAAGATACAACCTACGGTGACGAACGCAAAGGCTTTTTGGTCAAGTATCACGGGCGCATCATCTTGCCCGACACCGCCGAGGCCTACGACCGCCTGGCCGAAGCCGTTGCGCCGCTCGGCCTGACCCCCCTCTTTCGGTATGAGCAAAACCGCCAAACGGTTATTTTTGTGACCAGCCGGCAAGCCCCGCGTCCATCCAATCCACGAACCAACCTGATTTTCTTCATCCTGACACTGATCAGCGTATGGTTCACCGGCGGTATGCTTAGTCTGCGGGAAATGCCAGCCAACGCAATGGAGTTCATTTGGGCAATTCTTACGAGCGGCTGGCCGTTTGCGGTCAGCATGCTGGCCATTCTCACCGCCCACGAATTCGGCCACTATCTGGTCGGCCGAAAACACGGCGCGGCGGTCAGCCTGCCCTACTTTCTGCCGCTACCTTTTCCCCTCAGCCCCTTTGGAACGCTGGGCGCATTTATCAACATGAAAGAACTCCCCAAAAACCGGCGCGTATTGATGGACATTGGCATCGCCGGCCCGCTGGCCGGTTTGGCAGTGGCCATTCCGGTTTTGCTCATCGGCTTGTCGCTCTCTGAACTTTCTCCTTTGCCGGCTGCGCCGCTGGGCAGCGGGTTGGGGCAAACTCAATTGGAGGGCAACTCCATCCTCTATCTGTTGCTCAAATTCGTCGTCTTTGGGCAGTTCTTGCCTGCCCCGGCGGATTACGGCGGTCTTCCTCCGTTAGTGTACTGGGCTCGTTACATCTTTACCGGTCAGCCGCTGCCGTACGGCGGCATGGACGTTCTGTTGCATCCGGTGGCGTGGGCAGGCTGGGGAGGCATCCTCATCACCTCACTGAATCTCATCCCTGCCGGTCAACTGGATGGCGGCCACCTGCTTTACGTCCTGTTCGGACGAGATCGCGCTCGTCAAATCTACCCGTTGATATTACTGGCGCTCGGCTTGTTGGGGTTCATCTGGGCGGGTTGGTGGCTTTGGGCGGTTTTGATCTTCCTGTTCGGGCGGGTATATGCCGAACCGCTCGACCAGATTACCGAACTCGACCCGCGCCGAAAACGGTTAGGGCTGCTGACTTTGCTGGTCTTTTTGCTGGTGTTCACACCCGTTCCGCTGGTACTGATGCCCTGACCAGCGTTTCAATCCATTCGCCTTGCAGGGTGCGATAGACACCCAATGCCGAAACCGTCAAGCACACATGCGCGGGGATCACTCCGATCAAATCGCCAACCGCCAGTGATGAGAACGCCTCCTTTGGCAGGCGGAGGATGCCATGCTCCTGTGAAAGGCGCACCAGCGCGCCATCGCCAATGCGGGATGTCCACCCCTGCTCATTCAAACCCACCACCCAGCCGTAAACCGCTGCACCATTGTCCTGCACGCTGTCTTTGGAAAAGTGGATGGCGCCGCCGTAGATGACCGCTTCCTGCCGTTCAGAATGAAGGGCAACTACCGGACAGGCAACTACCGCGCCGATGTCCGACTCGCGGCATGCGCCCAGGTGAGCCATTTGGGCATCATAAAAGACAAAATTACCCGGACGAATTTCATCCACTCCTTCAAAATCATCGCTTAGGCTGCAACCGGGCGTATCACCGGCCGATACTTCCATGCCCTCTATGCCGTTTTGCTCCAAAAACTGGCGCACTTCGTTCATGCGCCGATTGCTGCGCTGAAACCGCTCCACCACTTCAGCCGGGCTGTGACTGTGGTAGGTTTCGCCCGCATGAGTCAATAATCCGCGCAAGTTCAGTTGAGGGCGCTGACGAACCTGATTACAACATTCCAAAATTCTGATGGGATCATCCCATCTCAAGCCGGTACGACGGCTACCGCTATCCACCTTGATCCACACATCCACCGGCCTTTCAAGCCATTTAGCCAATGTCGAAACATGCTCAACGCATTCGACCAGCACCCCGAGCCGAGTGGTTTCGCTTAACTGGCGCACCCAATCCAATTGGCGCAAATTGAGGGGAAACGCTACCAGAATATCTTTCCAGCCGTGTCTGGCAAAATATCCGGCCATGTCCAGCGAAGATACGGTGATCGCTTGAATACCCAACGCGCGAAACCACTCTCCCACCCGCGCCGATTGATGGGTTTTGAAGTGAGGTCGCAGGCGCACCCTGCCATGATCGGCTTTTTGCGCCATGCGCTGAATGTTGTTTTGAACACGCTGGGGGTCAATCAAAAGGGTTGGACGAACAATATCGTTGTAGTGAATCTGGCTCATGGGTCTATTGTATAATAACGGACATGAATAATCAGCAATTAGCCAAGATTTTCGAACGCATTGCCGATTTATTAGAGATCAATGGCGAAGTGGTCTATAAAACCCTCGCCTACCGCCGCGCAGCCGAAAGCGTGCGATCCTATCCGCGCGAAGCGCTCGAATTATACCGCGAAGGCAAACTGACCGAAATCCCCGGCGTGGGGAAAGCCATCGCAGAAAAAATTGAGGAATTGCTCGCCACCGGAAAATTGGGCTTTCTGGAAAGGCTGGAACAGGAAGTCCCACCCACCCTGCTGGAACTGCTGGAAATACCGGATGTCGGCCCCAAGAAAGTGGCTCTGTTTTGGAAACAAGCCGGAATCACCTCCCTGATGGACCTCGAATCGGCCGCACGGGATGGTCACCTTCGTCGCCTGCCGGGGATTGGCGAGAAGTCCGAACAGCGCATTCTCGCCGGCATCGAAGCTCTGCGGCGGCGCAGTAAGCGCATGTTACTCGGCACAGTACGCCCGATTGGGTTACGCTGGCTGAATTGGCTGCGAGAACTTCCCGGCGTGCGCAAAGCGGAATTGGCCGGCAGCCTGCGCCGCTGGAAACCCACCATCGGCGATCTCGATCTGGTTGCAGCAAGCGGTGACCCGGCCGCCATCATGGATGCGTTTGTTCATCATCCTGAGGTCGTTCGAGTGCTGGCGCATGGTGAAAACAAATCCAGCATTGAGTTGAGCAACGGGTTGAATGTTCAATTGTGGGTACAGCCTCAAGAGAAATTCGGCTCGCTCCTTCAATTTGTGACCGGCTCCAAGGATCATAATGTGCGCCTGCGTGAGCTGGCACAGCGAAAGGGACTTTCTCTCTCTGAACACGGTATCACCGATACGAATGGCATCGAACAGGTTTTTGACAACGAAACCGATCTGTACCGCGCCCTCGGTTTGGACTGGATTCCGCCGGAATTGCGCGAAGACCACGGCGAGATTCAGGCAGCATTGGAAGGCCGTCTTCCGCACCTGATTACCCTGCAAGACCTTCAAGCCGAATTACACAGCCATTCCACCTGGAGCGACGGCTCGTTGAGTATTGGCGAAATGGCAAAAGCGGCTAGCGCGCGCGGTTTGAAGGCGCTGGCGATTACCGATCACACTCATTCACTGGGGATTGCCAACGGGCTTGATGTGGCTCGTCTGCGCCAGCAGCGCAAAGAAATTGACGCTGTACAGGCTGAATGGGGGGATAAACTGACGATTCTACAAGGCGCGGAAGTGGAAATCAAAGCCGACGGCTCGCTCGACCTGCCGGATGAAGCGCTGGCGGAATTGGATTTGGTCATTGCTTCGCTGCATGTCAGCCTTCGCCAGCCGCGCGAAGAAATTACTGCCCGGTTGCTGCGGGCGATCCGCAACCCGCATGTGGACATCATCGGTCATCCCAGCGGACGCTTGCTGCCCCACCGAGAAGGGGCTGATCTGGATTGGGAAGCGATTTTAACGGCTGCCCGTGAAGAAAATGTCGCCCTTGAAATCAACGCCAATCCCTCACGGCTGGATCTGGATGAGGTTCACGCCCGAAGGGCGGTAGAAATGGGCATCCTGTTGAGCATCAACACCGATGCCCACAGTCCGGCAGATCTGGAATTGGCAGAATACGGTATTTCGGTAGCGCGGCGGGCATGGGTAAGCGCCGGACAGGTGTTGAACACCCGCACTCCGGCGGAAATCCGCCGCTGGCTGGCTGAGCATCGCCGCAGATCCTGACCAAGGGGAAATCGCGCTTTAATTTGACCTACTCAGCACACCAGCAGGCTTGCTTCCCATTCTTAATTGAGCAGTATGAAGTGGAAAATTGGGTTGTTGAACGCACTTGCATTTTCCGGCTGGGCAGAGGATCAAACAGCCCTGCACTTTTTCCAAATCGACAACCAGCCAGCGGTATGCAGTCAATGTATAAGGTTTTGCGAGCCGCAAGGCTGTCAGCAAGACCTGTTTCGGTTAAAAATGATAGTGAGGTCTCAATGGATTATCAAGCCATACGCCAAGAAAAAGATGAATTTTTTGCCACGCATGTGCAAAGCCCGCTGCGGGAAGAGCAAAAAGCCAAATTCGCCGGGTTGAACTACTTTCCGCCCAACCCCAGCCTGCGCCTGAAACTGACCTTACAGCCGTTCGCAGAGCGAAAGAATGTCGAAATTCAAACGAATACGGGAGATGTTCAAATCTACGCAAGATTGGGGCGTTTTTTCTTTGAAGTAGAGGGGCAAAAAGTAGAACTGACTTTGTTCGGAAATCAATATGGGTATTTCCTGCCCTTTGTGGACAGCCTGGCAGGAATAGAAACTTACCCCGCCGGCCGCTACCTTGAGCCGGAAGCGCTTGGGCAAAACGAATTCATCGTGGACTTCAACCTGGCCTACAACCCCTATTGCGCTTACAACGACGATTGGTCATGCCCCATCACCCCGCAGGAAAACCATTTGCCCGTGCCGATTCGCGCGGGAGAAAAGTTATTCCATCCCCCTTATCCAAAATAAGTTGAGGTTATCCTATGGCAAAAGCAATCTGGAACAACACCATTTTAGCGGAAAGCGACCAGACCATCGTGATCGAGGGAAATCATTACTTCCCGCCTAATTCGGTCAATTGGGAATACCTCCAAAAAAGCGAAACGCATACCATCTGCCCATGGAAAGGCGAAGCCAGTTACTACACGATCGTAGTCAACGGTCAAGCCAATCCTGATGCGGCATGGTACTACCCGTCTCCCAAAGAGGCTGCCCGGCAAATCAAGGACTATGTGGCGTTCTGGCGAGGCGTGCGTGTTGAAGCCTGAAAAAACGACTCCGCTACGGCGCGGTGACCGGGTTGCGCCATTCGCTTTACCGGCAGTAGATGGCAAGGTATGCTCCTATTCTGATTTGCTGAACGGCAATTCCTTTCTGCTGCTGGTCTTTCTGCGCCATTTGGGTTGAATTCCCTGCCGTGAACATGCTTTGCAGTTGCAAAGCGCCCACACGCATCTGGAACAGGCAGGCCTTTCTGTCGCGCTGATTACCTTTGAAAAGGGCTATTGGCTGGATCGCTGGCGGGAAATGACCCAAGTTCAATATCCCATCCTGCTTGATCCGGAGAAAAAACTGTATCGGGCTTTTGGGCTTCAACGTTCGGTTCGCCGCACCTGGAATGTTCCCACTCTGTGGTTCTATCTTCGCAAGGTGGTACGAGGCGAAAAACTTATCGCAACGGGCGGCGATTTGCATCAACTGGGGGGAGATTTCATCCTTGACCAACACGCTCAAATCCAGCTTGCATACTACAGCCACGACCCCACCGACCGACCATCGCTAGACTTGCTGCTTCAATCCGTTCAAACCCAAGTCTAGAAATCCGCTCAATTCCTTATTTTCACCGGT
>FWWL01007489.1_pt1 | contig 14841 bp, 12 predicted proteins | sample 2228331 | NCBI WGS metagenome assembly FWWL01 (sample SAMEA103939775, study PRJEB20133) | metagenome
ATCTACGAGGTAAGCCTGCCCGAGCCGCTGTTCCGCATGGCGCTGGACGCGGGCTTGGGCAGTAAGAACTCGCAGGGTTTCGGGTGTATGGGCATATACGTAGCGAGAAGCAGGGAGGTGAGAACAGATGGGGAGTTTTACCGGTAACCCGTTTGTGGACGCAGGCATCGCAGGAATGTGTGCTGCGGCAGAGGTGGACAGCCCCGACCAACTCGGTAAGGGGGCGGTACGGCAAGCAGTAGAGACCCTGTATCGCGTGCTATTAAGCGATAGCGCGTTCAAACAGCAGCCCCCCTACAAGTGCTTCGCTACCAGCACAATGGCGATGATATTTCCCAACTCGCCGTTGCCGCAAGCAAGCTACCCGCAAAACGACACCAAGCGGGAAAAGTACCGCGAACGTATTGACGGCTTGCTGGAGCACCTTGACGCGCCATCCGACCCCACAAGCGACACCTGTTTTGCCTGCGGACAGCCTACCAACCTGCGGTTTGGCAAGGATCAGTTCCCGTTGATGGGTTCCGTAGACCTTGTGAACTTTCATCCCAACCTCGGCGCAGGACATTCCGTCTGTGCCTTCTGCGCCTTGGCGGTACAGTTCCTGCCGTTCTCGCTCCTGCAGACCAAGGCAGAGGGAGGCCGCCTCTGGTTCCTGCACAGCATGGATCCAGCACTCGCGGTTCTCATCCCGCGTAAGATAGTGCTGCCTCAGCTTGCGGCACAGGTAGCAGCGGGAGAAGCCCTGCGCTTTCCGGGTCAGTGGGCGTGCTCTGGCGAGAACGGAGCAGTGCTGTCCCTGCTACACGAGATTGGCAAGCGGTTCGCAGATGTGTTCGAGCAGGTCGAGTCGCCTGTGAGTGTATACCTGTTCTCCAACGACAACCGTGAGCAGTTCCTGCATCGTGTGCCGGTACCACGTCGCCTGTTGCTATTCTTCAATGCATTGCAGGCGTATCCGCAGGCACGCGAGCAATTTGAACAAGAACTATTGCCAAAGGGCAACCGCATAGCTGAGCCAATGTTACACACGCTGAAGCTAATACATCTCTGCCTGGATAATGACGCTCCGAAGTTACTGGGCGGGTGGCAATTCCATCGGCTGTACCTGGAGGAGGTAATGCAAATGACAAAAGCCTACATCCACGCGCTGGAGGAAGTTGCCCGACGAATTGTCGCGCACGAAGACAGCAAGCGGTATGTGAACGACCTCCGACTCGCTACACACCGTGCCGTGATGGGCGTACTAATCGATCTTGTGCGCGACGGATTGATGATGCGTCAAGAACTGCACATCCTGACGCCTCCGGGCGAGGTGTCCGCGGCAGCGGATGCACGGGACTACCTGCTGGGTGCTATCTACGCATTGCAGAACGGCGAGCAGCTTCAACCTGAGCCGTCTGGCCAGGCTTTGCAAGAGAAACATCCGCTAATTGAAAGGATCGAGACATCGGGCCAGCGGGTGATAGACGCACACCAAGACGAAGCGAAAAGATTGCGAGAGGCACTGCGTCAGGCAAGTTCGCCTCGCGACATCCGTCGTGCTTTCCTGCGCCTCGTTGAACAGGCTCAATTGGGCTGGCAGGATTTTCTCTTCTTCTGCCCGCCTGCCGACGCCGACCAGCACTTCCAGAGCAGGGATTACTGGCTGGCGTTCCTGTACGACACGATGCGCGAGGAGACAACTGAGCAACAGAGTGCAGAAACCATCACACCCTGAAATGGAGGTAACGAAAAATGGCGTACCCTGTAGTAACTGGCGCGCTTCTGATCGAAGCGACCGGCGCTGCGTTGAACAATGCTGGTCAGGACGCTGGACGACACGTGGACAACGCGATCGTTGTGAAGCAGATCCGCGTGGGCAGAAATCGCTATCCGTACGTCTCTGGGCAGGCGTGGCGTCGCTGGTGGCGGGAGGTGCTGTATGAAGACTATGGTTGGGAACCGAGCCCGGTCACCCGGCAGGCAAAGTCTGCATACACTGCAGGCGACCCCATACGTTATGCGGAGGACGACCTCTTCGGCTACATGGCAGCGCAGAAGTCGGGAACCTACCGACGGGTCTCCCCGCTCAAAAACAGTCTGCTAATCTCTGTACTGCCGAATGTAATCACCAGCGATTTCGAGAGCTTCTCGCGAAACCTGCCGGTCGATCAACCCGACCCCGTGCCCTTCGAGCATGAGCATTACACCACATTCCTGCAGGGCACGTTCACGCTGTCGTTGACGGACGTGGGGCGGTTCGAGATGGGGCTGATGCGCGACCTGCCGCAGGACTTCTCTCTGCCAGATTCGGTGACTGTTGTGCCCGGCTACAGCACGCAGTCTGCCCAGCAAGCGGTGATCACGCCCGAGGAACGGGCGCGGCGTGCGAAGGAGGTCATCGAAGCGCTTGCTCGTTTGAGAGGCGGTGCGAACCTGACCCGCAACAGCACCGATGTGGTACCCGTGGTGGTGATTATCGCCTTTCTGGACGGTGGGAACGCTCCCCTGCAGAACCTGTTTGCGCCCAACGAGACCGCCGATGCGGTGGTGCTTCACCTAGAGCGACTGCGCTCGGTGTTGCGCGACTACCGCGACCGTCTGCTGAACGGTGCGGAGGTGGTATTTGGTTACCGACCGGGCGTGCTGGCGAATGAAGAGGAGGTTCGGAGTGCACTGGAGGGAGGCGAGATGGAAGGCGTTCGGTTCTTCGTGGGTGATCCGGGCGCGGCCATCAGGCGGGCAGCGGAACTGACCCCCCAATTCATCCCGGAGGTGAGCTAGCACGATGCGCGCTATCCACGCGGTGATACACTCCTACACCGCCTCCTTCCGCGCGCCGGGCATGTCGGCAGGGTACCAGATCACCCTGCCAGTGCCTCCGCTATCCACTGTGTTCGGCTTGCTGGCGGCTGCGTTGGGACACGATGCAGACCCCGAGAGCATCTGGCTGGGCTATCGTTTCCATGCGGAAGCAGAAGCAGAGGACCTGGAGAAGATCATCATGTTCTCGCCGCGGGGCGCGGAGTGGGACAAGAAATTGGGGCAGGTGAAAACTATGCCCATCCGCAGGCAGTTCCTCGTTCATGCCGTACTGCACCTGTACGTCAGCTACGACGAGAAACTGATGCGGGCTCTGCGCGCCCCACGTTTCCCTCTGTCGCTGGGGCGGTCGCAGGATGTGGCAACGGTACAGATGCTGGAAGAATGCTCTTTGAGTCCTGTCGTGGAGGGAGAGATAGAAGGTATTCTGCTTCCCTTCCCCGTGCCAGGCATTCAGTCCTTCGTGTATAACCTGCCCACCTACCTGCCGACGCACCCGCCCCGTCAGCCGCTGGCAGTCAAGCCCTTTCAGGCGGTGGTTGAGCGGCAGAGAGTGAGGCTGGGTGAACCCATCCTGTACTGCCAAGAGGGTCAACAGCTGGCTATACCGCTGTATACGGCAAGGGGGGAGCCATATCGTGTCGCTTCCTGAACCTCTGGCAAAAACCGAACCTCGCCAAACGCTCGCTGAGCATACGCAGGAGGTGTGGGAGGCAGGTAGTGCGATGCTGGAGGCGCTCGCTCACTACCTGCCTGCTGATTTGCACGATCTGTTGAAGCATGCCGTACATCTCCATGATGCGGGCAAGGTAGCCAGCGGGTTTCAAGAGATGCTACAAGGAGGGCAGAAATGGCCCCTCCGGCATGAACTGCTTTCTGCCGCGCTGGCGCTATCGCTCGACTTGCCTGAAGAAGTGGTGCTTGCTGTGGTCAGCCACCACACAAGTTTAGGAGACGATAAACTTTCCATAGCCGGACACACGCTAGTAGACACGACTTGGAATAATCATGGGAAACCGCAGTGGCAGAAACTTCTACAGGAATTGAAAGATCGCTGGGAGTGGCTGATAAACTGGTTGAAGGATTGCGGCTATGATACCAGCAAGCTTTCCGAACCGGACAAGCTACGCGAGCTCCGTCCCATACTGCGCCGATACTGCAAGGAACAAGTGCGGCAGTCTTCCAAACGGCACACGCTGTTGGTGTTGCGCGGACTGTTGATGTGCGCGGACCACCTCGCCAGCGGGCATCACACCGCACCCGTAGGTTTGCCACCGCCTCGCTGGAATATCACGAGCTGGCATCCGTTTCAGGAGCAGATGGCTGGCATCTGCGGAGACGTCATTCTAGAGGCACCCACTGGAGCTGGCAAAACAGAGGCGGCTATCCGTTGGGCTCTGGCGAATCGCCAGGGCGGCGAGCGTATCTTCTACATACTGCCCACGCAAGCCAGCATCAACGCCATGGTAGAGAGGCTACGCAGGGTCTTTGGGAAGGACATGGTGGCGCCAGTGCACGCGCGCGTGCTCCATCAGGAGTTCGCCGAGCATTTTGATGGTGATTACCAGTTAGCAAAAGAGATAGCCCAGAAGCATACAGACCTTTATCGTCAGTTCTACGCTCCTGTCAAAGTACTCACCCCGTTCCAAGTTATCAAACATCTGTTTGGCACACGTTACTTTGAGATGGGATTAGCCGAGATGCTGGGGGCTACCATCATTGTGGACGAGGTTCACGCCTACGATGCACGGGTGCAGGCATTGCTGGAAAAGTCGCTGGAGTACTTGCGCTCGGAGTTTCATGTGCGCATCTGCTTCATGAGCGCCACCTTTCCCCACTTCTTGAGGGAAAGGATAAGAAAAGTCGTACCCGACGCTGAAGAGGTCTCCGGATACGATGGTGTGTCAGCAGGCAGGGCGCGTCATCGGCTGGTACTACGAGATTGCGCGCTCGAAGAATGTGTGCACGACATCACCCACGAAGCGGAGGCGGGTAAGCGCGTGCTGATAGTGTGTAACCGGGTCGACCAGGCTCAGCGGCTGTACCGCGAACTGCAAACGGAGCTGAACGACGACGTTGTCCTGCTTCATTCACGGTTCAGCTACGGCGACCGCAACAGCATCGAAGAGCGCGTCCTGCAACAAGAGACTCAGGTGCTGGTGGCGACCCAGGTAGTGGAGGTGTCGCTGGACGTGGACTTCGACGTGCTGTTCACCGAAGCCGCGCCTGTAGACGACCTGCTCCAGCGATTCGGGCGCGTCAACCGGCGTGGCAGGCTGACACATCCGGCGCCTGTCATCGTCTGCACACAATACGACCAGGAAAAGCTACAACACATCTACGATCTGGAACGCATCCAGCGCACGCTCGAACTGGCACAGAACATCGGAGAACTACACCACAGTACCGCCATCAAGTGGATAGAGCGCGTGTACGAAACCGGTTTCACCTCTAGCGAGCAAAAGGTGTATACCGAAACCGTTGAGAGCATGCAGAGCGTACTCAGCAATCTGGTTCCCCTGTACGAGTCTGAATACGCCTTCGATTTCGACCGGCTGTTCGACAGCGTGGATGTGCTTCCTGAATGCCACAAGGAACAATATCTTCAGCTTTGCAGCCAGCGACAGTGGCTTATGGCATACCGCCTGCTGGTGCCTATTCGCAGAGGCACGCTATACGGCTTGATGAACCAACAGCTGGTCAGCAAAGTTCAGGATCTGCAGGTGGTGAAAGTACACTACGACTGCCAGATTGGTCTGGACATCCACCTACAGAGTGATCCCGCGTGGATAGTGTAGCGCGGTCAACACCCATAGTCAGGAGGAAGGTGCGTTGGAGGAGGACAGGGAGTTTGGCGCACCCCCCATCACCGGCACGCAGGTGCAGTACTTCGTCGTGTGCCCGCGCAAGTGCTGGCTGTTTGTGCACGGGCTGGAGCAGGAGACAGAGTCGGACTGGGTAGAGCTGGGGCGATTGACGCATGAGCAGACCTTCGCCCGCCAGCAGTTGCGCGAGGTGAACGTGGGAGGCTTCATCCAGATCGACTTCACCGACGAAGGTATCGTGCATGAGGTGAAGCACGGTCGGCGGATGGAACATGCCCATCGCCTGCAGGTAGCGTACTATCTCTACCAGCTGCGCGAAAGGGGGGTGCAGACTTCAGGCGTGCTTCACTACCCCAACCAGCGACGCAAAGAGACGGTGGAGCTGACCCCAGAACTGGAACAGGAGCTGATGGAGGTGCTGGAACAGATCCGGCAACTGCGCGAGCAACCCCTGCCCCCGCAGGTGGACGAACCGATGAGCATTTGCCGACGCTGTGCCTACGAAGAGTTCTGCTGGTGCGAAGACGAGGAAGAGGTGCAACCATGAAGAAAAGCCTGTATCTGAACGCCAGCGGCACGCTGGAGCGCAAACAGAACACCCTTTTTCTGGAGCTGGAGACGGGCGAGACGCGCTACTTCCCCATCGAGCAGATCGCCGAAATCCATTGCTTCGGCGAAGTAAACCTCAATAAGCGTCTGCTGGAGTACCTGACCCGGCAAGGGGTGCCCGTGCACTTCTACAACTACTACGAGTATTACGTGGGCACCTACTACCCGCGCGAGCATAACCACTCTGGCTACCTGACGCTGAAGCAGGCAGAGCACTATCTGGACGAGGCAAAGCGGCTGGAGCTGGCAAGGCGGTTTGTGCAGGGAGGACTGCAGAACATCCGGCGCGTGTTGCGCTACTACGCCAGCCGAGGCAAAGAGGTGGCGGACGTGGACGACGCGGTGGATCGGCATCTAACACGGCTGGAGGAGGCGCAGAGCGTGGAGCAGTTGATGCAGGTGGAGGGTCAGGCGCGGGAGGCGTACTACACGGCGTTTGACCGCATTCTGGAGAACGAGGACTTCGCCTTCGAAAGCCGCAGTCGCCGTCCTCCAGCCAACCGGATGAACGCGCTTATTTCGTTTGGCAACAGTCTAATGTACACGCTGGCGCTTTCCGAGATATACCGCACGCATCTGGACCCGCGCATCGGTTTTCTGCACGCTACGAACTATCGGCGGTTTTCGCTGAATCTGGATGTGGCAGAGGTGTTCAAGCCGATACTGGTGGACCGCACCATCCTGTCCGTGCTGGCGAAACAGCAGATTCGGGCAGAGCATTTCGGGGAGGAGCTGGGTGGCGTGTATCTGAACGAGGAGGGGCGCAAAATCTTCCTGCAGGCATGGGAGGAACATCTGCAGAGCACCTTCACGCATCGTCGGCTGAAGCGCAAGGTGTCGTATCGCACGGCGGTGCGTCTGGACCTCTACAAGATCGAGAAGCACCTCATCGGCGAGAAGCCCTACGAGCCGTTCGTGGCTTACTGGTGAAGGAGGCGGCACATGTATGTGGTGATGGTGTATGACGTGAGTGTGGAGCGGGTGGCTCGCGTGCTGAAGATTGGGCGGCGGTATCTGACGTGGGTTCAGAACTCGGTGCTGGAAGGCGAGCTCACCCCGGCGCAGTTTGCCCGCCTGAAACGGGACGTGGGCAAGGTTATCCACGAAGACGAGGACAGCGTGCTGTTCTACACCCTGCGTTCGGCGGAGGATGTGCGTCGCGAGCAAATGGGCGTGAAGAAAGGCGAGCCCGAGTGGCTGATATAGCCAGATATTTATTGTCACTAACAGAGTCGTCTACCTCCGGTTTGGTATGTACAAGCGTGGGGTAGACGACTCTGTTAGCTAAGCTAAACAAAAATTTCGTGAAAAATGGGGGCAAAATGCTTGCATTTTTTGCAGGAGAGGTGTATAATGGAGGCGAAACTGGTGGTTGGAAAGGCGCAAGAGTTAGACCGGAACCTTGAAAATTCGCCTAAACTGACAAAAACCTTTGGTAACAAGCCTACCTATAAGGGATTGAAACTGACCCGGCTGGCAGCTTCATATCGAGCTGCCAGCCGGTAACAAGCCTACCTATAAGGGATTGAAACTGCTGTACCGTTGTCGCATCGGCGGACGATGGCGGTAACAAGCCTACCTATAAGGGATTGAAACCCTGCGCAACGGTCTGACGGTTATCGGCTCGGGCTACAAGTAACAAGCCTACCTATAAGGGATTGAAACTTGTGGGCGCAGAACCACCGCTCGGCTAATGGCAGCTTCGTAACAAGCCTACCTATAAGGGATTGAAACGCTAGCACCAGCATTCCCTCGTGCGACGTCCTGGCGGGGTAACAAGCCTACCTATAAGGGATTGAAACTTTACCTCCGAGGCATACCTGACGCCAGGCAGGTAGTAACAAGCCTACCTATAAGGGATTGAAACGCTGTTTTACTCCGTCTTCTCTTTTGTAGAAGCTGACGTAACAAGCCTACCTATAAGGGATTGAAACCGAAAATCCTTTACAGGTAGGGATGATTTCGATCATCGTGTAACAAGCCTACCTATAAGGGATTGAAACTCGGGGAAGCCACCATCCATTTATGGTATCGCCTCCGTAACAAGCCTACCTATAAGGGATTGAAACATGGGGACAGCATATCTCGGCTGTCCCCGTGAAGTGAGTAACAAGCCTACCTATAAGGGATTGAAACGAAGATTCTCAAACTTCATTTTTTCACCTCCATAAGAGTAACAAGCCTACCTATAAGGGATTGAAACAGTTGATGAACGCCACGTCGGCCTGGGAGACACCGGTAACAAGCCTACCTATAAGGGATTGAAACGACGACAGGGTGATAGACGCGGTGCACTTCTACAATTAGTAACAAGCCTACCTATAAGGGATTGAAACAGGTCTATGGAACTCGCACTGCCGATGACCCAGTAGGTAACAAGCCTACCTATAAGGGATTGAAACATGAACCCGTCCAGCGGTAGCCCCTCGATATCCGTAACAAGCCTACCTATAAGGGATTGAAACCATCTCTCCGAGCTCTCCTACCATCCCGCGGGAGTACCGTAACAAGCCTACCTATAAGGGATTGAAACAGCTGTGCGGTTGGAGCGGTTAACTACTGTGCCAACCGTAACAAGCCTACCTATAAGGGATTGAAACGTTCGTCAGGGTTGGTCGACGGTACGGTGATTACCATGTAACAAGCCTACCTATAAGGGATTGAAACTGACATCCCAGACGTCGTCTTCGCCGTCTACCGGCTCCGGTAACAAGCCTACCTATAAGGGATTGAAACTGAGCGAGATGACTACCTTGATAGTCTTCGTGCGCTCGGGTAACAAGCCTACCTATAAGGGATTGAAACAGTTATGGCAATACAGGCGAAAGGATCGAAATCCACTGTAACAAGCCTACCTATAAGGGATTGAAACCGAAGAAGACGGATTCATTCCCAGCGGAGAAGACCCGGTAACAAGCCTACCTATAAGGGATTGAAACGATACCCGGCACGGGTAGATGTATAGCCGTGGTTGTTGTAACAAGCCTACCTATAAGGGATTGAAACGAAGAACGACTCGCCAACCTTACCAACGGCTTCATACGTAACAAGCCTACCTATAAGGGATTGAAACGAGAACGGCGAGCTCGGCGTCGCTATCGACCGCGATTCGTAACAAGCCTACCTATAAGGGATTGAAACCTTGTACGAGTATCGGTCGGCCTCGTCCACCTGGTTCGGTAACAAGCCTACCTATAAGGGATTGAAACGGAAAAGTTTCACTGTCTTGCGCATAGCAGCCAGAGTAACAAGCCTACCTATAAGGGATTGAAACTTTCGTTTTGGTGGATCCCCTACCTTCACCCTGTTTCAGGTAACAAGCCTACCTATAAGGGATTGAAACCGTACTTGACGCTGATAGTAAACTCATCAGTCGCCCGTAACAAGCCTACCTATAAGGGATTGAAACTGCGCAGCATCTTGATGAAGCCGCGCATAAGCTTGGAGTAACAAGCCTACCTATAAGGGATTGAAACCGCACTCTCTGGACGGCGCAGGCCTGTGTGCGCCAGCTTTGCTCGCAAGGAACCTTACCCCCTCAGCGCGAAATGCAGTCGTATCTCATCTGCTCACAGGAGACAGACCCATGCTCCATCTTCGGCGCCTTCTGCACGAACGCGAGGCGCTCATCACCATCGGCGTTTTTGGGCTCATGCAGATGATGGCGGACTTCTTTGCCGATTGGGGGCTTACCACCATATCGGCGAGCTGTCGCGCTGTCGGTTTCGGACTGGTGCTCACCTTACTGCTACTCGGTTTGAAGCGCCGAACCGCCCCCCTCAACGTGCCCCTGTGTTTTGGCGAGCAGGAGTCGCGACAGGAACTGCTGGCAACGCTCGACCGGTTCGTCATCAGCACTGGACTGAGCAAGGCAGTTCGCGAGATCAACCAGCTCTCACCAGTCGACCGGGCGGAGCTGGCTATTCGTCTCTCTCCCGATGTGCGCAACAGTCGGAATCGGGACACATGGCAAGAGGCTTTCACGCGACTCTTAGCCGAGTGGGAAAAGGAAGTGGACGACCGGCTTCACCGATGGCTTCCGGGCGTGCACTCGGGCATCGTCTACCATATCCGCCCCGGCGTGGTATTACCTCTGGCGTTCGCGCTCGGCTACGCGGTCGGACTGCGAAGATCGGTGGTGCTCTACCACAGCTCCCCAACCGGAGAGTTCTACTGCGTGATGAACCTGACACATCCACGCGTGCTGTTTGAAAACCCACCGCCATCCCAGACGTACGCTTTCCAGCAGGTGCCGCCAGACCTCATCCCGCCAGAACAGGGAAGGGAACGACTGATTCTGCACTTCGTCGTATCAGACCATCATCAGCCCGCACTGAACGCCCACCCCGAACATGAGCACGCCACAAGCGTGGCGATATACCTCCCCCAGGCTCTACCCAGAAACCACGACTGGTTACCCTGCGCCCAGATGATATGGCGATTGGCTTCGCCGTGGGTGCAGGCGTTCCGCCAAGTGGATATTTGCCTGGCAGTACCCGATGCGCTGGCATTTGCGCTGGGTATGACGTTCGCCCGTACGCCGCATCTGCGGGTGTGCCACTGGTTTGGCGAGCAATACCTGCCTGTGCTCGACCTGCAACGCCTCGCCACCCGACCACCCTTCGACTGATGCACGGCAATGACATCTTTTGCGCGATTTTTTCTGAGAACAGTCTGATTGTAGCAGGAGGTTTTGCACAGGCGTCGAAAATAGGCTCCAAAGAGGGTTCATCAATCGAGGCAAACAGTATGGTTGATGAGCGTTCCATATGGTTGTCAGCCCTTCTGCACGACATCGGCAAGGTGGCAGAAATGGCTATCCCCGCCTCTGACGTGCCTTCCGAATGGCGTGCCTCCGCCCGCTACGGTCACGAAGCATACAGCGCCCGCGTGGTGCAAACCGAAGCGCGCCCCTGGGCAGGCGACCTGCAGGCGGTCACCCAGATGGTGCTCAGACACCACGATGCCCAGCTGCCCGATGAAACCATTGTGCAACTGGCGGACTGGCTGGCATCTTACGAACGTGAGGAGGCGGAAGCCGGAGAACCTACCGGCGCGGGCAAGGCGCAGACCGCGCTCTGTAGCGTGCTCAGCCGCGTCCAGCGCGAGCCAACACCCAGAACGCTCTACTACCCCCTGCGCCCGCTGGAACTTCACCGCGACAGCCTCTTCCCACAGCCAGATTACCGCGCCTCCGGGCAGGCTTACCAGCAACTGTGGCAAGGTCTGGCGCGGGAACTGCACCGGGTACCATCGCCCCACCCGCGCACCCTGCAGGCACTCCTGCACAAATACCTGTGGACAGTGCCTTCCGACCGCAGCTACGAGGTCGTGCCCGACGTCTCGCTCTACAGCCACCTGGTCAGCGCCGCCGCCATCGCCGTCTGCCTCGCCAGGCTGGATGAGCAAGAGATTCTTTCGTTACGCGACGCGCTGAAGGCGCTTTACAACGCAGGCAGTGTCGCTAACCTGCCCCCTTCCCAACAGCAAGCTCTGCGCCAGCCGATCGCCGTGCTCATCAAAGGCGACATCTCCGGCACACAGGACTTCCTGTACCTGCTCAGCAGTCAGGGCGCGGCGCGGGGACTGCGTGGACGCTCCTTCTACCTGCAACTGCTCACCGAAACCATCGCCTGGTGGATCCTGCGCCAGCTGGATCTCCCCTTCACCAACCGCCTGTACGTGGGTGGTGGTCATTTCTACCTGCTGGCACCTTACTCCACCACAACTGCGCGCTGGCAGGGCATCCAGCAACAGGTCACCGAGAAACTGTGGCTGGCGCACCAGGCAGACCTGAGCCTTAATCTGGAGATGGTGGAGGTGTGCGCGCTGGACTTCATCAGCCGGGCGCAAGGAGGCAACGGCTTCGCCCCGAAGTGGGAAGAGGTCAGCCAGAAGGTGCAAGCGGCGAAACAGCAACGCTGGCGGGCAATGGGCACGGACGCCATGATGGAACGCCTGTTTACCCCCCACCCGGCGGGGACCACCGCCGAAGAGATGTGTCAGGTCTGCTACGGCGAATGGCAACCGGGCGTGGACAAGACCGACCAGGGCGTGCGCAAATGTCGTCGCTGTTTCGCCTTTGAGGAGCTGGGTAAGCAACTGCGCGACCCAGAGTATCTGGTGCACTTCCTCATGCCCGACCAGCCGCTGCCCAGCCACCCCACCTGGCGCGACATCCTGCGCTCCTTCGGCGTGGATGTTCACATCCTGCTGGCAGGACTGACAGTATCCCCTCCGCAAAACGCCGAGGAAGCGGTCGTCGAACGGGTGGATAACACCGACTTCCTGAGCAACGAGGCTCTCCAGCTGGCAGCCGGCTGGCAGATACCGACAGGCTTCGACTGGCGCCTGCTCGCAGATGCCACGCCCGTACGCGACGACCACCCAGAGGTGGTGGCGGACTTTGACCACCTGGCGGGGACAGCGCGGGGAGTGAAATGGCTGGGCGTCCTGCGCATGGATGTGGACGACCTGGGCGATCTGTTCCATCACGGGCTGGGCGACCGTGCAACCCTGTCGCGCATGGCAACCCTCAGCGAAAGCCTGCGTCTGTACTTCGAGGCATGGGTGCCCATGCTGTGTCGCGCACACAACCAGCACTATGCCCAGCCGGACAAACAGGGCAAGGTCTACCTGCTTTACGCGGGCGGAGATGACCTGTTCCTGGTGGGTGCATGGAGCGCACTACCCATCCTCGCCGAGGCTATCCGCAACGACTTTCGAGCCTACGCCGGAGGAGACCACGTGACCCTCTCGGCAGGGATCGCTATCGAGCACGAGAAATATCCGCTCTACCGCCTGGCGGACGAGGCAAAAGCGGCGCTGGACGACCGCGCCAAAAGCCATACCTGCCTGCATGGACGCAAGAAAGACTCCATCTGCTACCTGCAGGAACCGCTGTGCTGGCAGGAATTCGGCAACGTTCGTGACTGGAAGGACAGGCTTATCGATATGCTGGAAGCACAGGGCAACGCGCGGGTGCCACGCAGTCTGCTCCAGCGGCTGATGGAGATTTCGCTTCTCTATCGCACAAACTCTGCACAGGTTCGCAGAGAGTATCTGGCAGGGCGAATCACCGAACAGCAGATGCGGGACCGCATCGCGCATGACCGCTGGCGATGGCGCATGATGTACCACCTGAGCCGGTTCATCCAGCGTTACCAGTCCCAGCAACAAAACCTGCAGGCACTGCTCTCTGCGATGCAACAGCAGAACCTGATTGCCAACGTCCACGTTGCCGCCCGGTGGGCGGAACTACTCACGAGGGAGGGAAAGTAGCCAATGCCACAACCACAGCACAATCCCCAAAGGCAACAACAGTCTGCGCCGCAACTGCCGGTCAACCAGCAACAGGTGCAACAGGCGATCCGCGAGGGAGGCAAACCGCTGGTGGACGCCGCAGAGAAGCTCGGCAAGCATCTTGTAAGCCGAGAGTTGACTACCAGCCAGATACGCAACATCTATGGTATGGTCAAGCGGATGGAGATGCGAGGGTTCGATGTCCACGAGTTCGTGTTGCTGAAGCCGAAGCTGGCGTATACTGCGAAACGCGCTCGAGATCGTGGCGGTGCGGAAGATCTCAAGACAGTACTCATCTGGGCCATTGATGAGGTGGGGTCCGACGCATCAAAGTTTCAACGCTTCGTGGACTTCTTCGAAGCCATTCTTGCTTATCACAAAGCAGAGGGCGGAAAAGAACGCTAAGGAGGAAGAGAGATGCAAACTCCTACGCTCAAGATCAAAGGTAAGGTCTTTGTGCATGGCGAAGTCAAGCTGCTGACAGCGCTACACATCGGTGGAGCTGCAGCCGGTATTGACATCGGCGGTGTGGAAAATCCAGTGATCCGCGACCCACTGACTAAAGAACCCTACATTCCGGGTTCTTCCCTACGTGGTAAAATGCGCGGTCTCCTAGAAAGGCATCTTGGCTTGAGCTTCAACCATGTAATACAGCAGGTACGCATTCATCAATGTACGGATAGACAGCACTATCTCGATTGCCCGTCCTGCCACCTGTTCGGTATAACGCCGCAGGGCGCGCGTCAGAACTGGCCATGCTTACCATCACGGCTTATCGTCAGAGATGTGCACCTCAAAGCGGAAACAAAAGAAAGACTTCTCCAAGCGCAGACGGAACTGCCGTTCACAGAAGTCAAATGGGAAGCGGCTATCGATAGGATTACAGCCTCAGCAGTACCAAGGCCGGTGGAGCGAGTACCAGCTGGTAGCACATTTGCGCCGTTCGAGACGATCTATACTATCTTCGAGATGGAGAACCTAGACGTTGCGCAAGAGGTAGACAGACTACGCTACCTCTTCCTGGCCATGCATTTACTCGAAGACGACTACCTTGGTGGACATGGCTCTCGTGGATCTGGCAAGATTGTCTTTGAGAAGCTAAGGATCACGCTGAAGACGCCAAGGCACTACGTAGAAGACTTAGCCGCCGTCAAGCTGGCGGAGGCAGACCGCCTGAGCGACCTGAAGGTCGATACGTTCGTCAGCACCATCCGCCAGCATCTGGCAGGTTGAGCACGATGGCAACGCTGTATCGCCTGCGATTTCGGTCGCCCCTCCATATCGGTGAGCGCGGTGTGGGGCT
>FWWL01007490.1_pt1 | contig 14840 bp, 13 predicted proteins | sample 2228331 | NCBI WGS metagenome assembly FWWL01 (sample SAMEA103939775, study PRJEB20133) | metagenome
TGCCCACCTCGTCCTCCGTGATGATGTCAGTGAGCACCCGCTCCATCCCGCGTCCGCGTCCCACTCCGTTGATGATGTCCGGTATCCCCGCGTTTCCGAGGCATACGGCGTAGTCCCCGGCGGCCTCCATCTGCGAAGGGATGACGCCGTAGTCGTAGTCCCCGGGGTCCGGCCAGGGGTAGGCAAGGACATCGTCCATCGTCTCCAGACGCGCCAGAGCCAGGTCGCGCGCCTCCGGATACAGGCCCCCCGCATTGTTCGGGACCATCTCGTAGCCCACGCCCCACTCATCGTAGTATGCGATGCGGCTTCCCGGCGCGGGCTGTCGCGGGGGCTTGCGCGGCAGCGGGCACACGGTCCGGAAATCCACCTCGAACGCCTCGATATAGGACACGTCCCCGAAGTGCTCCCGGAGGGCGGCGTCGATCTCCGGGGTCACATGTATCTGGATGGGCGGCCGGTCGGGCTCCTGATGTGCGATAGCCGTGAGTACCCGTTCGCGTGGGGTCATCCTGTCCTCTCCTCGAACACCTCGGCCGCAAGGAACAGGGCGTTCTGCGCGCATTGGAAGCCCCCGTACAGCGCCATCTGGATGATCACCTCCACAATCTCCTCCCGGGAGATGCCCAGATTCAGCGCGCCGTTGATGTGCGCCTTGAGCTGGGGCAGCCCGTTTCCTAGGGCGGTCAGCGCGGCAATGGTGCACAGCTGGCGCGTCCGCAGGTCGAGGGCGGGGCGGCTGTATATGTCGCCGTAGGCGAACTCGGTGGTCAGGCGCTCGAAGTCCGGACAGACAGTCCGCAGCCGCTCCATCACCTGCTTCCCGAGACCCGTATGGATCTCGTCCAGCCGCGCCTGCCCCTTTGCATAGCGTTCGTCCTGTCCCAAAGGCGTCCCCCGTCGTTTGCCTCCGGCCGGAGTGTTGCGCGCGGGCCCTTCGGATTCCTGCCCGGGCGGCCGCGTCGGACGGGACACACAGCGCAAAAAGGGCGGCGCTTCCGGTGAAGCGCCGCCCGCCGGCACACTCGCCTGTGCGACCCGGTTCAGGCATCGACCACTTCGGCCTCCACGACGGCCGTGAAGGTGAACTCGCCGGAGTCGTCCACGTCCACCACCACCCGGTCGCCTTCGCGGAACTCTCCCTGAAGCACCTTGATGGCCAGAGGGTCCTGCAGGCGCTTCTGGATGACCCGCTTGAGCGGCCTCGCGCCGTAAGCCGGGTCGAAGCCTTCGGCGGCCAGACGCTCCTTCGCCGCGTCCGTCACCTCGAGAGTCAGCCCGCGGGCCGCCAGGCGCTCCCTCAGGTGGCCCAGCTGTATCTCCACGATGGCGCGGATGTGCTCGCTCGTCAGGGTGTTGAACACCACCATCTCGTCGATGCGGTTCAGGAACTCCGGCCGGAAGTGCTCCCGGACGGCGTCCATCACGCGCCGCACGGCCTCGTCCCGGTCGACCGTCGGGTCGGACAGCCACGCGCTCCCGATATTGCTGGTCATGATGATGACCGTGTTCTTGAAGTCCACGGTGCGCCCCTGGCCATCCGTCAGGCGCCCGTCATCCAGGATCTGCAGGAGCACGTTGAACACGTCCGGGTGCGCCTTCTCGATCTCGTCGAACAGGATGACGCTGTAGGGTCTGCGCCGCACCGCCTCGGTCAGGTAGCCTCCCTCTTCGTATCCCACGTAGCCGGGCGGCGCTCCGATGAGCCGCGCCACGGAGTGCTTCTCCATGAACTCGCTCATGTCCAGGCGCGTCATCGCCCGCTCGTCATCGAAGAGGAACTCGGCAAGCGCGCGGGCCAGCTCCGTCTTTCCGACTCCTGTAGGTCCGAGGAACATGAAGCTGCCGATGGGCCGGTTCGGGTCCTGCAGCCCGGCGCGCGCCCGCCTGACGGCATTCGAGACCGCTTCCAGAGCCTGGTCCTGTCCCACCACGCGCTGGCGCAGGCGGCTCTCCATCTGCACGAGCTTCTGCAGCTCGCCTTCCATCAGCTTGCTGACCGGGATGCCCGTCCACTTGCTGACGACCTCGGCGATATCCTCTTCGTCCACCTCCTCCTTCAGCATCTTCTGCGTGGACTGCAGCTCCGCGAGCCTTTCGTTCAGGCGGTCCAGCTTCTTCTGCAGCTCCAGCATCCGGCCGTAACGGATCTCCGCCGCCTTGCCCAGGTCGCCCTCGCGTTCGGCGGCCTGCTCTTCGGCGCGGGCGTTCTCGATCTCCTGCTTGGTCTCGCGGATGGCCGTGATGATCTCCTTCTCCGCCTGCCAGTGCGCCTTCATGGCGCTCGCCTGCTCGCGGAGGCCGGCCAGCTCCTCCTCCAGCCGTGCCAGACGCTCCTGCGAAGCCTTGTCGGTCTCCTTCTTCAGAGCTTCGCGCTCGATCTCGAGCTGGCGGATGCGCCGCTCCACCACGTCGATCTCCTGCGGCATGCTGTCGATCTCGATGCGCAGCCGGCTGGCGGCCTCGTCCACCAGGTCGATGGCCTTGTCCGGCAGGAAGCGGTCGGCGATGTAGCGATGGGACAGCACGGCGGCTGCCACCAGGGCGGAATCCTGTATCCTGACGCCGTGATGGACCTCGTAGCGCTCCTTCAGCCCGCGCAGGATGGCGATGGTGTCGTCCACGCTGGGCTCGCCCACCATGATGGGCTGGAACCTGCGCTCGAGCGCCGGGTCCTTCTCGACGTGCTTCCGGTACTCGTCCAGGGTGGTTGCGCCCACACAGCGCAGTTCACCCCGCGCGAGCATCGGCTTCAGGAGGTTCGCGGCGTCCACCGCCCCCTCCGCCGCTCCGGCGCCCACGATGGTGTGCATCTCGTCGATGAACAGGATGATCTCTCCCTGCGCCTCGCTGATCTCCTTCAGCACGGCCTTCAGACGGTCTTCGAACTCGCCCCGGTATTTGGCCCCGGCGATGAGCGCTCCCATATCGAGCGCCACCACGCGCTTGTTCTTCAGACTCTCGGGGACATCGCCGGCCACGATGCGCTGCGCCAGGCCCTCCACGATGGCCGTCTTCCCGACCCCGGGCTCTCCGATGAGCACGGGGTTGTTCTTGGTGCGTCTGCTGAGGACCTGGATGACCCTGCGTATCTCGTCGTCCCGGCCGATGACCGGGTCCAGCTTCTGCTGGCGGGCGGCCTGGGTCAGCTCGCGCCCGTACTTCTCCAGCGCCTGGAACTTCTCTTCCGGATTCTGGTCGGTCACCCTTTGGCCCCCGCGCACGTCAGCCAGAGCACGCAGGATGGCCTCCCGGTTGAGCCCGTGCTCCCGCAGGATGCGTCCGGCCGCCCCCTTCGTGTCCTCGGCCAGAGCAAGCAGCAGATGCTCCGTGCTGATGTAGTCGTCCTTGAGGGCGTCGGCCTCCTTTTCGGCCTGCTGAAGTGTCTGGCCCAGTTGCGGGGACGGGACGCTCTGGTGAGCTCCGCTGACCACCGGGAACCGGGCGATTTCCCGCAGAGCCTCGTCCTCGACCTCGCGGGGGCGCACGCCCGCCTTGCCCAGGATGGCGGGCGCGACGCCCTGCTCCTGGCGCACCAGTGCGACGAGCAGGTGCTCGTTCTCGATTCGGGGGTTTCCCCGCTCCAGAGCCAGTGTCTGCGCGTCTGCCAGCGCCTCCTGGGATTTGATGGTGAATCTGTCAAGTCTCATGTCTGTCGTGTTCTCCCTTCCACGGGCCCTCCGGCTCCTCCCGGCGCCTGGACGGTCGTTCGTCCTCCGGCATGATACCCGCGTTTTGAGTCTTATCAATCCATATGATATGAGTCCGATGATATCAATGCATATCCGGAGGAAAAGTTCCCGGCGCCTGCGGCTGTGGCCAGTGAAATTGATTTGCATCAAGGAACCAGAGATGCAACGTGAGGACACTGATTACGTTCAATCAGCAGGGACGCACCAGAGAGCTTCTTGGCTCCGATGGTTGTCCCCGAATGAGAGAGGAGAGCGAGCAAATGCCGAATCACCGCAATCTCTGGATGGTGTTGGGCTTGGTTGTTCTGCTGTCGTTTGCCGTTCTGGGCGGGCTTGGCTTCAAAATAAACTCCATGAAGCCTCCTATACCCAGTTCCGTTCAGACTCCGGACGGCACGGTGCTGATGACCGGGGATGATATCCGGCGAGGGCAGAATGTCTGGCAGTCGATCGGAGGGCAACAGGTCGGGTCGATCTGGGGGCACGGTGCCTACATTGCCCCGGACTGGACAGCGGACTTCCTTCACCGGGAGTGCACGTTCATTCTGGACAAATGGGCATCCGGGGAGGGAGCACGGGATTACGACGCCCTGCCAGCCGAAAGACAGGGTGCCCTTAAGGGCCGGCTGAAGGCCCTTATCCGTACGAACACCTATGATAGCGCCACCGGCGTTATCACCCTCCAGCCCATTCGTGCAGAGGCCATTGAGAGCGCGATCGCGCACTACAGCGATGTCTTCTCCAATGGGCGGGAGGAGTATGCCATCCCGAAGGGAACGCTGACGGATGCCCGGGACCTCAGAGCGATGGCTTCGTTCTTCTGGTGGACGTCGTGGGCGGCAGCCACCGAGAGGCCTGACCTCGACGCAACATACACCCAGAACTGGCCGCACGAGCCTCTTATCGATAACCGGCCGACGCCAGACAACATCGTGTGGAGCGTGATCAGTTTCGTGGTGTTGCTGGCCGGCGTGGGCGCCATGGTGTGGTACTTCGGCTCTCAGGAGAAGTCGCACGAGGAAGATGACATCCCGGAAAACGACCCGCTTCTCGGCTTCAGACCGACCCCCTCTCAGAAAGCCACTCTCAAATTCTTCTTCGTGGTAGGCGGACTATTCGTCACACAGATGATTACGGGAGTCATTGCGGCGCATTACGGCGTAGAGGGCAGCGGGTTCTACGGCTTCAAGCTCGATCAGATTTTGCCGTACAGCGTGGCCCGGACATGGCATCTGCAGCTTGGCATCTTCTGGATAGCCACGGCCTGGCTGGCCACGGGGCTCTATCTTGCGCCGGCGGTGGGCGGCCAAGAGCCGAAGTTCCAGAAGTTGGGCGTCAACTTCCTGTTCATCGCCTTGCTGATAATCGTGCTCGGTTCCCTTGCGGGCGAATGGGCCAGCGTGAAAGGTCTGCTTCCCGGCGACCTGTGGTTCTGGTTCGGCCACCAAGGCTACGAATATGTGGACCTGGGCCGGTTCTGGCAGATTTTTCTTCTAGTCGGCCTGTTCCTGTGGCTGTTGCTGATGATCCGGGCGCTGGCTCCGGCATTCCGGCAGCCGGGTGAGCACAAATCCCTGCTGGGACTCTTTGTTGTGTCCAGCGGTGCGATTGCGATGTTCTACGCTGCAGGACTTGGCATCTGGAAGAACACGCATCTCGCTATGGCCGAGTACTGGCGCTGGTGGGTGGTCCACCTCTGGGTGGAAGGATTCTTCGAGGTGTTCGCGACGGTCGCCATCGCCTTTCTCTTCGCCCGGCTGAAGCTCATACGTGCCCAGACCGCCACTCGAGCAGTGCTGTTTGCCACGATCATCTTCCTCTCCGGGGGTATCATCGGCACGTTCCACCATCTGTATTTTGCAGGCACTCCGTCCGTCATTCTGGCATTCGGGGCGGTTTTCAGCGCTCTGGAAGTGGTGCCTCTCGCTCTGATAGGCTTTGAGGCGTGGGAAGAGCTGCGCCTTGCGCGTGTCCGGAAATGGGCGAACACATATCGGTGGGCCATCTACTTCTTCGTTTCAGTCGCGTTCTGGAACCTTGTGGGGGCCGGCCTGTTCGGGTTTCTCATCAACCCTCCGATCGCGCTCTACTTCATGCAAGGGCTGAACACCACTCCCGTGCACGGGCACACAGCCTTGTTCGGGGTGTACGGGATGCTGGCCATCGGACTGATGCTGTTCTGCGTGCGCAGCCTGATGCCGGGCAGGGCGTGGAAGGACTTGCCCATCGCGGTTGGCTTCTATATGCTGAACATCGGACTGCTGCTGATGGTCCTGCTCAGCCTCCTGCCCATCGGGCTGATGCAGACCTGGGCGGCGGTGAACAGCGGTCTGTGGTTCGCTAGAAGCAGTGAGTTCATGCAGTTGCCCATCCTGCAGACCCTGCGATGGCTCAGAATCCCGGGCGATACCATCTTCTTTCTCGGGTCACTTTTCATCGGCTGGTTCATGGTCGGGCTGTTGACGGGTCACAGCTTCGAGAAGGAGGGCTCAGTCGTGGCAGGTAGCGTACGGCAACATGATGCTGCAGGCGCGAAATAGATGAGTCCGGCTGGCCCGAGAAGTTTCTTGACAGGGACTTTGGCGACGACAGCCGGGCGGTCAATCCAAAAGGCGGGTGATTGCAGGAAGGATATCCGTCCCCGCTGCGTGAAGTCTCAAGGGGTGACTGCCAGCGATGGATGCGCTGGCGGGATTACTCCCCGACCCTGACAGGAAGGAGGTGAGCCAATGGAAGCCTACTGCGTCAAATGCAAGAGCAAGCAAGAGGTCAAGAACCCGACTCAGACCACCATGAAGAACGGCAAGCCCGCTACGACGGGACAGTGCGCCGTCTGCGGCACGAAGGTGTTCAAGATCGGCAGCAAGTGAGGGCGTGAACTGCGGCGTCCTGCCGCGACAGGGATTTGCCGATATCTTTAGACCGGGAGCCGTCCACGCCGGGGTGTGCGTGCGCCGGCGGCTCCCGGCTTCGAAGCTCCTCTTCCGTTCCGGGCCTCGCCCCATTCCGGAACCGCGCGGCTTCTCCTCTCCGTAAAGATTCCGCCTGAGGCAGTCCGATAATCAAGACTGTCAGCGCCCCGGCCGCGCTCGCAGCGGGCCGGGCACGCGGCATCTGGCTTACACTCCTGGAGGAAACCGATCGTGAACATCTGTGTGGTGGGGACCGGGTATGTCGGTCTGGTCACGGGGACCGTCTTTGCAGACCTGGGAAACGATGTCATCTGTGCGGATATCGACGCATCCAAGATCGAGATGCTCCGCCGGGGCGAGATGCCCATCTACGAGCCCGGCCTGGAGGAGATGGTCGCGCGCAACGTGGAGGACGGACGGCTTTCGTTCACGACGGACATCGTCGATGCGGTGAAGCGCTCCGAGGTGGTGTTCATCGCCGTCGGGACCCCGCCGCGCGAGGACGGACAGGCCGACCTCTCCGGCGTCGAGGAGGTGGCGAAGACCATCGCGAAGGGCCTGAACGGATACAAGGTCATCGTCAACAAGAGCACGGTGCCGGTCGGGACCGGCGACCTGGTCCGCCGCATCATCGAGCAGCACCGCGAGAACGGCCAGGATTTCGACGTCGTGAGCAACCCCGAGTTCCTCCGGGAGGGCTCCGCCATCAACGATACGCTCTATCCGGACCGCGTCGTCATCGGCGCACCCACCCAGACGGTCGCCATGAAGATTCTGGAGCTGTATGCTCCGCTGGAGCGCCCGATGATCATCACGGATGTGTACTCGGCCGAGATGATCAAGTATGCCTCCAACGCCTTCCTCGCCACCAAGATCTCCTTCATCAACAGCATCGCCAACATCTGCGAGCGCGCGGGCGCGGATGTCGTCCAGGTGATGAAGGGGATGGGCTACGACCGGCGCATCGGGCCGGACTTCCTGCAGGCCGGGCTGGGCTACGGAGGAAGCTGCTTCGGGAAGGACGCCAGCTGCCTGTACCATACGGCGGCGAAGCTGGGATACGACTTCCATCTTCTCGGAGCGGTGATGGAGGTCAACGAAAAGCAGGCCATCCGGTTCGTGGACCGGCTGGTGGATGTGCTGGGAGGAGTGTCCGGACGGACCATCGGCATCCTGGGGCTGGCGTTCAAGCCGAACACGGACGATATGCGGGACGCCAAGAGCATCGAGGTCATCGGCCGCCTGCTCTCGCTGGGAGCCACAGTGAAGGCCTACGACCCCATTGCGATGGAGAACTGCCGCGGCATCTTCCCGCAGATAACCTACTGCAAGAACGCCTACGAGGTGGCGGAGGGTGCGGACGCGCTGATGCTCGTCACGGAGTGGAACGAGTTCAAGTTCCTGGCGCTGGAGAAGATCCGGGACCTGATGCGCCAGCCGGTGTTCTTCGACGGCCGCAACCTCTACGACCCGGCCCGGATGGTGCGGCTGGGATTCGACTACCACTGTATCGGACGTTCGCCCAGGTTGTGGAAGAACGTGGGTGAGGCGCAGAACGGACACGCGGCGCAGGCGGTGGAGCCGGCCGCCAGAGCGTGCGCCTGAACCGCAAGCAAGGGGTCTGAGACCGGAGATGCAAGTTCTGGGAGCAGTGAGCAATCCGCACTACGAGGCCGGGCTGCATTACCTGGACCAGGGGCAGCTGGAGATGGCCATCATCGAGCTCGGCAAGGTCGCCGGCGGGGCGGCCAGTGCGACCCGCGGGCAGATGAAGCTCGCGCGGTTCCATCTCGGGCAGGCGCACCAGCAGCTCGCGGAGCGCCACATCCAGCGCCACCAGTGGACGGCCGCGGAGGAGCATCTCCGGGAGGCCCTGCAGATAAATCCGCATTATCCGGACCTGCACTACCACCTGGCGCGCGTGCTGTATGCCACCGAACGGCTTCCGGATGCGCTCAAGGCGGTGCGGCAGGCGCTTGCGCTGAATGCCCGCTACGCCCGCGCCATCGCGCTCGAGGCGCTCATCCTCTATCGCACGGGAGAGCGTGAGGCAGCGCTGGAGCGGGCGCGCGACAGCGTGTCCCTCGAGCCCGCGCTCGACGCGGCGGCCCTCGAGGAGGCGGCCGCGCGGCACGCAGCCGGCGACCACGACGGTGCGGCTGCCAGTCTGGCGGCTATCGCCGAGACCTCCGTGGACGAACTGGCGGAGCTGCTGCGAACGGCCCGGGAGAAGCTGAAGTCGGGAGCCGTCGCGGAGGCGGAGGCGAGCGCCAGGGAGGCGGTGCGGATGAACCCCGACTACCCTGACGTGCGGAACCTGATGGGGCAGGTGCACCTTGCGAAGGGAGAGTTCCTGCAGGCGGTGAACGAGTTCAAGACGGCGCTTCACCGCAACCCGGTATTCCTTGCGGCGGTCATCAACCTTGGCCGCGCCTGCCGGGCCATGGGCAGCGAGGATGCCGCCCGGGAGGCGTTCCGTAAGGCGCTCGTCATCGATCCGGATAACGAGGAGGTCCGCGAGCTGCTATCGCAATAGAAGATTCACCCTCAACCGGGGCTTGCGTCGCACAGGACGGGCCGGCGTTCCGGGTGGAGCGCAAAGACCCGTCCTGTCTGGCGCGTACGGGGTGGCTTTCCACCCCGCACGGCTGCATCGAGACCCCCGCATTCATGCCGGTCGCCACTCAGGGGACGGTCAAGGCCATGACCAACGAGGAGGTGTGGGATATCGGCTACCGGCTCATCCTCGCCAACACCTACCACCTGTACCTGCGGCCGGGAACGGACGTCCTGCGCAAATCCGGCGGGCTTCACGGCCTGATGAGATGGGATGGAGCCATCCTGACCGACAGCGGGGGGTATCAGGTCTTCAGCCTGTCCGCAATCCGGAAGATATCCGACGAAGGCGTGATGCTCCGGAGCTATATCGACGGCTCCCCGCATCATTTCACCCCGGAAAAGGTGCTGGACATCCAGCGAGTCATCGGGTCTGACATCGCAATGGTGCTGGATGTCTGCCCCCCCTACGCGGCTCCGCACGCCGAAGTGGAGCGGGCGGTAGAACTGACGGTGGCCTGGGCATCGCGCTCGGCGCAGGTCCGGGAGGGCATCCCTCTCGTGTTCGGCATCGTCCAGGGAGGGCCGTTCGAAGACCTGCGAAGACGCTGCGCCGAGGCTGTCTGCTGTATCGGGTTCGACGGGTACGCCATCGGAGGGGTCTCGGTGGGCGAGCCGCCGGCCGAGGCTTACCGCATCGTGGAGTTCACCGCGCCCCTCCTGCCCGAGGAGCGTCCGCGCTATCTCATGGGGATGGGGACGCCTCTGGACATCCTGAACGGCATCGAGCGAGGCATCGACCTGTTCGACTGTGTCCTGCCCACGCGCCTGGGACGGAACGGCAGCGTCTACACGTCGCGCGGACGCCTGAACCTCAAGAACGCCCGCTTCGCCGACGACACCGGTCCGGTGGACCCGGACTGCGCCTGTCCCACCTGCTCGAAGTATTCCGCGGCCTACCTCCGGCATCTTTACAAGGCGGAGGAGATTCTCGCGGCCCGCCTTGCCACGATGCACAATCTCTGGCTGTATCACGACGTTGTGCGGCGCGCCCGTGAGGCCATCCGGCAGGAAAGCTTCACGGTATTCAAGAAGTCTCTGGAAGAGTCGATGGGCGGCGCAGACGCCGCTTGATGCCGCCGTCCGGTTTGGAGCAGGATTCGCGGGGGCATCATATGTTCGCGGAGGCGGGCGAAAGAACGGGCGCGGTGGGAGGACGGGCGCCCGTCGCGGAACGCCGAAGGCCTCCGGATAGGGGCGCAGGCCGTGAGTGCAAGCGAGCAGGAAAGCGCCACTGCGGGGCAGCAGCTGCGTCGGGCGCGGGAGGAACGGGGTCTCGACCTCGAGACCATTGCGCGCCAGACCCGGATAAAGCGTGACTTTCTCGAGGCGCTCGAAGAAGACCGGCTGGAGGTCTTCCCCGGGAGCGTGTATGCCCGTGCGTTCCTGCGCGAGTATGCGGCGTTTCTGGGTCTGGACGACGCCGTCCTCGCCTCTTCGGTCCCTGCCGGCGAGCCGGAGCCCGGCGCGTCAGACACTGACAGGTCTGAAGACAGGGGCCGCTTCGCGAGGGTCGCGGCAGCCGTCCTGCTTGCGATAGTGATGGTGGCCGGCGCCGCCGTCCTGCGCCAGAGGGGCGGCAACGCCGAGCCGCCGTCTCCGCCCGCACCTTCGCAAGCCGTCACGGCGCCAGCGCAGGTCTCTGCTGACATCCGCTCCCCCTCTCCTGTGGGAGTGCGTCTGCGCATCCGTGCGGAGGACAGATGCTGGGTGCGGGTCCGCTCAGGGGACCAGCTCCTGTATGAGGGCACCCTGCAGCCCGGTCAATCGCTCCACTTCGCCTCGCGGGAGCCCATCGTGCTGCGGGCCGGGAACGCGGGCGCCCTGCGCGTGCGTGTGAACGAGCGCGAGGAGGAGCCGCTGGGCGCGATCGGGCAGGTCATCACGAGGGCGTTCGAGCCGGTGGGTGCGTCCGATGCGGGAGAGGGGACGCAGGGGGGCGAGCGGGGAGCAGAGACCGTCACGAAGGAGATGAACGGATGAGGATGCTCGTTCGGCTGCTTCCTGTCATCTGGCTCTGCGTGCTCGGCCTTTCGGGACCGGGAGCCCAGGGGCAGCTCCTGTCGCACGACAGCGGCCGCATGCAGGAGCTGGCGGACGTCGGGCCGTCCGGGATATCCATGCGCTTCCACGCTTCGAACGAGGCGAATCTCTCGGCAGTCCAGTTCTTCGGAAGCCGTGGCGAGGAGAAAGGCCACCCCGCGGACAGCTTCACGATCGTGGTGTCGGACGGGCAGGGGACGGTGCTCAGGGAGATGGAGCGGCCGCTTTCCAACATCAGCAGCGGACGCGCGCTGTGGCAGACGGTCGCGGTCAGCCCACCGGTCAGGGTGTCCGGCGATTTCGAAGTGCGCATCGCGCCCGACCCGGACGCGCGCGCTCGTCTGCGCATCGGCAGAGACGCTCCCGAGCCTGCGGGGCACTGGATGGTGCGCGCCCAGCTGACGGACCCGTCGCGGACTCCGCCGCCGGCTGCGCCTGTGGTCTCGGCGCCGCCGCCGGCGCGGTCGGAGGTGACGGTGGTTCCCGGTGAGGGGGCGCCGCGGAGGCCGATGGGTCACGCCGCCCGGTCGACTCCCGGAAACCTGGCTTACCGAGACCAGCACAGGCGTCTGAGCTTTCCCCGGACACCGCCTCCCATCCCGCGGGGATGCGGGCGCGTGGATGTGTCCTGGGACCGCTCGCCCGTCACCGTCCAGCTCAGCTACGTCGGCAAGCCTCCGAGGGTGCTGGAAGGGTTGGATGTGAAGCGGCTTGTCGTGGACTTTCCCGTGCCCAAACCCGGACTCTTCGAGGTGGTGGTCACGGCGGAAGGATTCCGTCCGGAGAGCCGGCGGTTCCTGGTCTCGGCGGGAAGCCGCGACGAGTGGCGCATCAGATTCCAGCCGGCCGGGCCCGGCGGCGCGGGCGAGGAAGTGCAGGGGGAAACGGCCCCCGCGATCGTTATCGAGGAAGTCGTGGAACCCTGAACGGGTGACTCACGCGGGACGGCGGAATACGGCTCGCACCGGGCTGCCGTCGCTCCCGGATATCCGCAGAGGGAGGCAGATGAGCTCCCACCAGCCCGGCTGCACGTCCGTGAGGTCCAGGCCTTCCACCGGGATGACGCCCGCCTCGAGGAGCGTCCTGTGCACCACGGGCTCAGGCGGGGCGAACCGCTCCACCGAGAGGTAGTCCGTCCCCACGAGCCGGACTCCCCGCTCGACGATCCAGCGAGCCGCCTCGGGCGAAAGAGAGGCATAGTCCCGCGAGAACTCCCTCCTTCGCATCAGAGTCCGCCGCGTATTGCCGGTCCGCAGGACAAGCCTCTCGCACTCAGGCAGGTCCCGGAGGTGAGAGGGTTCGATGCTGCCGTCCACATCCTCGATGCCGAGCACGAAGACCGGGCCGATGAGAATGTCCAGGGGCAGCTGCTCGACCCCGGCGCCCTGACGCAGAAAATGGACGGGCGCGTCCAGATGAGTGCCTGCGTGGACCGGAAGGGAAAGCCGGGAGACATTGCACGGGTCGCCGCGCTCCATGCTGCCGACCTGCTCCACAACTACCGGCGGGTCTCCCTCCCACACCGGAGTGTCCGGAGTCAGGTGCACTGAAGCATCGACGAGAATGACGGAAGCAGGGTCCAACGGGGAGTTTCGCGGAGGTCTAGAAGTTCTGGATGAGGGCCCGCACCTTGACCTTCAGCTCTTCGGGGCATTTTTCTCCCCGTCCCTCCTCGCGCACCCGCATCCAGAGGAACCTCTCGAATGCGAAGCGGTCACAGCACCGGCGGCATTCGTCCAGGTGCTGATCGACTTCCTCGAGGGAAGCCTCGGACCCCTCCCGGTCGAGATACTCGTAAAGGCGGCTGACGGCTTCTGCGCAGTTTATGTGCCTAGGTCGATGCGACATATCCCATTTCGCGAGCCTGATCGTACAGATATTTCTGAAGCAGCTTTCTGCCGCGGTAGAGTCTGGACCGGACGGTGCCGATCGGGATATCCAGGATATCGGCTATCTCCTGATACGCCAGACCCTCGATCGCGTTCAGGACGACCACCAGACGGAACTCCTCCGGAAGCCGGTCGATGGCCGCCATGATATCCTCGTGCAGGAACCTGTTGAGCACCTGCATCTCGGGGTCGCTGACCGACTCGTTCTGGCGGCGCACCTCGCTGAGGAAGTAGAAGTCTTCGACATCCGGCAGATCGACCCGCTCAGGCTCCTTTGCTTTCTTCCTGTAGCCGTTGATGAAGGTGTTCGTCAGTATGCGAAACAACCAGGCCTTGATGTTGGTTCCGGACTGGAACTGGTGGAAGTTGCGGAATGCGAGCAGGATGGTCTCCTGCACCAGGTCCTCGGCGTCGGAGGCGTTGCGCGTCATCCGCAGGGCCGCGGAGTAGAGGCTGTCGAGCAGCGGGAGGACCAGCTCCTCGAACTCTTTTCTGGATGCTGTCTCGGATGCGCTCATTGAGAGATGCTTCTTTTCACACGATCAGACCGCGGCGGTCTGCACGGTCTACGTCAGCGCCGACGTGGAGTATACCCGGAATGAGCCGGCCGGTTCAACCGTGCGGCCCGGGCCGCGGACGCCCCGTCTGCCCGGCCGGCGGACAATACGGCATTACCCGCCGCGCCGGGGCCGGCAAACCCGGACTGTCCGGGGCTCTGCCCCGGCTGCGTCCCTCGGAGGTTCCTGCCGTTGAAAGATGACCTTTTTCCCGTCTATTGCACGCACTGCCGCCGTGCGATGCCTTCGGCATCGCGCGTATGCCCGCACTGCGGACGGCAGCAGGGGCTGCAGGCAACCTCGGGCGCGCCGCCCGCGCCTTCCACGGGGCAGACGCGGAGCACCTCTCCCGCACCGCCGCCGCAGGGGGCGTGTCCTCATTGCCGCGTGTCGATAACGCCGGGCGATTACTTCTGCCGGGCCTGCGGGCGGGCCCTCGCGGCCGGTGTGGCGGACCCGGCCGCAGAGGCGGCCGGAAGGGCCTACGGCATCGCCGGTCTTCTGAGCGCTCTGCTCTGCTTCCCTCCCGGGGCGGTCATCCTTGGGATCATCGCCGTTGCGAAGGGGGCGAGAGGCGTGGGTCTCGCCAGCATCCTGGCGGGTCTTGCGATGATGGGGGCAGTGGCCCTGCTTTGGGTCTCCATTGTCAGCAGGATGCTGTCGTTCTTTCCGGACATGGCTCCCCTGGGTGAGTTTGCGCCGTGAAGCCATCCGCGATGGAACCTGCCGCGAGAGATGCGTGTCAGCTATCATGCGGGTGTCGAGCGGCCGGCGGGCGCGCGGAGCCGAGGCGAGGCGCGTCTGCAGGAAAGTCCGGGCACCGCAGGGCAGGGTGCCGGATAACGTCCGGAGTGCCGGCTCAGACCGGCATATGGAAAGTGCCACAGAAAAGAAAACTCCCAAGGCAGCCGCCGGCGACGGCGCTGCCCGGAAAAGCTGAAACGGTGGTGTAAGAGACCACCAGGTCCGCCGAGAGGCGGATGCTGGGTAAACCCCACCCGGTGCAAGGCAGAGGAAGACCCGCTCACCGCGGCCCGCGGGGGTCTTCCATCGGACGCCGCTTGAGCCCCGGCGCAAGCCGGGAGCCCAGACAGATGGCCGCAGCAACAGAACCCGGCTTACGGACACCCG
>FWWL01007491.1_pt1 | contig 14837 bp, 11 predicted proteins | sample 2228331 | NCBI WGS metagenome assembly FWWL01 (sample SAMEA103939775, study PRJEB20133) | metagenome
GCTAAGTGCTCGGCCTCCGGCGAGGGGGCCACAGAATCGAACAAGTCTCCGGCCAAGAGCAGACAGTCCACCCGCTCTACGCGGGCCACGTCCAGGATCTCCTCCAGCACGGCGGCGAACTCCTGGTCCCGCCGCAGGTGGCGCAGGGGCTTGCCCAGATGCCAATCGCTAGTGTGGAGGAACCTCATCGCAGGCGACTCCAAGGGTCGGGCTTGGCCGCCTCCTCGGGCCGCGTGGCCCAGGCGGGGAAAGGAAAACGCACCAGGATGGGCAGGGGGATCTTGGGCTGGTAGAGGAAGAGGCTCCCTGGCGTAAGGATGGTAGCCCTCATGGCCATAGGCCCTAGGAAGCCGTACTCGCTACGCGCGGCCTCGGCCATATCCAGACGTCCGGCAACGCGGAAAGAGGCGTTGGCCACCACCCGTCTCTCCACCTCGCTGGCTGTCTGCTGGGCGCCGATGAGGATGACGCCCAGGCTGCGACCGCGCTCGGCGATGTCCAGCACCACCTCCTTTATGGGGCTCCAGCCCTCTCGGGGGGCATACTTGTTGAGCTCGTCCAGGACCACGAACAGGAGGGGTTCCCGCATCCCACTCCGGTCTTTGGCCTCCAGGAGCTGTTTTAGGACCACCCCCACCACGAAGCGCTTGGCCCGGTCGTGGAGCTTGGTGATGCTTACCACGCTCAGCTTGTGGGCCAGGACGTTGATGCGGTGCCGCTCTTCCTCTTGGGGGTCGAGGTCGCCGCGGATGAGATGGCCCACCGTCTCCCGGCAGGCCTCGAGGCGGCGGCGGAAGGCATCCATGGTACTGCGGGCCAGGCGGGCCTCCATGAAGATGCTGTCCTCCTGGGCCAGGTGGTCTACCAGGTCGTCGAACGAGGTGAGGCGGCGGTTCCCCACCTGCACCCAGGTCTGGTCTTTGGGCTGGCCGTACGTATTCTCATACAGGTAACGCTCGGCTATAGAAACGGCGTAGGAGAGCTGGCTGGTCTCCTCATCGGCCTCTGCGAACAGGAAGCGCAGGAGGCGAGACTGGCAGAACTCCCGCAGGCTCCAGCAGTAGGGGATGATGCCCTCCTGGCGGGCGTCGCTGTCCGGCAGGAGCTCGAAGGGGCTCTTGGGGGAGGGAGGGGCCCACAGGCGCACCCCTTGGAAGGGGCCCACGGGGAGGCCCAGCTCCTCGTACATGGCCCGCTGGTGGGCCTCCAGACGGGCGTTGGGGAAGTCCAGGAACAAGAGGTCTTCGCCCTTGACGTTGAAGATGACGGCGCTGGCGTCTTGTACCCGGTGGGCGGTGTTAGGGTGGTGGAAGAGGCTGTAGAGGAGGAAGAGGGCATAGGAGGTCTTGGTGGCCACGCCGGAGGTGCCGGCGATGTTCACATGGGCCCCCCTGGTGCCGTCCAGGAACTCCAGGTCGGCCCATACCGGCTGACCATCGCGGGCCAGGCCCGCAGGGAAGCGGTGGGCCATGGTGTCGAAGAACAGGGCCCGCTCCCGCTCTTGGCCCCGGGCCCGGAACACGGCCTGCCCAGGCCGTGGGGGCACCAGCACCTCCGGCTCCACCCTGGTCACCGAGACGTGAGCGGCGGTGGCTATGCCCACAGGCAGAATGCCTTTGCTGGCCGGAAAGACGTCGGAATCGAAGCGCGCCCCCTCGTAGCGGGTGCGCACCATGTCCACCACCCCGTAGATGGTCACCTTCTCTTTCAACCCCGGCACCGGAGTTTTCACATAGACCACGTCGTCCAGTTGCAGGTACTGGTCCTCGGCCACCCCTACCCAGAAGGCTAAGGGGTAGGCGTCATCGGTGCCCAAGACCAAGCCCACCTGGCTCACAGCCTCTCCTCCTGCCGGTATAAGTACTGGGCGATGCCCCGGCGCACCCACTGGTGATCGCCCAGGCGGTGACGGAGCCTCTCCTCCAGGGCCGCCACGGGGTAGAGGTTCACCGGTGCCCGCGGGTCCCACTGGCTGGCAGAGGCGAAGCGGGGGATCACGGCCACGGCCAGGCCAGCCAGGCGGGCGGCCGCCTCTACCCCCAAGGAGGCCCACATCTCCAGACGCACGATGCCCACTAGGGGGTGGCCAGGGCTGGGGGCCAGGGCCACCCGCGCATAGCAGGAGAGGCGGTCGGGCCCCCTCTCCCGCCGGATGAGGAACAGGGGCGTCCTGGTGCCTGGAGGGAGGGAGAGGGCCACCCGCATGAGCTGGGCATCCAGATAGCGGCGGTGATGGCTCTTGATGTAGCCCACCACCGGGGCCTCCCGCGGCACCTGGAAGGTGAGGGGCCCGTCCACCACCACCAAGGAGCCATCCCCCAGGCGGGAGAGGAGGTGCCCCTCCTGTTCCCGCATGAGGCGCTGGAGCTCCCCCCGCACCTCCTGCTGCTGGTTGCGGCTGAGGACCCCCTGATATTCCAGATGGGCGGAGCCGCAAGGGACCCGCACCACCTCTGGCACCTGGCCCCCACCCAGGACAAGGCTCCGCCGCACCTCCTCGGCCACCACCTGGGCCTCCCCCCGGCGGCAGAGGACGCCCCCCACCCCATAGGAGCCGAAGAGGCCCCAGTAGAGGTCGTGCGCGTCCTGGCTTACCACCCCGGCGTCCACCCGCCGCACCCCGTCCACAAACAGAACAGCAGGGAAGGGAGGCACATCGCCGGGGGGGAGGGGACCCCACTCCTCCCTGGGCACCTCCACCTGCGGGTCTACCCCTTTGGGCGGGGCCTCCTCTTCCTCCTCGGCCCCCACTAGGAGCCCCTCAAAGGGGAGGGCCCAGGGGTGCAGATATAGGGACACTTGGCCCATAGTCGAACAGACGCTCTACTTTGCCCCCATTATAGGCCAAAGGACGGGGGAGTCAACGGGGGGCCCCCAATGCGGCGCCCCCCAAGGGGCCTCGTCCTGCAGGCGTGGGTGGTGGGCCGGTGCGGCGCCACCCCTGGCCCTACAGCTGGGGCCCCTGCCTGGCCCCCGGGCCTGCTTCCCTCCTCTAGCGGCGCGCCGCCACTGGGGCAGACGGCCCCTGGCCTGGAAGGAAAGGGGGAGCGCCCAGGGACACCCTCCTGCCGACGCTGCTGGGGGACTAACGCTCAGGGGGTGGGGGGCCCTCCCAGCGGCGTTCCAGCTCTTCCAGGAAGCGTTCCAGTTCTGGGGAGAGCTTAGGGGGTTGGAGCTGGGCCTCTTGGGCCACTTCGGCGTCGTAGAGGCGCTCCAGCTCCTCGATCCACCGCTGCATACGGGGGTCGCGGCGGACTTGGGCGTCCAGCTCTTGGTACTGCTTCTCCCCCTCCTGGCGCATCTGCTCCAGGGGCAAGGGTATGCCGAAGAGTTGAGAGAGGGCCGAGAGGAGGGTGTAAGTGCCGCGGTAGTCCCGCTCCAATTGGGCGTAGGCTGGCACCTGCACCAGCAGGGAGAGGGTCTCGATGCCCAGGTGGTGGGCATGGTCGTACAGCAGGGCCAGGATGGTGGTGGGCCCCTCGTAGCGGCTCTCCCGCACGCCGGCGGCCCGCAGGCGGGCCAGGGCATGGGGGTGGCTGGCGATGCCGGTGAGGACGGGGGGGCGAGTATGAGGGACGGGCCCATAGTAGGAGCCGATGAGGCAGTAGGTGGCTACTCCTAGCCTCTCCATGAGGGCGGCCAGGGACTCCACAAAGTCGTCGCCGTGGGCGTGAGGCTCCAGGGCATGGACTAAGAGCCAGTGACTGGCATCGGGGGCCTGGGCATAGCGTACCTGAGTGTTGGGGAGGGTGACTATCCGCTGTTGGCCCTGACGATAGAGCATGGGCCGATAGCGGGTGAAGTCGTAGAAGCGGCCGGGACGGGCCAGTTGGGCCAAGGGGCGGGAAGGCCAGGTTTCCTGCAGGAAGGAGAGGGCCATGCTCCCCACCGAGCCCACATCGATCCAGGGCTGGAGGGCCAGGAGCATCACCGGCCGCTCCAGGGGGGGCAGAGGCTCCTCCACTTGGAACTCGCCGATCTGCACAGCTCCTCCCCGGCCCCTCTGACGTTACTCACGCATGGCCTGGGGGTCAACCCCCATGCGCCGGCACCACTCAGCGTAGGCGAAGGGGGAGATCTCGGAGGGCTTGATCTCGCTGCGGCCTCCCCAGAACACGCTGGTGTACAGGACAGGGATGCCCACCTCCTCCAGGTGACGGTCGATGGCCTCCTTGTGGGCCAGGAGCCACCCCTTGTCCTGGCCGTGGGCCACGGCCATAATGTTCACGTTGTTGAACTCAGGCCCCGCCTCCCGCCAATAGCAGTGGGTGAGGACGAAGAACCGCCCCACCTCCCGTCCGGTCTCCAGCTCCCTGCCAGGGGGCACAGCCCAGTGGAAGAGGGCGTTGTAGCGGGCCACAGGCGCGCCCCCGGCCACCGGCTTGTGGTGCTCCAAGAAGGTGGAGAAGCGCCCGATGATGCGGCGGCGGGAGAGGTCCTCGGCCACCTGGTAGAAGGTCTCCAGGTCCACGCCCGCCTCCTGGGCCCGCCCCCGCCACAAGTCGGGCACGATCTCCTGAGGGGCGAATTCCCTCTTGAGGGCCATCAGCACGCGCCATTCCAACTCCGTGAGTTCCTCTATGGCTACCCACTGGGCATCGGCTGGGCGGTCGGACTTGGCCCCTGGGCTCAGGCCGCGGCGGCGGACGTGCCCCACCCCCAGCACGAACATGGCCTTGGGAGGCATGAGGCGGAACTCCAAGGCCCCCACCTTCTGGGCCAGGAGGCGGCAGTGCTTCTCCATGGAATATCCCTGGGGGACTTTGATGGTGGTCCACAGGCGAAAGCGGGCCCCGGCACTGTGGGGGTCGGTGGTGCGGATCACCACGTGGCCAGTGAAGGGGTCCTCCCGGAACATGAAATCGAAGGCCTGGTGCAGGCGCCCCCTCGGCAGGTGCCAGGCCACCAGGGCCCCTTGGGCCAAGTTGGTGGCCAGGAGGGTCTGGCGCACCCGGCGGATGGTGCCCGCCTCCAGCATGGCCCTTATGCGCTCCACCACCGTCTCCAGGGGCAGGCCGGTGCGCCGGGCGATCTCCCCCAGGGGGTCGCGTTGGAAGCCCTCCAGGCGGTCCTCGGACACGGCCAAGATGGCCCGGTTGATGGGGTCGTCCACGGTCACCGGCACCTGCAGCGTCTCCATAGCTTACGCCCTACCTCCCGTGGGCCATTATAAGGTGAAGAGGGGGCAAACGAGGACACAGACCCATGGGCTTTTCCCAACCTCGCCCTCCTAAAGGGATAAGTTGACGGCCCTAGAAGCGCTTTCATAAAATCTTGCCGGACATTTCGCTTCAGGAGGGGGTACTATGGCTGGGGCGCTGGAGGGCATCAGGGTTATCGACCTCAGCCAGGAGATCGCCGGACCCTTCTGCACCAAGCTCCTGGCCGACTATGGCGCAGACGTCATCAAGGTGGAGCCGCCACATGTGGGGGACAAGGCGCGTCACATGGGCCCCTTCAAGGGCGACGACCCCCACCCAGAGAAAAGCGGCCTTTTCCTGTATCTCAACACCAACAAGCGGAGCATCACCCTCAACCTGGCATCGGCCAGCGGGCGCCGCATCCTGGGGGAGCTAGTGAAGGGGGCGGACATCCTGGTGGAGAGCTACCCCCCTGGCTATCTGCAGGGCCTAGGCCTGGGCTACGAGGAGCTGGCGCGCTTCAACCCCCGCCTGGTGATGACCTCCATCACCTGGTTCGGGCAAACGGGGCCCTATAAGGACTACCAGGGCAGCGAGATCGTCCTCTATGCCATGGGGGGCGAGATGTACAGCACGGGCATCCCGGAGCGGGAGCCCATCAAGACCGCCCTCACCGCCTCCCAATTCCAGGCTGGGGCCATGGCCGCCGTGGCCACCCTGGGGGCCTACCTCCTGGCCGCCGCCGAGGGGGAGGGCCAGCACATAGACCTGTCCATGATGGAGGCCCTGTGCGGAGGCATCGACCGCCGGGCCAGCGTCCTCATCGGCTACCAGTACACGGGGGAGATCACCCCTCGCGCCGGGGGCATGGGGGTACGCGGCTACCCTGCCGGCGTCTACCCCTGCCAGGACGGCTACATCGAGATTGTGGGCGGGGCCGCCCACTGGGCCCGCATCGTCAAGATGCTAGGGGAGCCCGAGTTCCTCAAGGACCCCAAGTGGACGCAGCCCGGGGCCCAGGCCGACCCCCAGCTCTACGATGAGTTCATGGCCTTCTTCCTCCCCTGGCTTATGGAGCGGCCCAAGCGGGAGGTATGGCGCATCGCCCAAGAGAACCACGTCATCTGCGCACCCCTTAATACCCCCGCCGATATCTTCGACGACCCCCACTTCAACCAGCGGGGCTTCTTTGTGGAGGTGGACCACCCAGTAGTGGGGCACTTCCGCATGCCTGGCCGGCCCTTCATCATGAGCGAGACCCCCTGGCAGCTACGGCGTCCCGCCCCCATGCTGGGAGAGCATACGGAGGAGATATTGCAGGAGCTGGGCTATACCCGGGAGGACATCCTGGTATTGGCCCAGACCGGAGTCATCTGACGAGGAGGTGAGGCCATGGCCCGCTTGCCCTTGGAAGGTGTGAGGGTCGTTGACCTAACGGTGGTGTGGGCCGGCCCCTTCGGCACCATGCTCTTGGCCGACCTAGGGGCAGAGGTCATCAGGGTGGAAAACATCCACATCTGGCAGACCTATACCCGGGGCCTCATGGCCCGGCCCCCTAAAGAGGTGGCCGCCGGCTACTTGCCTTGGACCATAGGGTTCCCCCAACGCGAGCCCGGCCAGCGCCCCTGGAACCGCGCCCCCTTGTTTAACGCCCACGCCCGCAACAAGCGCTCCTGCACCATCGACCTGCGCCAGCCCAAGGGCAAAGAGCTCTTTGCCAGGCTGGTGGCCATAAGCGACGTAGTATACGAGAACAACCCTCCGGAGACCATGGAGAAATTGGGCATCACCTACCACTACCTGCGCTCCATCAAGCCGGACATCATCTACGTGCAGGTGCCCGGATATGGGGCCACGGGCCCCTATCGCAACTACCGGGCCCTGGGGGTGCACCTGGAGGGCTCCGTCGGCCATACCCTCCTACGCACTTACCCCGACCTGGACCCCAGCCAAACCAGCGCCGTCTACACTGGCGACTACCTAGCGGGGGCGATAGGGGCCTTCGCCACCTTGGTCGCTCTCCATTACCGGCGGCGCACGGGCAAGGGCCAACATATCGACTTGGCCCAAGCCGAAAACGCCGTGGCCATGCTCGCCCAGGCCTATATGGACTACGCCCTCAACGGCCGCGTCCAGCAGAGCCTAGGCAACCGTGACCCGGTGGCGGTGCAGGGCTGCTATCCCTGCCAGGAGGAAGGGCGCGACCGCTGGGTGGTCATCACCATCCGCGACGACCAAGACTGGGAGAACTTCTGCCGCGCCCTGGGCAACTCCCCCTGGACGCAAGACCCCAAGTTCGCCGATGCCGCCAGCAGGCGTCGCCACCAAGACGAGCTGGACCGGCACATCGCCGCCTGGACCAGCCAGCACACCAACTATGAGGTGATGCGCCTTCTGCAGGCCCATGGCGTACCTGCCGGCCCCGTCATGGACGCCAAAGACTGCTATGAGGACCCCCACCTGCGGGAGCGGGGCTTCTTCCATCAGCTCTATCAAGAGGACTGCGGCACCCACCTCTACCCAGGCTTCCTGTGGCGCTATTCCCGCACCCCCCTGCGCATATGGCGGGCCCCAGTGCGCCTGGGAGAGGACAACGAGTACGTGTACAAGGAATTGCTAGGGGTCTCGGACGAGGAATACAGGCAATTGGAGGCCGAAGGCTTTCTGGGCATGGGCTACGCCCCTCACGTCCCCTAGGAGGCCTGGGCCACCGGCAGGGGCAAGAGCACGCCCTTACACTCTCCCTAAAGCCTTGGGCACAGGCCTTCACCAGGGCTGACCCCCTGGCCGGCCCCTGTCCCCCCGCCGGAGAGGGCCTAGCGCCCGGTGGCCTCCAAATTGACGGCCGAGCTTATAAGCCCCAGGTGGCTGAAGGCCTGCGGGAAGTTGCCCCGCATCTCCCCTGTGGTGGGGTCTACCTGCTCGCTGAACAGGCCCAGGTCGTTGGCATAGGAGAGGATGGTGCGGAACAGGGCCTCGGCCTCCTCCCGCTCCCCCAGCATGATGAGGTTGTCCACAAGCCAAAAGGAGCATATGAAGAAGGCCCCCTCCCCAGCCTCCTGGGCCTGTCGGAAGCGGTACACCAGGCCCTGGGGGGAGGTGAGCTCCCTTTGGATGGCCCGCACGGTGGAGATCATGCGGGGGTCGGTGGCGGGGATGAACTTCACCAGGGGGAACAAGAGGGCCGCGGCGTCCAAGGCCTTGCTCCCATAGGCCTGGACGAAGGCCCCCCGCTGGCGGTCGAATCCCCGCTCCAGCACCTCGGCCCTAATGCGGTCGCGCACTGCCGTCCAGCGCTCCAAGTCGGCGGGGAGCCCCAGGGCCATGGCCGCCTTGATGGCCCGGTCCAGGGCCACCCAGCACATGACCTTGGAGAAGACGTAGTGCCGCCGCTCGCCTCGGAGCTCCCAGATCCCGTTGTCCGGCAGGTACCAGTGGCCGATGACAAACTCCACCACGTCCCGCAGGAAGTTCCAGTAATCGGGGTCCATCTGCCCGCCCAGGCGCCGATATATGTGAGCGGAGTCCAAGAGCTCGCCGTAGATGTCCAGCTGGAACTGGGCATGGGCCTCGTTGCCCACCCGCACCGGCCGCGACCCTCGGTAGCCCTCAAGGTGGGGCAGGCGCCTCTCTGGCAGGTGCCTTTCCCCTCCCGGGCCGTAGAGGACTTGCAGGTCGCTGGCCCGGCCGAAGGTAGCCCGCTCCAGCCACCGCTTGAACTCCTCCACCTCCTCCCGGTAGCCCAAAAGGGAGAGAGCGTAAAGGGCGAAGGTGGCGTCCCGGACCCAGGTGAAACGGTAGTCCCAGTTACAGCGGCCGCCCATCACCGCCGGCAGGGAAGTGGTGGCCGCCGCCAATAGAGCCCCCGAGGGGGCATAGGTGAGGGCCTTGAGGACGAGGGCCGAGCGCACCACCTCCTCCCGGTAGGGGCCCCCATAGGTGCAACGGGAGGCCCACCCCCGCCAGAAGCTGATGGTCTTTTGCAGCCAGGCCTCGGCCAGCTGGGGGTCCAGCTCTATGGCGCCAGGGGAGAAAGCCAGATGATAACGCACGGCGGCCCACACCTTTTGCCCTTCTCGCAACAGGCCCCCGGCCCGCACCCCGCCGTCGTCGGCGGACATGGGGGCTGAGCAGTAGATGGCCAGGCCATCGGCACCCCCATGGGCGAAGGCAGTGCAGGGCCCGTCCCAGACTAGATGGGGTAACGCTCTCCCGTAATCGAAGCGGGGCTGGCACTCCATGAGGAAGTGCACCGCCCCCTTCACGCACTCCAGCACGCGCACAATGGCCACGTCCTCGGCCCCCATCTGACCCGGCAGCGGGACGGGCATGAAGTCCACCAATCGGGCCATGCCCCCCTCAGCCACAAAGGTGGTCTCCAGGACATTGGTGTCTTCGAAGTAGCGACGGCTCACCTTCCGCACCCCCCGAGGGGCGAGGAGGAAGTACCCGCCTCGGTGCCAGTCCAGAAGGCGGCCAAAGACGGAGGGGCTATCGAACCGTGGCAGACAGCACCAGTCTATGGACCCGGTGCGGGAGACGAGGGCACACGACCTCATATCGCCGATAAGGCCGTAGTCGGCGATGGGAGGATAAGACAAGGTCTGCATGCCCGGCCTCAGGCCTTTTCTCCCCTCCTCCCTCTGGAGTATAAGGCCCATGCCCCATAGGGCCTAGCACTCCTTTGGGCCTGAGCAGGGCCTCTGTGCGCCACATGCTGGCTGCCTCCCCCCATGCCGTGCAGGAGCTAGCGGGGCGAGGTCAGCAAAGAGCAAAAGTCCTGAGGCCATCCCCGGGCCCCCAAAGGGGCCCGCCCATCAAAAATGACGGGGCCGCCCTTGGGCGGCCCCATGTTCGGTCGGAGCCCCTCACATCAGGTCGCCGATGGCCGTCTTTACCTTCCCCGTCTCCCGGAAGGCGTCGATGACGTTGCGGGCGATGAAGTCCATGTGCACCTCGTCCGCCCCGTCCACCAGGCGGGCCGCCCGCGCCGCCCGCATCATGCGCTCCAGGGGCAGGTCGGTGGAGTAGCCCAGGGCCCCGTGCACCTGGATGGCCCGGTCCAGCACCCGCCACAGGGTGTTGGCCACGTGTACCTTGGCCATGGATACCTCCTGGCGGAAGGGCAGGCCGTTCTCGATCTTGTAGGCGGCGTGCAAGACCATGAGCTTGGCTATGTACAGCTCCATGGCCGACTCGGCGATCATCCACCTTATGGCCTGCTTGTCGGCCAAGAGGGAGCCGTGGGCGAAGCGGTTCAGGGCCCGGTCGACCATCATCTCCAGGGCCACCTCCGCCTGGCCGATCCAGCGCATACAGTGGGCCAGGCGGGCGGGCCCCAGGCGGAACTGGCCCAGCATGTGGCCCTGGCCCCGACCCCCAAGCATGTTCTCCTTGGGCACCTTCACATCGTTGAGCCAGATCTCGCCGTGGTTGCCCTCTCCAGCCATGGTCTCGATGGTGCGCACCAGGTGCCAGCCCTCAGTGGGCAGGTCGACGATGAAAGCCGTGTTGCGGGCCTGGGGCGGGTCGGCATCGGGGTCGGTGCAGGCGATGACGATGGCGAACTTGGCCCCCCGTGCCCCAGAGGCGAACCACTTGTGGCCATTGAGGACCCAATAGTCGCCCTGCTCGATGGCCCGAGTGCGGATGAGGGTGGGGTCGGAGCCGGCCACCTCCGGCTCGGTCATGGCGAAGCAGGAGCGGCACAGGCCCTCGGCCAGGGGGCGCAGGTACTTCTCCTTCTGCGCCGGCGTCCCCCAGTGCAGGAGGGTGTGCATGTTCCCCTCGTCTGGGGCCTGGGCGTTGATGACAAAGGGGCCGATGGTGGTGCGCCCGGCCTCGGCGTGGACGAAGGCCATGGCTGTGGGCCCTAGGCCCATGCCCCCCCACTCTGGGGGCAGGTGCGGGTTCCACATGCCTATCTGGCGGGCCTTCTGACGCAGCTCGGCGATGGCCCGCACCCAGGCCTCGCGCGGGGCCTTCTCCCGCCGCAACTGCTCCTCCACCGGCGCCACCTCGTTCTGCATGAACCGCCGCACCCACTGCCGGATGTCTTCAATCTCCTTGGGCAAAGTGAAATCGATGGCCATGGCCTTCCCCCTTGTGTTGAAGATAGGCCTCAGGGTCCAGGGCCATTATAATAAGGGCAGGCCCGGAGGTCGAGTGACAGCCATGGGGAAGGACGTGCCCGGCATCATCATGGCCAGGCTCCTGCCCTGGTTCCGCGCCCATGTGGCGGAGGTGGAGGACCTGGAGGCCCAGCTCATCGGCCACGGTCGCTCCAATCTCACCTACCGCCTCACCGATGGGGGGCGTAGCTGGGTGCTACGCCGCCCACCCCTTTCCCATATCCAGCCCACGGCCCACGACATGGGGCGGGAGTTCCGCGTCCTCTCGGCCCTTAAGGACACCAAGGTGCCCGTCCCTCGCCCCATCGCCTTCTGCGACGACCCAGAGGTCCTGGGCGTCCAGTTCTACATTATGGACTATGTGGAGGGGTTCGTCCCCTCCAACCCCCAGGAGGTGGCCCGCCGCTACGATGAGGGCCAAAGACGGCAAATGGCCCATGAGTTGGTGGACATCCTGGTGGAGCTCCATGCCCTGCGGCCTCAGGAGGTAGGTCTGCAAGACTTCGGCCGCCCCCAGGGCTACCTGGCCCGTCAGGTGCGCCGGTTCACCGAACAGTGGCAACGCATCCGCTTTCGCGACGTGCCCGAGCTGGACGAGCTGTGCCGCCGCCTCAACAGCTTCACCTTGACCGAGAGCGACCACTCCATCGTCCACGGCGATTACCGCCTCGACAACGCCATCGTGGACCAAAAGGGGCACATTATCGCCATCCTGGACTGGGAGATGTCCACCCTGGGCGACCCCCTGGCCGATCTGGGCCTTTTGCGCATGTACTGGGCCGAGCGAGAGGAGGAGGGGCTGCAGGTGGCCGCCGGGGCCGTTACCGCCCTCCCCGGCTTCCCCAAGTGGGAGGAGGTGGCCCAACGCTATGCCCAGAGGAGCGGGCGCGACCTGAGCCAGCTCGACTTTTATGTGGTGCTGGCGCACTTCAAGCTCAGCGTCATCCTGGAGAACATGTACGCCCGTTATCTGGCCGGGGGCACCGTGGGGGAGGGGTTTGAGAGGGTGGGCGACACGGCCATCGCCCTCGCTCGCCGCGGCCTGGAGATAGCCCAGCGCTCCCAGATGCCCCAGCTACGGGGCTAGAGGCGCTGGGCCGGGTCCCCCCGCAGGGTGATGGAAGGCGGGATGACCCGCGGGGGCCGCCCAGGCAAAAGGCCGATGACCTCCCCGGCCAGGGAATCGTCCCGCACGATCTCCAGCACCGCCTCCGCCACCTCTTCCGGCCGCAGCTTGGGCATCTGACGGAGGGCCTCCTCCGCCTGCGCCCGCTCCTGGCCGGAGAGGCCCTCCAGGCCCCGCCAGATCATGGGGGTATCCACCACCCCAGGGCAGACGGCGTTGACCCGGATGTTGTCCGACTCCTTAAGGGGGGCCAGGGCGCGGGTGAGCCCTACCACGCCGTGCTTGGCCGCGGCGTAGACGGGGTCGGGCACATAGGTGGTGACGCCGGCTAAGGAGGCGGTGTTGACAATGACCCCTCCTCCTCGACGACGCATGGCAGGCACCGCTAGCTGGATGGCAGCCACCACCGCCCACAGATCGATGGCCAAGGTGCGCTCCCACCGCTCCCGCGGGGCCGCCGGGAAGCGGGGCCGACCGGTACCCACGCCGGCATTGTTGTGGAGGATGTCCAGCCCTCCGAAGGTGCGTTCGGCAAAGGCCACCATCTGTTGCAGGTCGTCCCAACGGGTGACGTCCACGGGCACGAAGGCCGCCTCGCCCCCCAGGGACCGCACCTCCTGCACTACGGCCTCTCCCCCCGCACGGTCGATATCGGCCACCACCACCTTGGCCCCCTCGCGGGCCAGGGCCAGCACCGTGGCCCGGCCGATGCCCGAGGCCCCCCCGGTCACTATGGCCACCTTCCCCCGCGGGTCCACCACTACCTCCTAGGGCTTGGCCAGCTCCCTAAGCATACGCACGGCCATCTCCCCGCGCTCCTGAGGAGTCTGGCCCACCGCCGTCAAGCTAAGGATAGGGATGGTGACGCCGTTGCGGCAGTAGGCCTCGATCTTGTCCAGGCACTCCTGACGCGACCCAAAGACGAAGAGCTCCTCCAGCAGGCTATCGGGGATGAGCTGGAGGGCCCCCTGACGGTCGCCGGCCTGCCAGGCCTCCAACATGGGGCCGATGACCTCCCCCCGCCCCAGCCAGGTGTGGAACTGGGCGTAAACGGGGGCGGTAAGGTAGGCGGCCACCGCCCGCCGCCCGATAGCCCTGATGGCCTCGTCGGGCAAAGGCGGTAGGACGAAGATGCGACAGGCCACCTCTAGGGCTTGGGGGTCACGCCCAGCCCTCTGGGCCCCTTGGCGGGCCACAGCCACCACCTTGGGCACGTCCTGGGGGGAGAGCCAGTTAATGATCACCCCATCGGCCACCTCCCCCGCCAGGCGGAGCATGCGCTCTCGCAGGGCGGCCACAAAGATGGGGGGCGGGGAAGCCAGGCGGCGGGAGAGGCGGAACCCTTCCACCCCCAACAGCTCGCTGGCCGCCCTCTCCCCAGCAAAGACAGAGCGCAGGAAGCGCACCGTCTCTCGCATGCGGGCCAGGGGGCGCTCCACCCTCCCCCCATTCCACCTCTCCACGATGACCTTGGTGCTCACCCCCAGCCCCAGGCTCACGCGGCCCGGGGCGATCTCGGCCAGGGCGGCGGCGCTCATGGCCAAAAGGGCCGGCCCGCGGGTGAAGATGTTGGCGATGGCCGTGCCGATGTGCCCTTGGCGGGTGCACATGGCCGCCACCGCCGCCGGCACAAAGGCGTCCAGGCCGTCCACCTCCATGGTCCAGAAGTCGGTGTAGCCCAGCCCTTCCGCCTCCGACAGGACATGGCAGTGGGCAGAGAGAGGGAGCCCCTCCAAGGGTATGGTCACGCCCCAGCGCATGGGCCTTACCTCGCCAAGGTGCGCAAGCTATTCTATCAGGGGGTGAAGGCGGGGGCCAGACCCAAGGGGAGGAGGTGCGCCCATGGCCACACTGGTGCTCCCAGGCCTTTATCAGGTGACCACCGGCTACGTGCACGCCTATCTCCTGGACACTCACGGGGAAATAACCTTGGTGGACGCCGGACTGCCGGGGCGAGGCGAATTCATCCTCTCCGCCCTGGCCGACTTGGGGCGGGGGCGGGAGGCCCTGCGTCACATCGTCATCACCCACCACCACCCCGATCACATGGGGAGCCTGCGGGAGCTCAAGGACGCCACAGGGGCCACCATCTATGCCCACCTGGCCGATGCCCCCTACGTGCGGGGGGAGCAGGCCCCACCCAAGCCTTCTCACACGGGCCTAGCCGGGATGGCCGCCCAGGTCGCGGGCCGTCTCATGCCTAGGGCCTCGCCGGCCCCTGTGGACTGCGAGCTACGGGACGGCGACGTGGTGAGCCCTGCACGGCTGAAGGTCGTCCACACCCCAGGCCACACCCCGGGCCATATCTGCCTCCTGTGGGAGCGACACGGGGGCGTCCTGTTCGTGGGGGATGCGGCGGCCAACGTCCTGGGCCTTCGGCCGCCCTTCCCCCTCTTCACCCTGGACATGGGCCAGGCCAAGGAGTCCCTGCGCCGCATC
>FWWL01007492.1_pt1 | contig 14837 bp, 15 predicted proteins | sample 2228331 | NCBI WGS metagenome assembly FWWL01 (sample SAMEA103939775, study PRJEB20133) | metagenome
TCGCACATGCAAAAAGTCTTGGTGCAAAAAATACCCTCTTAAATTATACTTCTTTTGATATTTATAAATTTGATTATAAAAAATTGCACCAAGGTAGTTTTTTGAATTTGTTATTTGTTGGAAGGCTTATTAAAAGAAAAAGAGTCTTGGATATTTTAAAAGCCTTGAAAAGTCTTACAGACTACAGACTTGATATTATAGGTAGTGGACCTCTTCTTGGAAAGCTTAAAAATTATGCTCAAAGGAACAATCTTAGTGCTAATTTTTTGGGGGAAGTTAGTTATGAGAAAATGCCTGAAATTTATAAAAATTATGACATCTTGATTTTACCATCTGAGAGTGAAGTATATGGCTATGTTGTTATTGAAGCAATTATGTCTTCTTTGGCAGTTATAGTATCAAATGAAGTTGGGGCTAAGGACTTTGTAAGAGAGGACTTTCATTTTAAAGTAGGGAATATAAATGCTTTGAAAGATAGAATTTTAAAATTAAGGGATGCTAATTTGAGAAATGAGCTTGTTAGTTATTCAAGAAATTTAGTTTTAGGTAATGCAATACCTGAGATATGGATTGAGAAGATGATAAAAATTTTTAACGGATTATAGGTGAATCCCATAGTATTAGTCTTTTATCTTTTATAATGTAAATTTCAGGAAAATCCAACTCACATATTAAGGGCTCTTTGTAAATGTTTAAATTTTCAAATGCTATCGTTGTATCCATTCCTTTGATATAAATACCATCACCTACACTAAGATGAATACTAGCACTCTTAGTTTCATAGTTTAACCTTTGGTAAATTTCATTTTTTAGATTAAGTGCTATGAATTTTATTCTAAAATCAGGAGCTTCTTCTAAATCTTTTAGAATCCTTAAAGCTTTTGAAATCTCATTATTTTGATAGTATAATTTTGCAAGCTTGTATCTTATAATACTTCTGAAAAATTCAACTTTATTGTAGTCATAATAATGAAAGAAGTGTTGATAATTTTTATAAAATAGCCTATCCGCTAATTTGTTTAATGAAAATCTATCCTTTGCACTTTCAATTTGCTTATAAAATTTTATTTCAAATAGGATTTTACTAAAACTACCTTCCTTTTTAATGCAAAATTTTAGGTAGTTCAAAAGCTCATTATTTTTCATCACAATAAATGTATCTTTTTTATTAAGACAAGAAATATAAACAAAATTATATTTTTGCGGAATTTCTACACTTTCCATAAATTTAAGCTCTAAATTGTTATCTTTTGAAAAGTGAACAAAGCAATTTTCAAATCCTATAAATAAGTGTAACAGGACCATCATTAACTATTTCGACTTCCATGTGTGTTTGAAATTGTCCAAACTTTATATTTCGATATTGATTTAAGAAATCCAATTTCAACTTTTCAAAAAATTCTCTTGCTTTTTCTACTTCAAGTGCATTATCAAATGATGGTCTATTACCTTTTTCAATAGAACCTGCAATTGTAAAGTTCGGAACAAGTAAAATCCAACCATTTATATCTTTTAATGATAAGTTCATTTTATTGTTCTCATCCTCAAAAACCCTTAAATTGAGCATCTTGTTTATAAACTTTTGAAATTTTTCAAAATTATCATTTTTCTCAAATGATATAAGAATAACTAATCCTCTTTCTATTTCAGTGTTAGGAAGATTTAATATCCTTGCTTTCTTTACTCTCTGGATGATTGCTATCATCTTTTGCCGCTTTTCTAAATTCCTTTACAGCGTCACCAAGTCCCTTTGCAAGTTTAGGTAGTTTATCCGCTCCAAAGAGGATTAGAATGATCAAAAGAATTATTATAAGCTCTTGTGCACCAAAATGCATATTGAAAGTTTAAAGTATACTAATAATTAATCACCATCCAAAATTCTAGTAATATGTCCAATAATACTTCCAACAACTAAATTTACCTTAATTTTAACAGGGATTCTTTTGGTGCTTGAAACAAGGATTTCACCACCTCTATCTCCAAGAACCTCCTTTGATTTCCCTTCATCCATAGGTAAAATTGGTGATAAAATATAGCAATTTTCATTAACTCCAAGCCAATTACACTTTTCAATGCGTTTTATAAAAATCTTGGCATATCCTGAAAATCCATCCATATGATATGGAACTCTTATAGTATCATTATTTTTCAATTCAAGGAACCTTGCAAGGTAAATTAAACCAACAGGATCAATAGCATTTCTCGGAATTTCAAATATTTTTTTACTTCTCTTGCCATCTTTCACTTCATCATATTCTGCGTAATTATCATAGTAATTGATAGTCACTTCATAATTCCATCCAGGTTCAATTTGTCTTTTGTAAAACTTAACAGTTCTAAAATTCTGTGTATCTACCCAAGAGATGAAATCTTCATATAGACTTATGCCTAATGCTCCACCTTTTGCAAAAAGTCTAAATTTATAACAAGGTATTTGCCTTACTACTTCAACAGTCTCAACTTTTAGATACATACTACCTATATTAAAAGGTCCATATTTCGCTTTATACTCTATTTTTTCTCCAACATTTAAGGTATAACTAATTAGCAAAAGCATCATATCCTCTCTTTGAAATATCAATTTTTAGTCCATCATCAAGAATGTAAATACCAGGCTTATCTTCAACTACCTCACCAATAATTGTTAAAGGTAAATTTAGCTTTTCAATTTTTTCAGCTTCTTCCTTTGGAACAGATAGCAATAATTCATATTCTTCACCACTTTCAACCGCTATAAACCAATCCTTAATCTCCAATTTTTTTGCAAGATATTTAACTGAATCTTTTATTGGCAATTTGTTAGCATAAACTAAAATCTGAACTTCACTTAAATAAGCCATTCTATATCCATCAATACCAAGACCATCTGAAATATCAATACAAGCATTTACACCTATATTACTTAAAATTTTATTCATCTCCTCAATTCTAGGGATAGGTTTTGCAAATTTTTCACGCATATCATTTATCCACCACTTAACACCACTAATCAAATTTCTTTCATATGCTATAAGGAAACCTCTACTTCTTCCAATATCACCAGTAATTGCGATTACATCACCCATCTTTGCACCACTTCTTAAAACCCCCATCTCCCTCTTAACTTCACCAATAGCAGTTATATGCAATTCTAATCTATCGTATTTTTCTATATTTCCACCTACAATGGAAGCACAAAACTTATCACAAACATCTGAGATACCCTTATAAATCTCTTCAATTCTATTTAATGCTCTTTGATTTACATTTAAACTAATTAAAATTGCCAAAGGTTTACCACCTATTGCTGCAATATCACTTAAAACTGCACTAGTCGCTTTATAACCTATTTCATAAAATGACAATAACTCATACTTAAAGTGAATATTCTCAATAAATGCATCATTAGTTATAACTAAACTTTTGTTCACCATTTGAGATAAAACCGCACAATCATCACCTGGACCTACTATAACTCTTGGATTTGGTTTATAGAATGTAAATAATTTTTTTAAAATTTCATCCTCTCTCATATTCAAAACTCAGTTTTACTAATGAATTGAAATTCTGAAAATTTGATATCAGGCAAAATAAAGCCACCTGGAAAAAATTCATAAAAATTACTACCTACAATAAGCTTTTCATCTTTTGAAATAGCTTCTATGTTATTGAGTGCAGATATAAAGCTTTGAGTAAATCGCATATTTTTAAGACCACATTTAATTTTACCATTTTCAATTAAAAATAAACCATCTCTCGTCATACCAGTTATCGTTAAGCTCATTGGTTCAACTAAGTTAGCATACCAAATCCTACTCACTAAAATACCTCTTTCAGTTTCTTCTAAAATATCGTTTAAGCTTTTATTTCCACCTTTTAAGTGTAAATGTGAGAATATAGGGTAATCAAAAAATGGTATATTTGCACAAGCGTTATTTCGAAGATTTAATAGTTTTGAATACTTATTGTTAAGTGCAATATTCTTTAATACTCCATTTTCAATAACTGGAAAATTCTCTCTTATATTACCTTCAAAATCAAATGTTATTGCAAATAAATTTCTATTCAATGGTTCTTCGTATAAATTCAATTTATCTGAGAATACTTTTTGGTTCAATTTACCTGCAAACGGACTTGTCCCTTCATAATAACTTTTAGAAGATAATGCATAATGATCTATAAGACTTAATATATCACTTATTGCAAGGCTTGATAGAATTACAGTGTACTTGCCAGGCTCAATCTCAGAGAGGTTTTCGTTCAAAATTGCCTTATTTAAACAATCCTTTGCAGTATTTTCATAATTTTCTAAAATATCACTAAATTTATAACTACTATATTGTGACCAAGCACTACTTTTATTGATGTAATTTATAGTTAAATTATTCATCGAAGCCTTATTATAGCCTTCAAATCCATCTGAGCTTAATAGTAGTGTATGTTGAAACCCTGAAAAAAAATTACCAAAAGCCTTATAATTACGACCTATACTTATAATCTCTTTGATTATACTAGCACTCTTTTCAAAATCAATCTCAAATTCATCATAAGTAAATTCAGATATAGGAATTTCCTTTTTGCTCATTTCAAATACAAATTCCTCTTCTCTTAACAATTCTTTGGCTTTCTTAATAATATTTGCTAGTTTTTCCTTTTCAACTGAGTTTGTCCAAACAACTGAAACTCTACTACCTTCTCTAATTCTAATACCTATATTGATATTTTCTTCGTATGTTGGTTGATGTATGAATGAATTTGCAAATCTTTGAAAAACATAATTGTTATAAAATATCACTACATCCGTTGGACTATCTGATAGTCTTAGGATACTCTCCGCTATGCTAAAAAGTTCATCTTTTTTCATTTTTCTTTTCCTCCATTTTTCTTTCGCGACTTTTAAGCCTTTCTACAAGTTCCAAGAGAGCTTCAGCCGCTTTTTTTTCTTTCTTATCATAAACTATGCGCATCGTTTCAACTAGCTCTTCTTCCAATTTTTCATTTCCCTTTATATAGAACTCGTAGATTTCAATAAAGAGCTTCTGAAGTATCTTAGATGTCCTAACATTATTCCTATCGTTAAAAACCATTTCAGATACCTTCTCATCTATGTTCCTCACCTTATCAGGAAAGTTCTTTTTCAAAAACTCCCTAAATACCTTCCTCTCTCTTGGTGCATGAGCTCCAACGAATATGTACCTTCTCATAACAAACCTCTGCTTTTAAAAGAACTATGAACTTTGTATATGCACTTATCCATAACAACATCTATTCCATTTTCTGATAGTAGTTTGGCAGCTTCTTCATTCACAATACCTTCTTGAAACCAAACAAGCTTTGGTTTATGTTTCATTCTTAATATCTCTTTTGCATGCTCTAATAACGCTTCTGATCTTCTAAATATATCTACAATATCGACCTCATCTTCTAATTGGTCTATACTTTTATAAACCTTCCTCCCAAGCCATTTTTCAAGCTTCGGATTTATAGGAATTACTTCATATCCACTTTCCATTAAGTACCTCGGTATTTTACCTGCTGGTTCAGTTGGATTATCCTTTAAACCAATTACCGCTATTTTCTTAGCAGTCTTTAAGTATTTCAAAAGTTCATCTTCATTTTGGATAATCATAGTTTTAAAAGTTTAAAGGTTAGTATCCTTAATCACCTTTAAAATCTCTTTTAGTTCCTCTTTTATGGTTTTGGAGAACTTAACATTTAATTTGCTTTTATTTTCAACAATTTGGATAATTTTCTTAATAGTTGCATATGTATAAAATCTTCTGTTACCATATTTTCTGTCAGCCTTTATCAGGCCTTTCTTCTCCCAATATCTTATCGTTTCAGCAGGAACACCAGTTATCCTTGAAACTTCGCTAATTTTATAATATCTCACAATTTAAAAGTTTAAAGGATACTTTAAAATTTTCATATGCAAGTTCCAAAAGCTGGACATATTATTGAAATTTTTTCAGCAGGATGCTCCCTTTGTGTCAATACAATAAATACAGTGGAGTTTGGAAAATGTGCAAGTTGTAAGCTTATTATTCATGATATGAATAAGATGAACGCTTCCTTAAAAGAAAAAATTGAAAAATATAAAATTAGAGTAGTTCCTACAATAGTTATAGACAGTCAAATAAAGGTTGAAGGTATTCCTGATTTTCCTTGGTTTTGTGGTGATGAATTTTATAATATGCTAAGAGAGAAGTTTCCAATGTCCTCTTAAGATGAGCGCCATAAACATTAGCCTAATTATATCCTTAGATACATTTCCGCTTGAAGAGGCAATAGAAATAGCAATTAGGAGAAATCCTCAAATTCTATCATCAGCTGAGCGAGCTAAGGCTATTAGTCCAAAGTTATTTTCATCCTACTTTCCTCCAAATCCAATTTTTACATATAGAGCAATGTTTGAAAGTGATAATATCTCAATAGCTCAACCAATACCATTTCCTACAATTTTAATAACACGAGGACAGTTAGCAAATGATGAATACAATAAATTCTACTATCTTTACAAAGCCAAGATCCTTGAAATAATAAGGAATGTTAAGGAAAGTTATTATGATTACTTTCTTGCTTATAAAAAAATTGAGATAACGAATGAAATTATAAAAATTCTTGAAAACATAAAGGAAATTGCAAGTAAAAGATATGAAACAGGCAGTGGCGAATTGTGGGATGTTTTAAAGGCAGATATTGAGCTTGAAAAGGCTAAAAATGAGATTAAAATTTTTGAATCTGAAAAGCAAAGTGCATTATCTCAATTAAAAGCATTGTTAGATTCATCTATTCAAGAATTTATACCACAGGAGATTGAACTAAAAGATGAAATCTATCAAAATGAATTTTTAAAAAGTGCATTATCAGAGAAAAATCCAAATATAAAAGTTTATGAGCTTGATTTTAATTTAAATAAGAAGGAAAAGTCTATTGCAATTCAATCTCTATTTCCTGAAATTATGCCAGAGATTTTATATAATACAAGAACAGGTGAGAGGAATTTCCTCATTTCATTTGAAATTCCTATACTTTCCTTCCTAAATTTTTCCAAAATTAAAGAAACTTCTTCAAAAATAAAAGCTTCTGAATATGAGCTTAAAAATATAGAAGTTGAATTAAATCAAAGGATAGATGCACTAATATCGATGCATAATTCGAAGCTTGAAAGATATAAGTTATTCAAAGATGTTATATTGCCAAAGGCAGAAAATGCATTTAAATCCGCGCAGGCAGGTTATATAACTAGTAAGCTTGATTTCTTAACATATATCCAAGCACAAAAAGTGCTCTTTGATGTTAAAATTGAATATTATAGTGCCTTAGTAGATGTTTTAAAGATAAGAGCAGAAATTGAAGAAATAACAGGAGGTGTGCTATGAAAAATCTAATAATGTTTATAATGATAATTTCCGCATTTGTTGTTTTTGGATGTTCAAGTGGTGCAAAAGTTCCTAAGGAAGGTGAAGTAAAGACGATGTATCAATGTCCAATGCATCCTCAGGTAATTCAAGATAAACCTGGAAAATGCCCTATTTGTGGAATGGAACTTGTTCCAAGAAAAATGATGTATAAGGAAGGAAAGTGGATACCTGCTGAGGAAGGTCATGAACAACACAATGAGCATAGAGGAATGGATATGAATAACCTTGCGGAGGTAGAAATATCACCACAAAAGCAATTATTGATAGGTGTTAAGACGGACTTTGTGAAGAAGAAAAGGCTTGAAAAAATTATAAGGACATATGGTAAGGTTGAATATAGTGAGAATAAAGTTTATGTTATAAACGCTAAATTTGGAGGGTGGATAAAGAAATTGTATGTGGATTATGAAGGGAAATTTGTAAATAAAGGGGATAAACTATTTGATATTTATTCACCTGAACTTTATCAAGCCCAAGTAGAGTTATTATTTGCTTATGAAAGGAATGATAGCAATCTATTGGAAAATGCCAAAAAGAAACTTATGTTATTAAATATAACGGAGATGCAGATTGAAGATATAATTAAGAATAAAAGAGCAAATGAAACTTTAACATTTTATTCACCTTATTCAGGATTTATTATTGAAAAGAAGGTTTTTGAGGGAATGAAAATTGAGCCTGGGATGGATATTTATAAAATAGCGGATTTAAGTGAAGTGTGGATTATTCCTGAGGTTTATGAAAGTGACCTTCCATTTATAAAGAAAGGTATGAGAGCGGAAATTGAAATTCCATTTATCCCAGGTGAGAAATTTGAAGGATATGTAGATTATGTATATCCACAAATTAATAGTCAAACGAGAACTGCAAAACTAAGGATTGTTCTAAAAAATCCAAACTTTAAGCTAAAACCAGCTATGTATGCAAATGTCAATATAAAAGCTTTATCAAATGAAGAGAAAATTGTAATTCCAACAGATGCTATACTATTTTCAGGAACATCTAATTATGTATTTGTTAAAAAAGGGAGGGGAATTTTTGAGCCTAGGAAAATTCAAATTGGACCTAGTGTTGATGATGGATATGTAGTTCTAAATGGTCTTAAAGAGGGTGAAGAGGTTGTAATATCAGGGAATTTCTTAATAGATGCGGAATCAAAAATTAAATCTGCCTTACAAGCCTTTTCTACTCATCAACATCAGTGATTGAAAAAATTATTGAATGGAGTGCAAAGAATAAATTTTATATTTTTATTTTAACATTATTTTCAATTGCTTTTGGCATTTATTCAATTAGTAGAATTCCACTTGATGCCCTTCCTGACCTTTCAGATACACAGGTTATTATATATACAGAATGGGAAGGTAGAAGTCCGACAATAATAGAAGACCAAATAACATATCCCATTATTACTACGCTGATATCCACACCAAAGGTTAAGACTGTAAGAGGTTTTTCATCATATGGTATTTCTATGGTTTATGTGATATTTGAAGATGGGACTAATATATATTGGGCTCGCTCAAGGGTCCTTGAATATCTAAATCAAATAAGGGCAAAACTTCCGGAAGGTGTTTCACCACAACTTGGTCCTGATGCAACAGGGGTTGGTTGGATTTTTGAATATGCTCTTATCGATACAACAGGAAAAAATGATTTATCTGAAATAAGAGCATTTAATGATTTTTATTTAAGATATTATCTTCAAGAGGTTGAAGGTGTTGCAGAGGTTGCCCCAATTGGAGGATTTTTAAAAGAATATCAAATTGATATTGACCCTAATAAACTCCTTGCTTACAATATACCATTAAATCAAATTTTAAAAGCGGTAAGGAGATCCAATGATGAAGTGGGTGGGAGGGTTATTGAAATTTCAGAAAGGGAGTATTACATAAGGGGGCTTGGATATATAAAAAGTATGAAAGATATTGAAAACATTCCAATATCAGTAAGGGAGGATGGTATTCCTGTTCTTTTGAAGGATGTTGCAATTGTTCATCTTGGCCCTCAAATGCGAAGAGGTATTGCAGAATTAAATGGAATGGGTGAGGTTGTAGGTGGTATTGTTGTAATGAGACACAATGAGAATGCCTTGAGAGTTATAGAAAATGTAAAGAAGAAAATTCAAGAGATAAAAAGTGCATTTCCTGAGGGTGTTGAATTTATTATAACATATGACCGCTCAGAGCTTATAAAAAAGAGTATAGCAACATTGAGAAAGAAGCTAATTGAAGAATCAATTATCGTTTCAATTGTCGTTCTTATTTTCCTGTTTTCATTTAGAAGTGCATTAGTTGTAATTTTAATTCTTCCCATTGCAATTATCTTATCATTTATTCCTATGCTACTTTTGAATGTAACATCTAATATAATGTCGCTTGGAGGTATAGCAATTGCAATTGGAGCAATGGTGGATGCAGCCCTTGCAATAGTAGAAAATGTTCATAAGCGACTTGAGAAAGAATACGATATTAAAAGAAAGAGGAAAATAATAATTGAATCTGCTAAACAAATTGGAAAGCCATTATTCTTTTCACTATTAGTTATAACAATTTCATTTTTACCTGTTTTTGCACTTGAAGCCCAGGAAGGAAGATTATTTAAACCACTTGCTTATACAAAAACATTTTCAATGTTCTTTGCTTCCCTCCTCTCAATAACCCTAGCGCCAGCCCTTTTAGTCCTATTAACACCTAATAAAATTTTACCCGAAGAGAAAAATCCTATAAATAAATTTTTAATGAAAATCTACATGCCCATTATAAAATTGGTTCTAAAATTTCCAAAAACAACAATTTTCATAGCAATTTTACTCCTTATTATTACAATAATTCCATTTAAAAGAATAGGCTCTGAATTTATGCCACCACTAAATGAAGGCTCAATCCTTTACATGCCGACAACCCTTCCAGGTATTTCCATTACAAAAGCAGGTGAAATTTTACAAGTTCAAGATAAAATTATAAAGCAATTTCCTGAGGTAGAGCTAGTTTTTGGTAAGATAGGAAGAGCAGAGACCGCAACAGATCCTGCACCATTATCAATGGTTGAAACAATAATTTTATTAAAGGATAAGAAGGAATGGAGAAAGGGAATGACATGGGATAAACTTATAAGGGAGCTCGATTCTGCACTTCAATTTCCTGGAATGCCAAATGTATGGACAATGCCAATAAAAACACGAATAGATATGCTAACGACGGGCTTTAAGACACCCTTAGGTATAAAAATTTTTGGTCCTAATGTTGATACAATAGAAAAAATAGGGAAAGAAATAGAAGCACTAATAAGAAATGTCAAGGGTGTTAGGAGTGTTTATGCGGAGAGAATAACAGGTGGATATTTTGTTGATTTTGTTATAAATCGGAATGAATCCGCAAGATATGGACTTACCGTAGGTGATGTTCAAGATATAATAGAATCTGCACTTGGTGGAAAGACAATAACATATACAATTGAAGGAAGAGAAAGGTATCCCATTATTTTAAGATATGCAAGGGAATTAAGGGATGATTTAGAGAAACTAAAAAGGCTTTTAGTTCCTACACCTAGTGGAGCACAGGTTCCAATCTCACAACTTGCTGATATTGTAATTAGGACAGGTCCTTCTGAAATTAAGTCAGAAGATGGAATGCTAGTTGGATGGATACTTATTGATGTAGAGGGAAGTGATATAGGGGGTGTTGCAAATGAAATTAAGGAAATTTTAAGTAAAAATCTAAAATTGCCAAAAGGTTATGTTATAAAAATAAGTGGTCAGTATGAATATATGCAAAGGACAATGGGAAAGCTAAAAATCATTTTACCTTTAACATTATTTTTAATTTTCTTTTTAATTTTCCTTAATTTCAATAGAATTTTAGATACCCTTATAATCATGCTTTCAATACCATTTTCAATAATTGGAAGTGTTTGGCTACTGTTTATTTTAAATTATAATTTTAGTGTCGCTGTATGGATAGGGATTGTTGCACTTGCAGGCGTTGCTGCGGAAACTGGTATTGTTATGCTTGTTTATTTAAATTTGGCGTATGGATCAATGAAAGATAACATTAAAACGAGAAATGAGCTTGATTTAGCAATTATAGAAGGTGCAGTAAGGAGGCTTAGACCAAAGGTGATGACGTTTATGGCAATTATAATGGGACTCATCCCGATAATGTGGTCAGACGAGCCTGGAGCTGATGTGATGAAAAGAATTGCTGCACCAATGATAGGTGGAATGATAAGCTCTGCAATTTTAACCCTTATTGTAATTCCCGCAGTTTATAAGATATGGAAGGTAAGAAATTTGAAATAGAATTTTTTGTAGGTTTTATTCAACAACTCTAAAATATGCCTTTTTATTGAACTTACTACCCTTAAATAGAAGAATATAAATCCCATTTTTCAAATTATCTGTTTTCAAACTAAAAACTATTCTATTCGTATTCCTTACACTATAAACCTTTGAAATGATTCTTCCAATATCATCAAACAGATAAACTTCAACATCATCACTATAATTTAAATATGCAGAAATAGTTAAAACCTCACCCTTTTTAACCCTCTTATTTGAAATATAAATTTCTAAATTCAAAGCGCTATCACTAACATAAACACTATTTGTCTTATTAGGTGTGCCATATTCAATTAGAGAGCTTTTCCAACTATCTTTCAAATAACCTTTTAAGCTTGGATTTATCTTTTCAAGTGTTGAAATACTCTCCCCACCATAACCTGATGCATAATAAACACTATCAAATAAAAAACTAAAATCCGAAATCAAAACTAAACTTTCGTAGTTATCATTTAATGATATAAAATCTGAAAAGCTATCCGCTCTAAAAACTTTAAATCCATTTGGTTCAATTTTCCCAATTAATCTAAACTCATTTCCTGATAAATCTTTTATCCTAAATTTTGAAAGTTCTATTTCTACACTAGTTGCATTGTAAATCTCGAACCATTCAGGATTATTATCATATTCAATCTCGTTTATAATTAAGGCTGGGTAATAAATAGGAATATAAAAGAAGTTATAAAAATTTTGTGCCAAAATTTCAATTTTTGGAGATTTTAGCAAATTTATTGAAATTTGAATTTCATAACTACTATTTGCAGGGATTGAAACTTGAAAATTAAAGGTATCGCCACTTACAACTTTTACATTATCTTCGTAATTAGTGTTTGAAAGGTTTTTAATGTTAATTTTCAAATCCTCTAAAACCATATAAATACTATCAACCTTAATTAGGCTGCTCGAAAATATGGAATTTTGAGCATTTGGTGTCCCATTTAAACTTACGCTAATGCCCCACTCATCTATATTAAAATTGATCCTCTCAACAGAATAATCTTTTGGGACATTTAAAATAGGTTTCTCAAACCTTAAAGTAGTATCACCATTTGCATTTATTATATAAATACTATCATCTTTTGCAAGTCCATTTCCAATAGAGGCATCATCCGTAGTTAAAACATTTCCAAAGAGATTATAGTTAAGTGTGCAGTTTGAAAAGTAATCCCTATCAATTATGATAGTATATTCATTTGGTAAGATGAAAAGTCTTGAAGTTATATAGGGTGGAGGATTTTGAACTTGAATGATGTTATCAACATCCTCTTTATCCGTAATTTTAAAACCATTTAGATAGATTGTACCATTTGAATTGTTATAGATTTCTACGAACTCTCCACACACTTCATCATTTGGATAGTTCATTACTTCATTTATTACAAGTTGTAAAAATAAAATTAATAGCATTTTGATAAGACAGACTTAACATATTCTGTGAAATTTTCATCTAAACTTTCAGCATAAACTCTAATAATTGGCTCTGTATTTGAAGGTCTAATATGGATCCAGCTATTATCCTTTCTTAAATAAAGTCCATCCTCAAAATTCGATTCAAAATTTTTAAACTCATTTAAAAATTTTTCTTTCACTTTTTCAAAGCTTTCATCTTCAATTTTTTCTTTTATGAAGTATGTTCTTGGAAGCTCATTTAGAATTTTAAAAATTCTTCTATCCACAAAACTACTTAAAATTAAACCAAGTGATAATAGCCCATCCCTTGTCTGATTGAACTTATGATATATAACACCACCATTTCCTTCACCACCAGCAACACTATTAGTTTCTAAAATTTTCTTAATAACATTAGCTTCTCCAACTTTACTTCTAATTACATTAACATTATATTTTTTTGCAATAAATTCAACAAGCATTGTAGTTGAGTAATTTACAACAATATCTCCTCTATACCTTTCCAAAATTTCAGAAAGTCCAATAAGCAATGTATATTCTTCTGAAAATAAACCATAATTTTTAATTCCAAATAAAAGCCTATCACCATCAGGATCAGTTGCAAATACTAAATCACATTCATCTAGTAAATTTTCTAAGTGCTTTAAATGCTCTAATCTTGGTTCTGGGTTTCTTGTAAATATTCCCGAATTTTCACAATTTATCTTTATAATGTTCTTTATACCAAATTTTTCAAGAAGCTCTGGAAATGCTTTGTATCCTGCACCATTTACACAATCAATAGCAACTTTAATTGAACTATTATGCAGTTTAAATCCCACAAAATCTACAATGTTATCAAGGTGAACTTTATACAAATTTTCAGAATATACAATATCACCAATGCAAGAAGAAAAACTTAAATTATTCAAATAATTTTTTAGTTCTTCAATCTCTTCCTCAAATAAAAATCTATTTCCTATTGCAAGCTTTAATGCATTATATTCAGAGGGATTATGACTTGCAGTTATTATGATGCCTCCATCTAAATTTAGATATTTTATAATAAATAAGCTTGTTGGAGTAGGACAAATTGATAAGGTATAAACATTTTTACAGTTTGAAAGAGCGGTATTTACAGCAATTGGATATAAAACTTTTCCAGAAGGTCTTGTATCTCTTGCAACAATCATATTCTTACCTTTTATAAAATTACAGAATGCATTTGTCCAGATTAAGGTTGTATAAGGGTTTAGTTCATTTGGATAAATTCCCCTTATGCCCGAAACTGAAACTTTCAATTTTCTAAAATTTTAAAGTCCAATAAAAAGGTCCTTTATGCTTTAAACTTTTGTAGTTATGAAAAACTTAAAAACGAAAAAGGAGGCTAAAAATATGAGAGTGAACATTGGATTGAGTGTATATATTCTATTGTCTATGCTCTTTTTCTCACCCTCATATGCCCAAAGCATATGGTGTAAAAGGATAGGAGGAAGTTATAATGATTATGGCCGTTCAATTATCCAAACAACAGATGGTGGATATGCTATTGCTGGAGAGACTTGGTCTTTTGGTGCAGGTGGTGATGTTTATGTAATAAAGCTTAATGCAAGTGGGAATACTTGCACTGATTGTGGTATTCAAAGTGTAAATAGTTCATCTTCAAATCCTAACTCTTCTGAATCATCTCCAACATCAATTGAAAA
>FWWL01002684.1_pt1 | contig 14836 bp, 15 predicted proteins | sample 2228331 | NCBI WGS metagenome assembly FWWL01 (sample SAMEA103939775, study PRJEB20133) | metagenome
GGTGGGCGCTAGAGGATTCGAACCTCTGACCTTCCGCGTGTAAGGCGGACGCTCTCCCGCTGAGCTAAGCGCCCTACTGCCCCATCCGCACCGTCATCACCGGAACTTTGCAAAGACGCACGACCTCCTCCGTCACGCTCCCCAAGAGCACCCTATCCAACCCCCGCCGCCCATGCGTCCCCATCACCACCAGATCGATCTTCGCTTCGTCCACAAAATCTAAGATCGCCTTCGCCGGCGTCCCCGTCTTCAGCACCGTCTCGACTTCCTCAACACCCGATTGGCGAATAATATCGGCAGTCTTCTCCAAGATGCGCTGCCCCTCTTGATGCATCGCCTCAATGATGTTCTTCTCCGCGATGTTCGCGTACTCAAAGAGCAGCGCGGGCGGCTCCGCCACAAAGAGCAGATAGATCTTCGCCTCAAACGCCAGAGCAATCGTCGTGGCGCAGTTTAGAGCTTTCTCCACCCCGCGCGACCCGTCCGTCGGCACTAAAATCCTCTTGAACATTCGCTTTCCCCCCAAACCCTACAACAAATTCTCGATCGTCTCCACCGGTGTTGGCGCGGCCAGCTCCTCCAACCCCGCACGATTCACAATCGCGATCCTCCGCCGCTTCAGAGAGATCAGCCCCCTCTCCTCAAATTCCCCAAGCGTGCGGATGGCCGTCTCCGTGGAGATCCCGGCCATCTCCGCCAAGTCCGTGCGGCTGATCTGGGCCTGAATCTCCCCGCTGCGCGCATCTGTGCCGTACTTCTCCGCTAACCCTAAGAGCAGCCGCGCCAGACGCGCCCGACAACTCTCATAGGCCGTCTCGATGAGCTTCGCTTGGAAGGCTTGCAACTCGCGAGCGATCTTCTCGGCCAACTGCAGGGCAACGGTGGGGTGCCGCTTGATGAAATCTAAAAAGTCTTCACGTTTGATGAACCGCGCGCGCGTGGGCTCCAGCGTCCGCGCCGAGGCCGTGTGCGTCCCGCCCTCAAAGAGGTTCTCTTCTCCAAGAAGCTCCCCCGGCCCAACGATCTTTAAGATCTGGCGCTTCCCTGCAGGCCCCTGCTTGATCAGCTTGGCCTTGCCACTGCAGATGATAAAGAACCCGAACGCCGGCGTCCCCTCGTGGAAGATCGCCTCATCGGCCCCATACTCGACCGAACGCATTAATCTCTGAAGCTCCTGCTGCCCTTTCGCTTCCAGCCCGGTGAAGATCCACGAACATCCCGCGCAGCCCTCGACCCCACACATCGGAGGGCTCTTGGGGCGCTCGGCTGACACCGCTACACGTTTCTGGACCATAAACAACTCCATTGTAGCCCTTTGCCAGCCGTCACGCAACTCTATGATAGAGATCAAAACTGGGGAAGAGACCCTCACCCCCATCCCCTCTCCCCTGTGAGGGAGAGGGGTGTAGGGGTGAGGGGACTTGGGGTTGGGGGGAGGGCCCCTACTGAGATCGGAGCTTGTCTTCCTTCAAGAGCCAAATCCTGCGGCCTTCCAGGGCGATCCAACCCCTTCTCTCCAGATCATGCAACACCCGGCTGACGGTCTCCGGAGCCATCCCCACTAAGGCCGCCCACTCGTCACGCGAGAGTTTTAGGTCGATCAAGACGCCCTGGGGAGTGCGCTTGCCAAAGCGTTCTGCTACCTCGACCAACTTCCGGGTGAGCCGCGCCGCACTGTCGACATAGACCATCTCGACTAACGCTGCACGCACCTTCCCCAGCTGCCCCACCAAGTGCTTCATTACCCACACCAAGACACTCGGATATCGGATGACAACTTTGCGTATATCGGTCCGGGCAACCCACGCCAGAGCCGTCTGGCGCAGCGTCACGGCGGAGAGGGTGTGCACAGTGTCACTGAAGAGCTCGCCCGCCCCTAAGATCTCACCGGGCCCGACCAGCCGGACAAGCTGCACGCAGCCCTCGTCCTCCGCGTACGAGACCTCTTTCACCGCGCCGTCTAGGACAACATAGAGCCCATCGACGAGATCCCCTTGAGCATATATCTCCGTTTCGGGGGGCAGCAAGAGCTCCTGGGCCCTCTCGAGCACGGCCTGGCGTGCCTCAAGCTCCAGATCGTCTAGCAGACCCCCTAACTTGCTCGTCATATACTGATAGCTTAATTATGAGATCAGCGAGATGTTATGAGCCTGCTCACCTTGCAAGATGAGTTCAATCAAGCGAGGGCTTGACGTTCGTCACGGGGGTGCGTCGTTGGCCGCATTGGGAACAGAATTTCTCATCGGAGCGGAATCGAGAGCCGCAGTAGGCGCAGAACTGCGCGGGACGCTGCTTGCGCCAAAGCCAGAGAAGACCTGCAACGCTGAGGGCTGCGACAGCCAGCCCCACCCCAACTGCTACCCATACTATCGAGATGGGGGAGTCAGGGCGCAGCGACGGCAGAGTGTCATTCTTTCTGTAGCTGACGCGCTGCTCGATGAGAGTCCCTGGGGGAACAGCGCCGATCTTTTTGCCAAAGTAGCTGAAGCCGCGGGTGTCGACCCCGTGGGGGTCGAGCGCGGGGCTTGCTTGAAATCCCGTCGCCCGCAGCGGCTGTTGCACTTCGATCTCCAAATTTTTGATCTCATATCGATCCGACCGGAACCGAAAGACGAACGATCTCTCCGGAGCCGCTCCGATGATGTTATCATAATATTCTAATTGGAATCGGCGGCTGCCGGGAGTGAAGAGCACGAGCTGCTCTGCGTCACCAGGGAGAAGCTGCCAGTCATCAGCCAGCAGGGTTCCCGCAGGGCCAACATGAGCGACGGCGTGGACCTGCGCTGTGCTGGGAATAGAGAACACCAGAGGACTTTTGGGGTCTTCCGCCAGCTCGCCCCGATAGATCACGAGCAGCCTGGGATCGTCGTACTCCGGCCAAAGAGAGATCTCTAAACGCTCCAGCACTATCGGGGTCTGCAACCCCAACGCCCCAAGCATGAGCATCACTATACTGAATGCGCCACGCATTTGGCCTCAGTCTACTGGACGAGAGCGCGGGCTGCAACTTAGAACTTCGCATGACATTGGGAGCACGTCTCCGCTCTCTCCGTAGGGTGACACGCAGCGCAGAAATCGTGTCCTGGCTTGGGCTTCGGTTGATTTAGGAACTCCAAGTGCCCCATCTGGGTGACTTTCTCGTGGCAGGCTTCACAGCGCACCCACCGGGCAATATGGGTCTCATGGGGGAACCGAGCCTTCTCAGAACGCTCCGAGAGCTTCGCTTCATGGCAGTGTAAGCAATCTTGAGATTCTAGTTGAGCCATGCGCGCTGCAGGGGGATGGCACTGAGAGCAGTCTCGCGCCGTGGTGAACGTCTGCCCGTGCTCTGCGGGCTGAACGGCATGACACACATTGCAGTCAGCTCTCTTCAGATGGGCTTTATGGGACGCCGTCTGCGGAGCCTGGGCAAATTCCAGAAACTCTACCCCCACATGACAGCGATCACACCCAAACGCCTCCCCCGTATGCAACGGCTTCTCGGCTATGTACTCACTCTGCTGGTGCAGCGCCCTCACCCGCGCGATATTTTCGGCGCTGTGGCGCAGCAGCGCGCTCACATAGTGAATATTGTGCACCCCCAAACTGCGATCTTCTTCAATGAGCTCGAGATTCTTCTTGGCTTGCTCATAGAGTTCTCGAGCTTGGTCTGAGGGTGGCTCGATCTGAGCAAGCTGCGCCCGCAGTTCGGTCAGTCTCTGGGAGACGAACTGCTGCCACTGGCCCATGAGGCGATCATACCCAGCACCATGACACGCCACGCACGCCTGGGCCTGCGCCTTCGTGGCCACCGCCGTGCGCTCTTGATGACAGCCCGCGCAGATCACGCCCGAGAGGAACATGGGATCGGGCATGGGGTCCACTCCTAAGCCTCCCGTCCCGATGTAGATCTGCTCTTGGACAGAGTGGCGCCCCCCGTGACAGCTGGCGCAATCGGGCGCAAGGGCTTGAGCAAGTTCGAACTTCCCATGCTCGATCTTCGCGTGACACTCCGTACACTTCAGATGCTGCTCCGTAATGTGCACCCGATGAAGCAGCTCGGTCTTGCCATACTCTTCGAAGCGCTCGACGTGACACGAGGAGCACTTCTCGCGGGGCACGTCGCCCCGGCCGCGGGTGACGTGCACATGGCATGTCGTGCACTCGACGTCGCTTGTGAGATACTCTGAGTGATTGAAGACGACCCCGCGGATGAGAATCTGGTCTTTTGGCGGGCCGTGACAGCTATAGCAGTCCCCAAGGGCTTGCTCACGAGCCACCCCGATGAAGTGACACGCCAAACATGCGCTCTCATCGACGGCAAGATGATCTCCTTGAACGAGCTGGGAGTGGCACGTCGTGCACCTCAGCTCGATCTCCCGGGCAGTGGCCCCGTAGTGTGTGGTGTGGCTGAACGGGATTTTTTTGCGATAGAGTGTGACTTTCTCGAGAGCTTTCTCGTTATGACAGCTGAGACAATTGCCGTCGCTCACGCGGGAGTGCGGCTGCACATTGTACGCCCCGACCCAGTAGCGCAGCATCTCGCCCAATAATCTGATCTTCCCCGCGATATACCCAGAAAGACCGTGCTCATAGTGACACTCGATGCAGGTGACTGTGGCATGGCTGGAGCTGGCCCAGTTGTCATAGAACGGCTTCATGAAGTGACATGACGCGCAGAAATTGGGCTGATCGGTGGCGCGCGCCCCCGCCCACGCCACCCAGAAGAGTATCGCTATCGCAAGCAGCGCGAGCACGAGCCAGCGCCGTCTCATGATCGTTCAGCCTCCGCACGCTCTCGCATGATCTGTTCGTACTCCAGGGGGTGCTCCTCCATCAGGCGCTTCTTCGAGATCTTCCCCGTGAAGATCGTCATATTTATCGGGAAGACCTCGGGATTGAGATGGGCATGATACATGTGCCAGGTGATGAGCGCCAGGATCGCCAGCAGCGCCTCCCCCGAATGGGCCTGCAGGGCAACATCGAAGATATACTTGGGCAGATACGCCAAGGCAATTCTATGAAACCAGAGCACCAGGCCGGAGAGGACCATGACCGCCGTGCCCCACACCAAAGCCCAGTACTCGAATTTTTCGCTATAGCTGTACCGCCCGAATTTAGGGCGCTCCGGCGACAGCCCCAACATAAACTTCACGTTGGCGATGAAGTCCCACAGATCTTTCACCCTGGGGAGCAGCTCGCGTAGTTCTCGGCGGCCCTCCCGCGTCAGCAACCAGCCGATATGCCAGACCGTGACAAACATCAACAGCGACGCCCCAACCCGATGGAGAATACGATTGACCTCCAAGCTCCAGATATGGCGAAATAAGAACTCTGCCCAGGCCGAATCGTGAAACTTTATGGGCAGCCCCGTCACTATCAACAGAATGACCCCAACGGCTAACACCAGATGTTGGAGACAAACATTCAGACTAAATCGCACGAAGTACTCTTCGTGCTCTTTGGCGAGGCGCCGCTGCTTGGCGCGCAGCTCGGCTTTCAGCTGCGCCCGAACTAGCTCCTTGACGCGCTGCAGCTCGGCGTCATCGAGCGGGCGCGATAGTTCTTCTTCCAGCTCGCGTTGTAATTCGTGTACGAGTCGCTCTTCAGCATCAGCCATGAGCACTCCTTCGGGCGTGCCGCCACCGTCCGTAGAGATCGAGCACGATATAGAAGATAAACGTAGCTGTCATGATGATGGTCAGCCAGCGATAGAACTCATAAACCCAGAAGGCGAGCCCCGCGTCGGGGTCACTGGGGATGATGTGAAATCTCCCCCGAGCGACGTTGCTCGAAGCGTTGGGATGGCATTGCCCGCAGGTCTGTGCGAGATTGAGCGGGTGGATGGGGGAGCGCGGGTCACGACTCGACAGAATCTGATGGTACTCATGACAGCTCACGCAGTTGGCACTGCGAAGAATCCCAAACTCGACGGCAATACCGTGAAAGCTCTTCTTGAACGCCTCGACTTGCTTGATGGGGACGCCACGACGCTCCATGATCTTGACGTCGGTATGACAGCGCGCGCAGGTATTGGCGACGTTTTGCGGGTGAAGTGAGGAGCGCGGATCGTCGGGCGGGAAGAGATCGTGCTCCCGATGGCAATCCGAGCAGACGGCAGACTCGAACACCCCCTGGCGCAGCGCCTGCCCGTGCACGCTCTCTAGATACTCCGTATAGATCTCGATGTGGCAGCTGCCGCAGGTCTTGGGGATGTTCGCCCGATAGATAGGAGAGAGCGGGTCGGTGGGAGCGCGGACGGCATGGACAGTATGGCAGCTCTTGCAGTCGGGGGCGTTGGGGTCACCGCGCTCGAAGGTCCGGCCGTGCACACTCTCTTTATATTTTTCTGGACGCTCGCTCACCGGCGCCCCCACGACGTTCCCCTGATAATGACAGTGCAGACAGTGAATCTGTTGGGGTCGTCTCTGATGGGGGATGGCCGTCACGTCGATGTGACACTCGACACAAAGCTTCTCTTTGTGCACCGATGCTTTGAGCTGCTCGTAGTCGACAAAGAGGGAGCGAAACTGTCCGGGGGCGACTTCGCGCTTGAAGGTGGGATTGCCGTGGCATTCGAGCAGGCACCGGGCGTTGGGGTCGCGCTGGCCGTAGCTGGGCCAGCCGATCAGCATCACGGCGCAGAGGGCGATGACCCATCCCATAGAGCGCATAGACTCTCCCAGATAGTTGTAGCCGACCGACGCAGCCCGTGCTATGATCTACAGCGGGGAAAAAGATGAGATGCGTCAACAGATGGGGAGGCCCTCACCCCGGCTGCGCCACCCCTCGCTTCACCCTCACCCCCGTCCCCAAGTCCCCTCACCCCTACACCCCTCTCCCTCACAGGGGAGAGGGGCTGGGGGTGAGGGTGTGGAGAGGGGTCGGGGGTGAGGGCCTTCCTCGCTCAAAAATCCGTATGACACTTTAAACAGTCTCCCCCCTGGGGGGGCACGGCACTGGCATGACACAAAGCACAGAACTCATGGCCCAATTGGGGAACCCCTCGCCCAGAACGCACGAAGTCTAAGTGACTCTCTTGCGTGACATCCTCGTGACAGATCGCACAGCTTATCCCCAGAGAGATATGCTGCTCATGCGGGAACCTCACGAGCTGGGAACGCACGGGTATCTGCGCTTGGTGGCATTGCAAGCAGTCTTCAGGTCCAAGCTGGGCCATCCGCTCAGCCCCAGGATGGCATTCCGTACAGCCAAGTCTCTGCGCCCCATGCTGCGGCTCACGATAGTTCGCTTCTTGATGGCACTGAGTGCACTCAAGACCACCACGGATCACATGGGACTCGTGACGGAAGAGCCCCTCTGATGTCTCCGTGGAGATCGTCCCCGCGCTGAGATGGCACGCGGTGCACTTCGTTTGATAGGGCACCGGAGCCCACGGCGCCGAGAGAGCCTTCTCTACGCCAAGTTCCGTGAGAGCCTGCTGGAGATCTTCGTACGCTCTCCACAGCAGCGCGGAGGCGTAGCCAGGGTTGTGCACGGCGTGCGCTCTCTCGACAAAGAGAATGTTCTCTTCAGCTTGCTGTAAGCGCTGCTGCGCAGACTGGGGGATCACCCCCTCAAAGGCCGCGATAATGGGCTTCACAGAAGCAAGCAGCTCTTTGGTCTTCTGCAGCCTCTGCGAGAGGGTCGTCTGCCAATCTTGGGAGATTTTGAGAAACTTCGCGCCGTGACAGGACATGCAGCTCACGTCACTAGCGAGCCGACGCCCCTCATGCGAGACAATATGACAGCTCTCACATCGTACTCCGGCCAGATACATAGCCGCCGGCTGGGGCGCAACGTCCTTGCCCCCGATCCCCACATAGAGATCGCGCTGGGGGGAGTGCCCGCCCCCAACGTGACACGTCTCGCATGACGTCGCGATCACCTCCAGCTCCTTGGGAATCTTGTGCTGGATCTCCAAGTGACAATTGAGACAGTCGACTTTATGTTCCGTGACGTGGGTGCGGTGAAGGAGCTCGACGTCGCCGATCCGCGCCAAGCGAGCTGGATCGTTATGGCACGTAAAGCAGCGCTCTTGGGGGACGTCGCCGTCGCCCTTGACGACGTTGTTATGGCAGAGGGTGCACTCCATCCCCAGGCGCTTCACCTCCCCGTGATCGAACGAGAGCCCCGCCGTGGTGATCAGCTTCTCTGGGACTTCGTGGCAGAGCGTGCAGCGGGCCGTGCCCTCGTTGAGCTTTGTCTCTTTAAAATGACAGAGAAAGCAGGTGCTCTCGGTCACGGCGATGTGCTGCCCCTGGACGATCTGGGAGTGACAGCTCGTACAGCGCAGCTTCTTCTCGCGGCGCATCTCCAACAGATGGGGCCGATGATCGAAGAGCACGTTCTGGAAGACTTCGCGGCCCACCAATAAGCGTTGCTCGTGGCAGCCGGGACGCAAGCACGCCTCGTCGGAGATCTCCGCCCAGGGGTTGGTCCCGTAGGTGCCCGTAAAATACTTCACCACCATGGAGAGGGCTTCGTATTTCTTCTGCAGCTCAGAGACAATCCCCGGCGGGATGTGACACTCCACACAGGGGACATCGTTGTGCGTCGAAGTCTTCCAGGACTCATAGTAGGGTTTCATAATATGGCACGTCCCGCAGAAGGCGGGCTGAGAACTTGTCTGCATCCCCACAAATGCCGCGGCGATCCCCACCGGCACTCCCAGCAGCGCGATCTGCAGCGATCTCAGTCCCCATCTCTTGAGATTCATAGGCCCTCACCCCCGGCCCCTCTCCCGTGGGTGATCCACGGGAGAGGGGTGCCCGAAGGGCGGGGTGAGGCCCTCACCCCGCCGCTCCCGCAACACAAGATAAATCACTATTATCAGCAAGAGCAAGAAGACCCACACCAGCGCCAGCCCCAGCAGCCGAATCGTGACCACCCCCTGGAGGCCGTGGAGGCCGCCGCGCACGTCGTCGGCGATGGACTTGGCCCGACGCGCTAACTCCTCAACGCGCGTCACGTCGAGCGAGTGCTGCACCGGCAGGGCTTGAAGAAAGTATGACCGAGCTTCGACGAGCCGCGAGCGATAGGCCGAGACGTCCACGGCTCTCTGATGAGCTTGCTCGAGGAGCCGCGTCGCTTCTTCTAGAGCCTCTTGAGCGCCCACAAGCACCGTCTTGATCTTCTGGCCGACTCGGTGCTCCTTGGAGCCGGCACTATGACACGCGAGACACGCTGTGTCGAACAGGGCGCGGCTGGTCGGCTCGATGGCGTGATAGCTATGGCAGCTGGCGCATTCGGAGATCCTCTGCTCGTCCATGGGTTTTTTGTGCGGGCTGGCGTCGAAGTAGGACCGCTCGTAGCTATGGCACGTTCCGCAGACTCTGGAGATGTCTTCAACCCCTGGGGGCGCAGCCCCGTGCGTGCCGTGGCAGGTGGCGCACGTCGGGGCTTTCGTGTTCCCTTGTTTGAAGAGGGCTTCACCGTGGACGCTCTGGCGAAATCCCTCAAACTGATCAGTCGGGATGCCCTCCATCAGATTCTTGTCGGCGTGGCAGCGCGCACACGTCGCGGGGACCTGTTCAGGATGAACAGTGCTGCGCGGCTCCCACGCGGGGAGAATCTTATGCGCCGTGTGACAGTCAGAGCACACTGCAACGTTGGTATCTCCCTGAGCGAGGAGTCTACCGTGTTGCGACGTCTGATACTCTGCGTACTGATCGGTGCGCAGCCCGTAGGGCTTCATCTTGACGGGATCACTGTGACATGAGGCACAGAGTTCAGGGATCTCGGTGCGCGGGGGCGTGCCCCGGAAGAACGCTTCTACCGCATGAGCTTTCTGCATCTCGAGCGTGCTAGGGTCTCCGCCGTGACAGTCTCTGCACGTCACGTTGAACGCCGCGTGCACGCTCTCCAGATAGTCCACTTTGATCTCGCTGTGACACACTATACACGAATTCTGCTCTTGAGCCAGCCCAGCAAGCCCCGTCACAGATACTAATAATATCGCTAAGCCCAGCGCACCCATAGTTCACCAACGCCACCCATAAGCGGCTAACAGAGCGACCGCAGCTATGCCGAGCATTCCCAATCCCCACGAAACCCAACTCGTGCGCCCCAGCCACGGCGCGGCAAAGAGACCCAGCACGCCAAAGGCAGCTACGACGGCTCCCCAAGCCGCCTGGGGGAGGAGCTTCACCAGCCCATAGGCGGGCAAGAAGTACCAGTCGGGCTTGACGTGCTGATACGTCAGGGGATCAGCTCGATCGCTCAACTCTACAGGGAAAATCACGGCCAGCGTGAGCACAATCCCAAAGCTCAGCACAACTAACATTAACCCACGGAGCACGACATCAGCGTAGGTCTCGTGTGAATCTCTCAGCTGTGCCCTGTGAAAGAGCCCTTGACGGCTCACCAAGTACAGATGGGCCATCACCAGACCGATGGCCACCCACGGCAACAGCCCCACGTGAAAGACATAGAATCGCAACAGCGCGCCCGCGTCGAGCTCCGTGCCGCCCCAGAGAAAGTACAGAACTGCTCGGCCCACAAGGGGCACCTCGGCGATGACGCGCCGCACGGCATCGATCCCCCAGAAGGCCCTTTGGTCCCAGACCAGCAGCGTCCCCGTAAAGGCGAACGCCCCGATCACTAATAACAATAAGACCCCGATGACCCAGTTGAGCTCGCGCTCTCGATACGCCCCGTGAAAGTAGACCCTCACCAGATGGACCAAGATTAAGAGTATAAAGAGCTGCGCCCCCCAGCGATGGATCCCGTGGATGAGCCAGCCCAGCTGCACGTCGTTAATGATATAAAAAACGCTCTCATAGGCTTCATCGGCCGCAGGGCGATAGTAGACCATCAGCAGGATCCCCGTGGTGATCTCAAGAAAGAGCAGCCAGAGGGTCAGCCCGCCCAAGAGATTCCAAAAGCTGATAGGGTGCGGGGGGCGCGTGCGCAGCTCCTCGCGGAGCAGCTCATAGACGCGAGCTAGGGCGTTCATCACCCCTCCCCAATAAAAATCTCATCTTTGACCACAGAGACCCGAAAACGCTTCAAGGGCCGACGCGGCAGCCCAGATAAGACGTTCCCCTGAGCGTCAAACAGCCCGTCATGGCAAGGGCAGGAGAGCGTCGAGCGCTTCTCATCCCACTGGACGATGCAGCCCTGATGGGTGCAGATCGCCGACAGGGCGATCCAGCTCCCCTTCAAGTGCAAGACCCACACCGGCTCCCCATTGAAGAGCACCTGCTTGCCCCTGCCGATGGGGATCTCATCGGCGCGAGCGACGCGCAGCCGCCGCCGCGCGGGATTGAAGATCCTTCTCTCCGGCGGGAAGAGATACGCCATAATAGTCCCCACAAGGCCCACCAGGCTCACAATCAGCGACCCGGTGAGCAGTTGACCCAAAAAAGTCCTGCGGTCTTCGTGTGGAACCTTCATGCTAAAGCCCTTCTTACCAGATACGCGATCGCTCCTACCCACACCGGCCCTCCCACAGCGACAGCCCGCAACCAGTCCTTGGAGAGCCCTAGATCATCGGCATAGCCTGCTAAAGCGAGAATACCAATAAGCGCGAGAAATCCCACCCCCAAGCCGAGCCGCTGAGCCGTGGGCGGCTCCAGATAGTGCTGCGGCTGGGACGCACGATCCAGAAAGGGCCATAAGAGTAAGACAAGCCCAAGCAGCCCCGGCAGCAACACTCCCCCGATATTCTCCGGGTTGATGACCGTGCCCAGAAAGTGCGTCTCCATCCAGGAGGGGATCAGTTTTAACAGCCCATAGACCCAGAGGAAATACCAATCGGGCTTGACCTCGGGAGTACCCGGGCGCGGCGGCCCATAGAGCTCAATGGGGTGAGCGGGGAAGAATCCCGCGAGCAGCATCAGCCCCCCGGCAAGAAGCAAGAAGAGCTGGAGCATCAGCACCGTCTGATGGGGCCACAACGGCACACCGATCAGTTTGCCTTCGGGGGCCTGGCCGCGATTGATCGGGGGTTCGGTGTGCTTCTGCTTCAGCAGAATGACAAGATGCACCCCCAGCAAGAGCCCTAAGATGAGGGGCAGCAGCATGATGTGCAGGGCATAGAAGCGCGGGATGCTCCCGGGAGCGGGGAAGCGCCCGGCAAAGAAGAGATCCGCAATATAGGGTCCAAGCCAGGGGACTGACCGGGCGATCCCATAGCCGATCTTCGTCGCGGTCACGGAGAACTGATCGAAGGGCAGCACATACCCCACAAACGCCTCAACCATCGTCACCCCTAAGAGCACCATCCCCACGATCCAGTTGAGCTCCCGGGGGTTGCGATAGACCCCGGTGAAGAAGACCCTCAAGAGATGCAAGATCGCCGCGGCGATCATCACATGAGCCGCCCAGTGGTGCATCTGCCGAATGATCACCCCGAAGGGGACCGCGTCGATCTTGGTCACTGAGACATAAGCCGCCGGGGCATGGCCGCCCTTGTACTCGACGGGGAGAGTCGACGGCTCGTACATCAGCGCCAAGAAGACCCCCGTCAGCACCAAGAGAACAAAACTAAACAGAGCAATCTCGCCCAGAAAGAACGTCGAGTGCACCGGAAAAGCTTTTCTCAAGAACTTCTCAGCAAAGTGCTCCAGCCCCAGACGCTCCTTCATAAGTATCAGAGCACCCCCACCGGCTCAGTGAACCCTCCGGCGGCCTCCAGCTCCCCCTGAGCAGTGACGCGAATGGGCAATTGGGGGAGCGGGCGCGGAGGCGGCCCCGACACCACCAGTGCTCCCCGACGGGGATCAAAGACCCCCGCATGGCACGGACAGAAGATAGCCCCCGCCCTCAGCCCCTCTACCACCGTGCACCCCAAATGGGTGCACACGGCGCTATAGGCGACAAAGCCCTCGGCGGTCCACTCCAGCTTCGTGGGCGGACTAAGCTGCTCCGGAGCTAATCTCACAATCAACACGATATTCTGCTCTATATCCTCTTTGCCCTGGGGCAGGGCCAAGGCCGCTTCGCCAACAGATAAGCTGTCGCGGGTCAGGAGTTGCCCCTTGCGCGCCCCAAGCGCAAACACAAACCGATCCCCCTCGGTGATCATCTTCGCCTCTTGGAGGACCACCAGCGGCTTCAAGCTGCTGCCCGCAGCCAGCATCGCGGCGAAGGTCCCTCCCGCCCCTAGCCCCATCAGCCAATGCACAAACCTCCGTCGCGTCAGACGCATATCCCCTTCACCTCACTACCACGGAACGCCGTCGTCGCGATCCCCAACGACCACTTCGTCGCCGATAAAGTACCTGCGATAGAGCACCAGCATTGCGGCTAATCCCCAAAAGAGCAGTGCGCCATAGAGAGCCAGCCGCTGCGGATCGGGCTGGTATTGCAAGCTCCGGACAAACTGCACAGCACACAAGAGCACCGCGCCCGCCAATAGCGCCATCACAATGACTGCTCCCATCGGCTCAGGGGCTGAGTTCTTCTCCCCAGGACGCAGCTCTTGCCCCTCCAGCCAGACCGAGAGCAGCCCCTGCACCCCATAGAGAGCTAAGACAAAGCCCCACACTATCAATGCAACCTGATAGGACTCTAAATGCGCTGGGATCATCAACGTCCTCCAAAGAAATCTACTATCACCGTGGAGCGGCTCGCGTGATAACTGACGAAATCGTCTTCATGGGCATGTGCTAATAAGACCGTCATGGGGCCAGGGCGGATCGGCCGATCATACGTATCACCCGTATCGAGCCGCCGCCGAAACTCGACGACCAGGGAGCCGCCCTGCTCCAAGCCCGCTTTGTCTCCAATATCATGGTGGCCGCCCAGCTCGCTATCCGGCGCGTGCGCCACGAAGTCTACCCCAAAGCTGTCCTCGACATGCAGCCCCCCTGAGTCTATATACGCGAGCACAAAGTCAGCGTTCTTCATCATCTGGACTTGGTCGGGCTCTCCCCAGCCTATAGCCACCCAGCCGCGGCCGGGGCAACGCAACGCCATAAAGATCTCCTCACCGATGACGCTCCAGTGCAGCTCAATAGCCGTTGCCGCGTCGAGATAGCTGTGGGCGTACTCCTCAGGCTCGATCTGGCCATCGAGCCTCGAGGGGCGCAGCGACGCGCGACGCTCCTGTTCTGCGGCCCAGCGCCGAGAGAAATCAGCAAAGAGCACAAGCCCCATCAGCCCAGCTATCCCTAAGGCGATCAGCGGCAGCACGAGACTGTTGCGTTCCATAGTTATCAGGGGCGTGCAGCGGCGAGGGCCGCACGCCCTTGCTCCATAGCTTCTTGTAACTTCTCTTCCACTCGATCCACTATGAAGAGATGCCACTGGTGTTTGGCCTGCTGGAGCGCTTGGCGCGCCTGAGCCAGCAGCGCTTCCGCTTGAGAGAGATCAATCTGTTCTCTGCGCGCTGCTATCAAGTGCCCCACGACATCGAGATACTCCTGCACTTGAATCATCAATGTCAGGGCGAACCGTGCTTTGATGGGCTCTTCGGGGCGGCTGGCCAGGCGCGGGTTATGGCAGGCGCTGCAGGTAGTCGCCAACTGCGGTGGTCTCAGTACGGTCGTGGCCATAGCACCGTGACAGGTGATACAGTTGGGGCCACGCCCGGACTCACGCAGCTGAGCGTAATGCACGCTCTGCTGGAAGAGCTGCCATTCGGCGTTGTGGCAGCTCCCGCAGGTCTGGGGCAGCCGCGTGAAGTAGAGAGGGCTCTCTGGATCACGTGAAGAGTGCACCCCCTGATGGGCTTGCTCTAGGTGCGATTTGGTAGCATCTCCGCCATGGCAGTCTTGGCAGGCCACGCCGGCCCGCGCATGAGTAGACCCCTCCCAATCGGCGAACGTGTGCCCCACGGTGACGGTCAGCTCGCGATGGCAGTTGACACACGTATTATCTGAGATAGCGATACGGGGAGTCGGGGCAGGCG
>FWWL01007496.1_pt1 | contig 14833 bp, 9 predicted proteins | sample 2228331 | NCBI WGS metagenome assembly FWWL01 (sample SAMEA103939775, study PRJEB20133) | metagenome
TGCTGGTTCTCCTTTAGCTTCTTATCCTGTTGATCCTGTGAATCAAACTTCTACTGGTGAATATTATACTTATGTTGCTGGTGGTTCTTGGGAATTAACGACTTTATTAATCTCTGATAAATACTCTCAAAAAGCTATTGATGATGGTGATGCTTTTCCTGGAGTTTATTCAATTCGTTCTTCAAATCAACCTCTCACTCCAGGTATAAGAGATAAAGGTTTAGTTGGTTATTGGTCTTTTGATGAAGGAAGTGGTCTCACTGCTTATGATAGAAGTGGTAAGAATAATCATGGAACCCTTGTAAATAGTCCTACTTGGGTTTCAGGTAAAGTTAGTGGGGCTTTAGAATTTGATGGGAGTAATGATTATGTGGATGTATTAAATAACACCACACTTCAAATTACTGGCGATTTAACTTTAATGTTTTGGGCTTATCCTACTAATATTTCTAAAGGCAGACAAAATCCTTTAGGAAAAGCTTATGGGGGAGAATTTAATCTTACAATGGAAACTAACACTTCATTAAGTTATTATCACGGCCGGGCAGGAGGAAATACTAGTCCTTATATGGGTTGTGGAAGCCCTTCGATGTTCTCTGATAATAATTGGACACATGTTGTGGTAGTAAGAAATATAAATTTTCAAACAGTCACTTATTATAAAAACAGTTCAAGAAATTCACATGGTTGTGGTTCATGGGTAGGAACAAGTGTGAGTAATAGAAACTTTAGAATTGGTTATGAATATGCTGGTTTTTGGCAAGGTCTCATTGACGAAGTTCGCATCTACAATCGTGCCCTCTCTGAATCTGAAATCAAAGCTATTTACGAAGCCACAAAATAATAAATAACATTGAATATGTCGTTGAATATGTCGTAATCAGATTACGCCAATATTATGCAATATGTCGTAATAATCAATATATCGTAATCAGATTACGCCATTTTATTAAATCTATTTTTTCTATTATTTTTTTTGAATATATCGTTATCTGATTATGTTATTTATTACCTTACATTTAAAAGTTTACCTTTACCTTGATTATTCTTTCATCTTAATAATTTAGCCATGGCAAAATTATTAAGATAAATACAATTCTATTGAAGTTCAACTTCGATAGAAGTTTATGAAAAGCTATTTAAGGTCTTAATCTAATTGGATATTCAAGGGTTTTTCTATTGAGGGGATAAGCGCTTATAAATTTTAAGAAACCATTAGTTGGTTCTGGTGGAGTAGAAAAGTAAACTTTACCTTGAAAATCAATAAAATCAGTAGTTGGTGTTCTTACCTCAGAAACTAATGTGCTGCTACCTAATAATTTTCGATCATCATCATAAACTTCTACCAACATCAAACAGCAGAAAACCAATCTCCCCGAGCTTTACCTTCAATTGTTAAAGGTGAAGAAACTAAACTGTTCATAAGAGGTTCGAAAACAACAATTTCATTAAAGATTTTTTTCTTCAACAGAACTAGAAATAAGTTTAAATCTATGAGTAAATATTCCTCCTATATCAGTTGGGCTATAAATTTTTCTACAAGAAGCATTATCTCGGGCACAATAAAGATAAATTCTAAGATCGTATTCCTTGGTTAAGTCAGAAGGAACCGTTAAAGAAACCGTCCATTTTCGATTGGAAAAATCATAAACGCCATTTACTCCCTCATAAGTTTTTGTGCGAAGAGAATCAAAAATGTAAGCTTGAACATTAAAACCTTCTTCGGGAGTAGCTAAACTATTATCATATTCTTCAATTCCTTTAAGTTCAATAAGAATTTTTTCATTAGGATTATAACTGTCTCTAAGTCCTGAAATAATTTCAATTTTTAATTTTGGGGAAATTTTTTGTTCTGGTTCTTTTACTGGTTCAAAGCTTACTATTTCAAAATCAACAAAATTACTTTCTCCATAATCATTAGAAACACGAAGTTGATAGATACCAGGTTCAGTATTTTCTGTTAAAAGACCACTGAGTAAGAATTTCAAGGAAGAACCATCAGGCACTACCTCTATTGGTTTAAAAAGACCCCCACTAAATTGTCCTTTTCGCCAAAATTCAATTTTAATTCCTGAGGGAATGGTATCAAAAAGATTCTTTCCATAAATTGTGATCCAATCATTAGATCCACCCTTTTGAGGAACCACATAATTTATATAAGGAGCTTTTTGAGACCCCGAAGTTGTAACCAAACTAAAAGATCTAAGAAACTTATTTATTTCTTCCTCAGGATAAATAAAATCACCACCACTAATTTTAATTAATTTTCCAGAAAAATAATCCGGAGTAATTATATACAAAATCCCAGAAGGGACTACCCCCATATAAACTCTATAAATTTCTTCACCACTTTTTGTTTTGCCTAATTTTTCTTTATTAGGATGATCATATAATTTTTTAGCCTCTTTTTCTTCTATTAAATTAACTTCTAACATCCATTCTTTTAGATCTAATCCAGCCTGTCGAGGATTTGCTTCGGAAAGAATTTTATTTGAGTTAGAAACAAAATAAGTAAATGGTGAATCTTTTTTAACTTTCCAGTCTTGAGGAACACTAAATCTAAAACCGGCTTCACTCACATAAGTAACCCAATTTTTATACTCATCTTCATATTCATAAACCATTTCTCGGCCACATTCCTCCGGATAATATTTTCTCACTAAATTATTTAAGGCTTGAGAAGTTTTTTCATCAATTTGACCAGTAACAGGAAGACCTTGAGCTTTTTGAAATCTTTCAACTGCTCCTTTAGTTAATCTTCCATAATAGCCAGTAATTAAACCTTCAGGATAATAACCTGATTTATTTAAAATCATTTGAAGAAGATAAACAGAATTATTTCTTGAATTTATTGATAAAGGAGGTAAAGAACAAGGAATTTCAGGAGAACCAGGAAGTTCTTCAAGAATAATTTTTCCTTTTGAAGGTAAAGAAGGAAGAAGAGAAGAAGGAGTTAAAGGTTGAGGAGGAGTAAAAAGAGGTGGGGTTGAAGTTAAAGGAGGAGTTGGGAAAGAAGGTTTTGAAGGAGGTGTTGGTTTTTGAGTTTCTTGGATTTCTTGAAGTTGTTTGATAAGAGCTTGAAGTTGTTCAATGATTTTTTGAAATTGGGCTGTAAATTGAAAAGGATTTTGAGTTTGAGCTTCGACCAAAGAAAAAGATAAAAAGAAAATTAAAGAGAAAATAAGATAAAAAGAAAGAGATTTTTTCATGATTTTTTATTATTTTATTTTCGGCCTTTGATAGAGAAAATAACATATTAAATTTTAATTGTCAAATAATCTATATATATGGCGTAATCAGATTACGCCATAATTAATTGTTTTATAAAAGAGATAGATGATTTTTTCGATCTTTGTCAAATAAAGAGGAAAAGATAAAATAAAATTAATAATTTTTTGGTTGCTCCTTATTAATCAAGGGGTTATAATTTTAATAAAAATGATTAAGTTTGTTCATCTTCATACTCATAGTCATTATTCCCTTTTAGATGGTCTTGCGAAAATTGATGAACTTCTTCAAAAAACTAAAGAATTAGGAATGGAAGCAATCGCATTAACTGATCATGGTGCCCTTTATGGCGCGATTGAATTTTATCAAAAAGCGAAAGAAATAGGAATAAAACCAATAATTGGCATCGAAGCCTATCTTGCTCCCTCAAGTCGTTTTAATAAAAGACCAAAAATTGATGAAAAAAGATATCATTTAATTCTTTTAGCTAAAAACGAAAAAGGTTGGCAAAATCTTATTCATTTAAGTACCAAATCTCATCTTGAAGGTTTTTATTATAAACCAAGAATCGACAAAGAACTTCTCCAAGAATATCATGAAGGTTTAATTTGTCTTTCGGGTTGTCTTTCAGGAGAAATTTCAAAACTTTTAATTGAAGGTGAATATGAAAAAGCAAAGGAAACAGCAAAATGGTATCGAAATCTTTTTGGTGATGATTTTTATTTAGAAATTCAACCTCATGCCCCTCAACTTCATTTTTATTTTCAAAAACTCTCTCAGGAACTTCAAATCCCTTTAGTCGCTACTCAAGATGTCCATTATGTCAAACCAGAAGATAAAATTGCCCATGAAGTTCTTTTATCCGTTCAAACAAATAGTAAACTTGATGAAGAAGATCGATTAAGTTTAAAAAAAATTGATGTCTCTTTGAAATCGCCCGAAGAAATGGCCTATCTTTTTCAACATATTCCCGAAGCCATTGAAGAAACAGTAAAAATTGCTGAAAAATGCAATTTAGAGATTAAACTGAACCAAAAACTTCTTCCAAAATTCCCAACCCCACCAAATCAAACTTCTCAAGAATATCTTGAAGATTTAATCAAAGAAAAAATAAAAGAAAGGTTTCCAGAAATTACTTCAGAAATTAAAGAAAGACTTGAAAAAGAATTGAAAATTATTGAAAAAACTGGTTTTGCTGATTATTTCTTACTAGTTCAAGATTTTGTCAATTGGGCAAAAAAACATGGTATTGTTGTTGGTCCTGGTCGAGGTTCCGCCGCCGGAAGTTTGGTTTCTTATATTCTTGGAATCACGGAAGTCGATCCTCTAAAATATGAACTTCTTTTTGAGAGATTTTTAAATCCGGATCGTATTCAAATGCCTGATATTGATGTTGATTTTGCTGATACTCGCCGAGATGAAGTTGTGGCTTATGTTCGAGAAAAATACGGTGAAGATAAAGTTGCCCAAATTATTACCTTTGGAACGATGATGGCCCGGGCCGCAGTTCGCGATACCACTCGAGCCTTAGGTTATCCTTATAGTTTAGGAGACCAAATTGCAAAACTTATCCCCTTTAACACTCCTTTAAAACAAGCTCTTGAAGAAATCACTGATTTAAAAAAACTTTATGAAGAAAATCCGGATGTTAAAAAAATTATTGACATTGCTTTAAAATTAGAAGGCACCGCTCGTCATGCTTCTGTGCATGCTTGCGGAGTAGTAATTTCACCAGAACCCTTGACTAATTACCTTCCTCTTCAAAGAGCCCCTGGTGAAACTAATATTATTACTCAATTTGAAATGAATAGTATCGAAAGTCTCGGTCTTTTAAAAATGGACTTTCTTGGCCTTAAAAACTTAACTATTATTGAAAAAACAATTCGCTTAATTAAAGAAACAAAGGGAGAAGAAATTGATATCAAAAATCTTCCTCTTAACGATAAAAAAACTTTTGAACTTCTCCAAAAAGGAGAAACGACTGGTGTTTTTCAATTAGAATCTTCAGGAATGCGTCATTATCTTAAAGAACTTAAACCAACTGATCTTGAAGATATTATCGCAATGATTGCTCTTTATCGACCAGGACCAATTGAATTAATTCCCCACTACATCCGAAGAAAATTTAAAAAAGAAAAAATTACCTATCTTCACCCAAAATTAAAACCTATTTTAGAAAAAACTTATGGTATTGGTGTTTATCAAGAACAAATGATGAGAATTGCCACTGATTTAGCTGGTTTTACTTTAGCCGAGGCTGATACCTTAAGAAAGGCCATTGGTAAAAAAATTAAAGAACTCTTGGAGGAACAAAAAGAAAAACTTATCAATGGAATGATTAAAAACGGCATTTCCCCAAAAATCGCTCAAAAAATATGGGAACTTTTTCCGCCTTTTGCTCGATATGGCTTTAACCGAAGTCATGCCGCCTCCTATGCAATTATTAGTTATCAAACAGCCTATCTTAAAGCCCACTATCCTGTCGAATTTTTCACCAGTCTTTTGAATGTTTCAAGTAATGATATCGAAAGAGTCAATTTCTTAATTAAAGAAGCTAAAAAATTCAATATTCAAGTTCTGCCTCCAGATATTAATTTAAGTGATCAAAATTTTTCCGTTGAAAGTGAAGATAAAATTAGATTTGGCCTTTTAGCGATAAAAAATATTGGTTTTAATATTGTCAACTATATTATCAATGAAAGAAATCGTGGCGGGCCCTTTACAAGCTTAGTTAATTTTCTTAGTCGAATTCAGCATCGGGATCTTAATAAAAAATCTTTAGAAAGCTTAATTAAATGTGGAGTTTTTGATTCTTTAGGAGTAGAAAGGGGTCAAGCTTTGGATAATATTGAAGAACTTTTGAATTTTAATCAAATAGTTAAAAAAACGGCTAATAGTCGTCAAAATCATCTTTTTGGCAATCCTTTTCAATCGGCCTCTTTAAAACTCAAACCTTCAAAACCAGTTGATAAAACTCTTATTTTAATGTGGGAAAAAGAACTTTTAGGTCTTTATGTCACTGATCATCCTTTTAACCCTTATTTTGAAAAAATAAAAAATGAAGTCAAGCCAATAAAAGAAATCATCAAAGAAAATCAGAATTTAACGAACAAAAAAAATAACCATCATAAATTTAAATTAGCTGGAATTATTACCGGCATTCAAAAAATTTACACCAAAAAAGGTCAACCAATGCTTTTTGTAACTTTAGAAGATTTAGAAGATAAATTAGAGATCCTAGTTTTTGCCGAGACTTTAAGAAAATATCCTTTAATTTGGCAAGAAAATAAAGCAGTGATCGTTTCTGGCTATTTTAACTGGCAAAATGATGAACCAAAATTTGTTTGTGAAACGGTTAAAGAATTAAAATAAAAATTATTTTAACTTCTTAACCTTTCATAAATTTCATTTTCAATCTCTTCGCGCGGTCGGCCATATTTAAGATGAGAAAGCTCGCGTAATCTCCTAGCCTGTTCAAAATCACCCTTAGGTGCCGGAATGGTTTTAATATTAAAAGGCTTACCAACTTCTCCATAAATTAAAAGCTTGACATAGGCATTGAAGTTATCGAGATTGATCAAATCTTGAGCTTTAAAAACTGGTTGAAATTGTTTTTCTAAAAATTCAGCATCTTGACTGCCAACCCTAAAAGAGATTATTGAACCAACATTTCCAAAAACGGCATCTCTTATTTTTTCTAAAAGCTGGGCAATAAATTGATGGGCGAGAATTAAATTTAGACGATACTTTCGAGCTTCGGAAAGAATAATAGCAATCGAATCGGTCGAAAAATTCTGAAACTCATCCACATAAAGGTAAAAATCTCTTCTTTTACTTTCTTCGGTATCAACCCGACTTAAAGCTGCTTTGAGAATTTTACCAATAAAAATCATTCCTAAAAGATTAGCATTGATATCACCAAGTTTTCCTTTTGAAAGATTAACTAGAAGAATTTTTCCTTGATCCATAATTTCTCGAAAATCAAAAGCTGATTTTAATTGACCAACAATTGGCCGCATATAATCATTAGCGATAAAATTATTAAATTTTGAAGTTACATAAGGAGCAACGTTAGCTAAAGAAATTTCACCGGTAGCTCTTTCGGCTTCCTTTTCCCAAAAATCAACCACTACCGGATTTTTAATTCTCTCTAATTTTCTTGCTCGATAATCTTCATCGGTAAAAACACGCGGCACCTCAATTAAAGTCGCTGGTTCATTAGGCGCATCTTCCATCAAAAGTAAAAGAGCATTTCTCATATATTGTTCAAACATTGGTCCGCCCGTGACTTTGAGATCATAAAGTTTATCAAAAATTTCAATCATTTCATTAACAATAAATGTTTTTTCTTCTGGTCTTTCGAAATTATATTCAAGCATATTCATCCCGATTGGCCTTGATAAATCACCTGGGTCAAAATAAATCACTTTCTCAAAATATTCTTTAGGAACTAAACCTAAAATATTTTCCACTAAATCACCATGAGGATCTAAAACCGCCACTCCTTTTCCTTTTTTAATATCATCGAGGGCCATATTAATCAAAAGAGTTGATTTTCCAGTCCCGGTTTGACCGATGATATAAATATGTCTTCGGCGATCAACATCACTAATTCTTATTTCCTTTTTTTCACCTCGAAAATCACTAATCCCGATTAAAACCCCCTCTTTAGGAATATTTGGAGGCGGTGGAGCTTCTCTTGATTTTAAATGCCTCACTTTAGGAATTTGAGTAAAAGTCGTTGGAAAATGAAAAATACTTGCGAGCTCTTCGCTATTTAAAACTAAAACTTGGCTTTTATCAAATTCTCTAAAAGAAAATTGATGAAGTAATTTTCGGGGATTGCGAGGTCTAACAATTTTAAATTCATTTCGATAAGGGGCTCCAAATTGAGAAAAACCTTCAATGAGACTATTCATTAAATTATCAAGTTGAAATTGATTAGAAGCCGAAGCAACTAATCGAACATTAACTTCAAAAAAGGGTTTATTGATTTTCGATTCCAGGGCTTTGACTGCTAATTCATCAATAATTTTTTCCTTCTTTGTCTCTTCTTCGTTTTTAACATTCCAAGCTTCAATAAAATCTTTTAAAGAAATTGAAAGAGGATGTTTTAAAATTTCTGAAAATTTAGCACCTTTTTTAAGCATATTCAAAGCACTCATGACCGTTTTTTTGTAATGTGATTTTGCTGGTTTAATAATAAATTGAATACCCGCTCCTTCGCCAACCTCATTGACTTTAGTTAAACCTCCTAAAATTGGCAAAAAGGTATCAGCATTCATTTCTTGATAAGTTCTAATCGGTAAAATAAATCTTGATTTTTGAACTAAAAAAGCACCCGCCGAAACTCCATAATGATTAAAAACATTATATTCCTCCACCATTCTCACATCCGCATCTGGCCAAATTGAATGAATACTTTTTGGTAAAACCTCAACTAATTCTTGAGGAATAGCCACATAAAAATGAATTTCTTCACCAATATAAGGAACAGCAATTTCAAAAACAATTGGCTTTTTAAAAGCAATTAAAGTGCTAAAAAGTTGTTCTGAGAGATTAATTTCTTCTTTTACTTGCTGACCTTCTTTTGGTGGGTTAAAAGGTAAACGAACTAAAAAAAGTCTTAATTGAAGCAGTTCTAAAAGTCTTTTTCTTTTTCGCCGAACTCCTAAATAATAAAAAAGAAGGGCTAAAAGCAAACCAATTATTCCCGTTAAAAAAATATAAAAAGTCATATTTTTAAATAATTCCCCGTTCTTTTAATATCGGAAGAATTTTTTCAACTAAAGCATCATGAAAAGCATCTTCAATAAAAGGGGAATAACTTTTAGCTTCTTTAACTGCTTTTTCAATCCCCTCTTTAAAAGCTAAATCAACCAAACGATTAACTTCTTTTTTAACTTCTTCATCATCTTTTAAATAATGAGGTAAATATTCTTCTTTTTTAGGAGGAGGTGGAGCTGGTGGTTTTTCGACTGGTGGCTGGAAAACCTTTAAAGCCTCTTTCACCATTTCTTTTTCAGTAGGAGGAGTTTCTTTTTTTTCTAAAGATTTTATTTTTTCCTGAAACTCTTTGACGCCAGTAATTAACTTTTGAAGATCTTTTTCAATCTCTTCGTGATAATTTTTCACCTTAACCATTTTTATATTATTTTAACATATTAATTTCTTTGGAAAAATCAAAGTTTTATTTTTATTACCCCTGGTTTTGAAAAATCAATATTAGTTGAAGTATAGAAACGATTATTAGGTATAGTTAAAGGATTATTTTCGCCCGGACCACCAGACCAATCGTTTTGATTAAAAACTTTATTTTTCCATCGAGTAAGATAATCGCTGTTGGTTAATTTAGCTTCTCGGTTTAAAACTTTCCATTCAACATTAACGGTAATTTTTTGAGTTGAAGGATCTTCATCGCCTGAAGAACTGATATTATCCAAGGCATCTCTTAAGACATTTTCTACAGAAAAATAACGTTGATAAACAAAAGAATTATAAAGTTTTTGAATCTCCTCCGAAGATAAGGCCCGATTATAAATCCGAACATCATCAATAAGACCATTAAAATAGGAACTCGTACCATCACGTTTTCCAATAATAACTGGATAGTTACTGCTTAATGGATTTTTTGAATAGTCATCGTTTCCGACTAATTCACCATTTTTATAAAAATAGAGCCTTTTGTTTCCAGCTACCCTCACAACTGTAAGATGAGTCCAAGTATTTTGAGGAGCATTAAATCCGCTTGGTTCTTGAATTTCCTCCCAAGCCCCATCTCCTTGATAAAAACTTACGCTACAATTAGGTTCTAAAATCAATTCATACTCATTGTTGTAATGTTTAAAAATAATTCCCTGACGCCCAACTCCACAATTTGTCGGATAAACCAAAACATTTATTGTCAAATCACCAGTTACTTGAAGATTGGAAGTACTTAAAATTCTTACATATCTATCGGTACCATCAAAACTTAAAGCTTTACTTATCTTTCCCTCAGTTCTTGTTGGATTATTAAAAAGATTTCCATGCTGACCATAACCTGAAGAATCATAGGCAATAGTTCCGGTATTTTCATCAAATTTCCAATGCCCGACTAAACCGGAGCTAATTTCATTACTTAAAATCCCCTCTTTCCCCTCAACGATAATTAATTTAGTGCCTGAAGAAATAGGATAATAAGAACTGGTGGCTGTTTTATGGGGTAATAAATAGATATCAAGCCAATTAGCCTCAGCAATTGTTCGAACTTCATTCATTAAACCATCGGCTAAATTAATAGCTATTTCTCTTCTTTCATTACTACTCCTTGAAGAAATTACTGAGGACATAGTATAAACGGCGGCGCCGATAACTAATCCCCCAATAGCCAAAGCAACCAAAATTTCAACTAAAGATTGACCTTTTTTTTCTTTTTTAATTTTTTTTAATAATTCTTTCATTTGGTTAATTCATAAATTGTTTTTATTTCTTCTTCTGATAAAGCCCGGTTATAAATCCGAATTTCATCAATAAGGCCATTGAAATATTCATCGGCGGTATATTGACTTTTCCCAAACCAATTATTAGCTCCTACTACTTGATTAGGATTTAAAGTAATAGTTTGGGTATCTTTTAAAACCCCATCTACATACAATCTCCCAATATCGCCATCAAGAACAACGGCTATAAATTTCCATTCACCTACAGGCAAATAATCTGTATTTAATCTTTGTTCATTATTACTTCCTGAAATAGTGATAGCAAATCTTAAAGTATTTGCTCCTGATTTAGGAGTTAAAAACATATTGGCATTGGTATTTTGACCAAAATCAAATATTCTTTGCCAGTTTCCTCCCCCATTCCATTTAACCCAAGCTATAAAAGTAAAATCAACAACATTAAGAAAATTAGGAGGTAAGGCCACATAATTATTAATTCCGTTAAAATCTAAGGCTCCTCCAACTTTCCCTTTGACCCAGTTTGCTCCTCCATAAATTAAACCATTATTTTTATGAGAAGTGGCATCATAAGTGACAGTGGAAGTTCCTTCATCAAAATGCCAATAACCAACTAAACCATCTTCAACTCTTCCTGAAATTAAACCTGTTCGACTGATAATAATATCACCAACATTATTTTTAACCTCTTTTCCTTCACCGATAAGAGAAATAATTTTAGTGATCTCGGTTTGACCACTAATTGGTTCAAAAACAATATCCTTAAAAAAACCTTCGGCTGGTTCGCTAAAACTTACTCCTCTTCTAAAAATATAAGAGCGGGAAACTGAACTTTGAGAAAAATTATAACCTTTAAAAACTAAATACTCATCTTGATCAGCATTTTGAAAACGAACTCCCCAAGCCTTTCCTTCTTCCTGAGTCACGGAACGATTTCGAGTATCTTGAAGAACCGCGACCACTTCATTAACACTTAAAGAAATTGTCTGACGACCTCGATAACCAGCTAAACCAATAAAAGAAATTGTTGTCATCATCACAATGATGGCTAAAGAAATTAAAAGTTCAACTAGGGTAAAACCTCTTTTTTTTTGAAAATTCTCCATAAACCGATTCTCTTTTAAAATTGCGTCGTTAACTGATAGATAGGCACAATAATTGATAAAGCAATAATGGCAATCATAATCCCAATAAAAAGTAAAAGAGCTGGTTCTAAAAAGGAAACTAAAGTTTTCAAGGTATTGTCAATTTCTTTAGCATAAAAATCGGCTAAAACTTCTAAAACAACTTCCACCCGCCCGGCTTTTTCAGAAATAGCCATTAAATTAACAACTGTTCTTGGGAAAAAGGGTTCTTTTCTAAAAGCTTCACCAACCGTTAAACCTCGAGCTAAACCTTCTCGGGAAATTCTTAATAGACTTTCCTTTAATTCAATATTCCCAACCGCCTCAGCGGTAATCTCTAAACCTTCCGTAATAGGAATACCAGCTTTAATTAAAGCAGCAAAAGTTGAAGCAAATCTTTGAAGAGCAATTTTTTTAATTAAATCTCTAATGACTGGCAATTCACTAAATAAAGAAAAAACAATTTTTCTTAAACTCGAAGAACTTTTATAAAGATAAAAAATTAAAAGAACTAAAATAATTAAAAAACCTAAAATGACAAAAATATATTTCCCAATAAAAAGACCAACACTAAAAACAATTTGAGAAAAAAGTGGGGCTTTAATTCCGCCTTCCATAAAAACCTTGGCGATCTTTGGTAAAGCATAAGTCACTAAAAAGGTCATCACGACAATAGCCCCGATGACTAAAATAATTGGATAAACTAAAGCACTCCGAATCTGGTCCTTTAAGTTTTTTTGTCGAGTAAGCATTTCTGTTAAATCTTCGAAAACCCTTTCCAAATTACCGGCGGTTTCGCCCGCTTTCACCATATTGACATAAACCTGGCTAAAAATTTTAGGATACCGAGCAAAACTCAGATAAAAAGGATTACCTCTTTCTAAATTAGAACGAACTTCGATCAAAAAAGCCTTAACCGCTGGTTTATCAAAATCTTCAATTAAAATATTAACCGCTTCTAAAAGACCGGTGCCAATTTTTAACATCAAAGAAAGATATTTTGAAATGAAAATTTGATCGGTTAAAGAAATTTTTGCCTTAAAAGCTTTTTTAATAACAAAACCTTCTTCCGTTAAAGGTTTAACACTAATTGGCCTTAAACCTTGTAAAGAAAGATAATGGAGAACCTCCGCGACATCCTTAGCCTCAACTTCCTTTTCAACAATTTTCCCATCAGGTTGAGAGGCAATATATTTAAACTGCATATTTTATTATTCGTTAATTACTCGAAAAACTTCTTCAATAGTCGTCAAACCTCTTTCGACCTTTTTTAAACCATCAAGAAACATTGGCACCATTCCCTCTTTAATGGCTAATTGTTTTAAATGATCAATATTAAATTGAGGACTAATAATCATTTTTCTTATATCGTCACTAATTTCCATGACTTCGAAAATACCAATGCGATCAAAATAACCTGTATAACCACAACCAGAACAACCAATGCCCCGATAAAAAGTTTTTGGTAATTTAATAGTTGAAGGATCAAGACCAAGATTTTTCAAATTCTCATTAATAATTTCATAAACTTCTGGTTCTGGTTCATAAGACTCAATACAATCAAGATGAATCCTTCTTGCTAATCTTTGGGCGATGACTAAATTTAAAACCGCGGCAATTAAAAAGGGTTGGATTTTCATATCAATTAATCTTGGAACGGCTGTTGGGGCATCATTGGTATGTAAACTGGAAAGAACTAAATGACCGGTTAAAGCGGCTTGAACCGAAATGGCGGCGGTTTCTTCATCTCGAATTTCCCCAACCATGATAATATTAGGATCTTGGCGGAGAATTGATCTTAAACCAGAAGCAAAAGTCACGCCTGCTGCCGGATTAACTTGCATTTGATTGATATAACGAAGCTCATATTCAATAGGATCTTCAATGGTGACAATATTCACTTCCGGTCGATTAAGCACATTTAATATTGAATAAAGAGTAGTTGTTTTCCCACTCCCAGTTGGTCCACAAGTTAAAATCATTCCATAAGTTTTACTTAAAGATTTTTCTATTAATTTAATAGTTCCTTCAAGCATTCCTAATTGATAAAAAGAAAGAGGTTTTTGGGTTGCCGGTAATAAACGAAGTTCAATTTTTTCTCCGTATAAAGTTGGAATAATTGAAACTCGAACATCAATTAAATCATCACCAACTTTATAACGAAAGCGGCCATCTTGAGGATGAGTATGTTCATCAATTCGAAGACCAGCCAGAAGTTTTATCCGAGCAATCACCGCCGGTAAAATTTCTTTAGAAATTCTTACAATTTCTTTTAAAAAACCATCAATTCGATAACGAATTAAAACAACATCTTCTAAAATTTCAATATGAATATCAGAGGCCCGAGAAGCTAAAGCATAAGAAATTAAATTATCAACAATAGCCACGATCGGAAGTTGAGCCGCCGCTTCTTTTAAATCTTTAACTCGAGAACGAAGAGAAGCTTGAATGCTTTCTTCAATAATTTTTTGAAAATCTTTTGTCTGCTGACGTTCATAAAAAGCAAAACCAAGATTAAGATCTTCGTCATCAGTAATATAAGTTTTAATTTTATCTCCTAATTTTAATCTCAAAAAATTAATGGCCTGCAAATTGGTAGGATCTTCCATAGCGACATGGATCGTCCCATCTTCATCTTTTTTAAAAGGAATAGCTTTTAATTTTCGACTCATCTCCTCCGGTAAAAGATGAAGCACTTTTTCATCAATCATTTCTGGATTTAACTTTATTTCCTCAACCCCTAAAGACTGAGCTAAAATCGAAAGAAGATTTTGTCGATTGACAATATTTCGAGAAACCAAAAGATCAGTAATATTTTGTTTACTTCTTTGAGCTTCAAAAGCAATTTGATCAAAAATACTTGGTTCAACCTTTTTATTTTCAACTAAAATAGTTTTTAAAACCTCGTTGGGTAGGCGGATCATTAATTAAATTATACCAATTTTTTTAAAAAAAATTAAAAAGGGATTTTAAATAAGGAAAAATAAATAAAAAAGCGGCCAGGGGTAACCAGAGGGGATATAAAGAAAAACGTTCTCTTTT
>FWWL01007497.1_pt1 | contig 14832 bp, 7 predicted proteins | sample 2228331 | NCBI WGS metagenome assembly FWWL01 (sample SAMEA103939775, study PRJEB20133) | metagenome
AGTAATAGTGACGGGCGTCCCCAACCAGCAGGACCCGACTCCCCGGCGGCAGAGAACCGACAAATGTCAGGGCCCGGTATCCCGGGAGTATCCTGGTCAGGTAAGTCTCTTTGCTCTCGTAGCCGGTAATGACCGCCAACCCCTGGACGGCTGTAACCAAGCGGACGTAACTCAGGGCCACGTAAGCTGCTAGGACAAGCGTGGCCCCGATGGCAACCCGCCCGGCAATCCGGCGCAACGGGGCCGGGTGCGCCCGCGCCAGTCCGACCGTCAGCACTGCCCCCATAACCACCAGGGAGGGGATAAGGAATCTGATCACCTGGGAACTCAAGAACCAGACCCCGGTCCGAACTGCCAGGAAACCCAGAAGTTCAAGCGGCGGCTGGCCTGCCAGGAAAACTGCAAACGGGGCCAGCACAATGAATGCCACCGGTGGGAAGACCGTTCCAAAGCGGGTCCAATCCGCAAAGATGGCCAGCGGCAGCCCGGCGAATCCCGCAAGAGTCCTCGGTACCCCGTAGCCGTGAACTAGATAGTCAAGGAGCAGGCGCATGCGTAGCGCTGCGTCCTGATCGGGGGCCGCGCCGGCGTAAGGGAAGAACGGATGGCCGAACCAGACCCAGTTCTTGGCATACCAGGGCAACACAAGAACGAGACCCACGACAAGTCCGGTCAGCAGGCCGGCCGGGGTGAACGGAAGCGGGCCACGGCCGGCCCGCACTAACCGGCCGGCCAGGTATACGCCCAGCACCGTGCCGGCGGCCGCCGCACCGGCCGCCGCCGTCGCCTTGCTCGCCAGACCCAGCCCGAAGCACAGGGCCAGCACCGTCAGGTTAAGGGGCCGGCTGCCCCTGATATGGGCAACCACCAGCTCCAGGCCGAGCAGCTCAAAGCAGGCGACTACAAAGTCCGTGCCGCCCTGAGTTGCCAGCGACGGCACTTGACCCGTGGTCAGGAGGACCACGGGAATAAGCCAGGCGAGGGACACCGAGTAGGCGCGGCCCAGCATGTAGCCGGTGGCCAGGACCGCCAGGGCAAACGTCCCGTGAAGCAACCTGGGAACGGTATCGTTACCGAGCGCCAGCGGGACTGCGTAAAGCATGTCAGCCACAAACGCATAGTTGGCCGGCCAGTTGTAGGGCTCGGGGTAGACTCGACCGGCCTGGAGAAACAGCCTGGGGCCTTCCAGGTGGTACCAGAGGTCGTCGTAACCGATCGGCGGGGTAAGGCTCATCACCAGCATCGAACCGGCCAGGGCCGCATACACGGCCGCAACGAGCCAGTTTCGCACCGAGCGCTCCAGCCGGCTGAGCCCTGTTAACAAAGCGAGAAAGTCCCGGACGGCCAGCCGGGCGGCCGACCCGGCGAAGAAGCCAACGGCGGTCAGCGCCCCTACCACCCAGCCCGGACGCAGCGCTCCCCCCAGGCCGAGTATGAGGGGAATGAAACCGAGAAGGCCGAGGCCGATGGGAACCCCGAACCGGAGCCGGTCACCGGCGCCGTCAGCATCAAACCGGGCGAGGCGCAGGACCGTGTAGCCGACCCCGGCCCCGACCGTCAGCAGGTAGGCCCAGAAAACCAGGGCAAAGGCCCCATCGGCCAGGGCGCGCGGGCCGGTTTCGGTGAAGGCCCGTTCGGGGAGGACGAGCCTCCAGGCGGCAAAGCCGGCCGGGGCAACGGCGAGGAGGATTGCCGCCGGCGAAAGGCGAAGGGCCAGCGGGAAGTGGCTGAGGGGGCTGGAGACCGTCTCGCCGGCCCGGGGCATTCCGGCCAGGATTATAAACCAAACGGGCGGCGGTTCGGTAGACTGAAGTACTGCGGTTCTGAGTCTAAAATAAAAGCCCCGAAGCCGGCGTGGCTTCGGGGCCGGTCGCACCCGAACAACTGAACAGGAGGCAGGTTCGCAAGAGCCGGGGAAGAAAAGGCGTGGCCAAGCCCTCGGCCATTAGTACCGGTCAGCTCAACCCCTTGCGGGGCTTACACCTCCGGCCTATCTAGCAGGTAGTCTCCCTGCGGCCTTACCCGGTTAACCCGGTGGGAGGCCTCATCTTGGGGAGGGCTTCGCGCTTAGATGCTTTCAGCGCTTATCCCGTCCGGACATGGCTACCCGGCGCTGCCCCTGGCGGGACAACCGGTACACCAGAGGTCCGTCCACTCCGGTCCTCTCGTACTAGGAGCAGCCCCCCTCAAGCCTCCTGCGCCCACGGCGGATAGAGACCGACCTGTCTCACGACGGTCTGAACCCAGCTCGCGTGTCCCTTTAATGGGCGAACAGACCAACCCTTGGGACCTGCTTCAGCCCCAGGATGGGACGAGCCGACATCGAGGTGCCAAACCTCCCCGTCGATGTGAACTCTTGGGGGAGATCAGCCTGTTATCCCCGGGGTAGCTTTTATCCGATAAGCCACGGCCCTTCCACATGGAACCGTGGGATCACTTAGCCCGGCTTTCGCCCCTGCTCGGCTTGTAGGCCTCACAGTCAAGCCCCCTTATGCCTATGCACTCAGCGGCCGATTTCCATCCGGCCTGAGGGGACCTTTGGGCGCCTCCGTTACCTTTTAGGAGGCGGCCGCCCCAGCCAAACTGCCCGCCAGGCACTGTCCCCCGACCGGCTAACGGCCGGGGTTAGAACCAAGATTGGAGAAGGGTGGTATTTCACCGGCGCCTCCACCTCCCCCGCAAGGGAGGCTTCCCAGGCTCCCACCTATCCTACGCATCCCCAACCCCGATCCAATGCCAAGCTGCAGTAAAGCTCCACGGGGTCTATTTGTCCCGCCGCGGGTAAGCCGCATCTTCACGGCTAGTTCAATTTCGCCGGGTCCCCCCTCGAGACACTGGCCAGCTCGTTACGCTATTCGTGCGGGTCGGAACTTACCCGACAAGGAATTTCGCTACCTTAGGACCGTTATAGTTACGGCCGCCGTTCACCGGGGCTTCGGTTTGGGGCTCATCACCCCTCCCCTTAACCTTCCGGCACTGGGCAAGCGTCGCCCCCTATACGTCGGCTTTCGCCTTGAGCAGGGAGCTGTGTTTTTGTTAAACAGTCGGCTGGCCCTGTTATCTGCGACCCCCTCGGGCTCCGGAGGCGAGCTCCTTCACCCTACCGGGGCACCCCTTCTCCCGAGGTTACGGGGTCAAGTTGCCGAGTTCCTTAAGGGGGGGTAGCCCGAACGCCTGACGGCTCTCACCGTCGCCCACCAGTGTCGGTTTGCGGTACGGGCACCTTTGGCCTGGCTAGGGGCTTTTCTCGGCAGTGTGGGCTCAGCCCAGTTGGCCTTGGCAATGCCGCGGCCTCCCATTCGCCTCTCACCTTAACGCCCGGACGGATTTGCCTGCCCGGGCACGGCTACCGGCTTAGACGCGGCTCCAACCCCGCGCTGGGCCTACCCTCCTGCGTCACCCCATCGCTCATAGCGGCCGCCGGTGGCACGGGATTATTAACCCGTTGTCCATCGCCTACGGCTTGCGCCCTCGGCTTAGGCCCGGCTAACCCTACGCCGATTAACGTTGCGTAGGAAACCTTGGGCTTACGGCGGGCGCGTTTTTCACGCGCCTTTACGCTACTCATGCCGGCATTCTCACTTCCGCACGCTCCAGCGGTCCTCACGGTCCGCCTTCACCGCCGTGCGGAACGCTCCCCTACCGCCCCGGACCTGGACGGTCCGAGACCCGCAGCTTCGGCACCAGGCTTGAGCCCCGAGTAATTTTCGGCGCAGGGCCGCTCGACCAGTGAGCTATTACGCACTCTTTCAAGGATGGCTGCTTCTAAGCCAACCTCCTGGCTGTCTAAGCGACCCCACTTCCTTTACCACTTAGCCTGGATTTGGGGGCCTTAGCTGGCGGTCTGGGCTGTTTCCCTCTCGACCATGGAGCTTATCCCCCACGGTCTCACTCCCGGGCTGTGGAGTCGGGCCATTAGTGGTTTGGGTGGGTTCGGTAGCCTCGACGGCCCCTAGCCCAACCAGAGCCCTACCTGCCCGACTGAACACCCGAGGCTGCACCTAAATGCATTTCGGGGAGAACCAGCTATCTCCGGGTTCGGTTGGCATATCACCTCTACCCACAGCTCATCCCACGGTTTTGCATCACCGACGGGTTCGGGCCTCCACGGGATGGTTAGTCCCGCTTCACCCTGGCCATGGGTAGCTCACCCGGTTTCGGGTCTAATCCCGGCGACCCGGCCGGCCCGCAAGGGCAGGCCAACGCCCTGTTCGGACTCGGTTTCCCTGCGGCTCCGGGGCTCCAGCCCCTTAACCTGAGGCCACCGAGATTAACTCGCCGGCTCATTCTTCAATAGGCACGCCGTCAGACCGCCCGGCCCCGAAGGGCCGGAGCATGGTCCTCCGACTGCTTGTAGGCGCACGGTTTCAGGCTCTATTTCACTCCCCTCACCGGGGTTCTTTTCACCTTTCCCTCACGGTACTGGTGCACTATCGGTCACCAAGGGTATTTAGCCTTGGAGGGTGGTCCCCCCTGCTTCCCACGGGATTTCCCGTGTCCCGTGGTACTCAGGCTCACCGGCCGGAGCCTCCCCCTTTCGCCTACGGGGCTTTCACCCTCTCCGGCGGCCCATTCCAGGGTCCTTCGGCTAGGGTTCGGTTTGTAACTCCGTGGGAGGTCGGCAGCCCTCCCTGCCGGGGCCTGCAACCCCGCCGGAACATAGGCCTGCCGGCCACTAAGTCCCGGCGGTTTGGGCTCTTCCCCGTTCGCTCGCCGCTACTTGGGGAATCTCGGTTGATTTCTTTTCCTCGGGGTACTAAGATGTTTCAGTTCCCCCACTTGCCCTCGCCGCCCTATGGATTCAGGCGGCGATGCCCGGGCATTACCCCGGGCGGGTTTCCCCATTCGGGCATCCCCGGATCAACGCCTGCTTGGCGGCTCCCCGGGGCTTATCGCAGCCTAGCCACGCCCTTCGTCGGCCCTTGGTGCCAAGGCATCCACCGTGCGCCCTTAGTAGCTTGGCCGCGCCAGGCGTCTTCCCTCGGCAAAATTGAACCTGCTCCTGTTCAGTTGTTAAGGTGCGACCACAACACGACGGGCCCGGGGCCCGCCGCCGGTGGGGCTCCGTGGACTCGAACCACGGACCTCGGTCTTATCAGGACCGCGCTCTAACCACCTGAGCTAGAGCCCCCCGACGCCACCTTGACCGCTGAAGAGTGGGAGGAAGAATGCCTGCTCCCGCACGACCAGGCAAGGCTTTTACGCCAGGCACCGGCCGAAGCCGGCCGCCTGACGACCGACCTAGGAGTCCCGGCAGCCCGGCCCCGTTCCGAACGGGGCGGCCGCCGGCGACACTCCCTAGAAAGGAGGTGATCCAGCCGCACGTTCCCGTACGGCTACCTTGTTACGACTTCGTCCCAATCGCCGGCCCCACCCTCGTCGGCTCCCTCCCGCCGAGGCGGGTTAGGCCACCGCCTTCGGGTGTTGCCGACTTTCGGGACGTGACGGGCGGTGTGTACAAGGCCCGAGAACGTATTCACCGCAGTGGTGCTGACCTGCGGTTACTAGCGACTCCGCGTTCATGCAGGCGAGTTGCAGCCTGCAATCCCAACTGAGGGCCGTTTTGATGGGATTCGCTCCGCCTCGCGGCTTCGCTGCCCATTGTACCGGCCCATTGTAGCGTGTGTGTAGCCCAGGGCATAAGGGCCATGATGACTTGACGTCATCCCCACCTTCCTCCGCCTTTCGGCGGCAGTCCCCCTAGAGAGTGCAACTAGGGGCGGGGGTTGCGCTCGTTCTGGGACTTAACCCAACACCTCACGGCACGAGCTGACGACAGCCATGCAGCACCTGTGCCGGCTCCCGCCTTTACGGGTCGTTCCCCTTTCGGGGTCCTACTTCCGGCATGTCAAGCCCTGGTAAGGTTCTTCGCGTAGCATCGAATTAAACCACACGCTCCGCCGCTTGTGCGGGCCCCCGTCAATTCCTTTGAGTTTTAGCCTTGCGGCCGTAGTCCCCAGGCGGGGTGCTTAACGGGTTACCTTCGGCGCGGACAGGGGTCGATACCTGCCCACACCTAGCACCCACCGTTTAGGGCGTGGACTACCCGGGTATCTAATCCGGTTCGCTCCCCACGCTTTCGTCCCTGAGCGTCAGGAACGGGCCAGGAGGCCGCCTTCGCCACCGGTGTTCCTCCCGGTATCTACGCATTTCACCGCTACTCCGGGAATTCCACCTCCCTCTCCCGTCCTCGAGCCCGGTAGTATCGGACGCGGTTCCTCGGTTAAGCCGAGGGATTTCACGCCCGACTTGCCGGGCCGCCTGCGGACCCTTTACGCCCAGTAAATCCGGGTAACGCTCGGGCCCTACGTATTACCGCGGCTGCTGGCACGTAGTTAGCAGGCCCTTATTCGCCGGGTACCGTCAGGGTTCTTCCCCGGCAAAAGGAGTTTACACCCCGAAGGGCTTCTTCCTCCACGCGGCGTCGCTGGGTCAGGCTTTCGCCCATTGCCCAAGATCCCCCACTGCTGCCTCCCGTAGGAGTCCGGGCCGTGTCTCAGTCCCGGTCTGGCTGACCACCCTCTCAGGCCAGCTACCCGTCATCGGCTTGGTGGGCCATTACCCCACCAACTACCTGATAGGCCGCGGGCCCCTCCCCAAGCGGGCGCTTGCGCGCCCTTTAGTTACCGGGCATCCGCCCGGCAACCACATGCGGTATTAGCCCCGGTTTCCCAGGGTTATCCCCCACTTGGGGGCAGGTTACCCACGTGTTACTCAGCCGTTCGCCGCTAGCCGGGGCCGAAGCCCCGGCCCGCTCGACTTGCATGTGTTAGGCACGCCGCCAGCGTTCACCCTGAGCCAGGATCAAACTCTCCAGTCAAACTAGGTTCGACCTTCGAGTTTGTCCTGGTCGTCTTTCTTGGTCGGAATTAACGGGAGCGTCCTTCCTCCCACTATTCAGTTGTCAAGGTGCGCCTCCCAACCGCAATCTTGATTTTAGCAGGCCCGGCGGCCCCTGTCAATACCGCCGCGCAGAACCTGCCTGTCAAGACCCGGTCGGGAACATCCTTTTAGAGGTTCAACCACGGCCGGGCCCGAAACCCAACCCCGTTCTGGCCCGACCACTCAGTAATATAGCAACCCACCCGCACGCTGTCAAGACCGTGTATCTCCAGCTTCAAGAAAACGGTCCTGGCCGAGGTGAGCGCCAGGCTGGCGGCTGTCGACCGCCTCGGCCAGCTTGCCAACCACCGATAGCCGTCTTAAGATGGTCAGGGCCTCGAAACGCAGCCTCAAAAGCGCGGGGCGGGTAAAAGCTCCACAAAGTTAAGAACCCCTTTTTCACGATCTTCGGGTGCCTTCGGCGCCGACCGGCTGAAGCGGATAACGCCCCGCACCCGGCCGTCAGACCACTTCCCGCAGACCCGGCTGCGGTGGCTCGACCAGGGGCAAAACGGGCGGATGACCAGATTTTTACCCTCCTTGGCCCTCTCCGACTGAAACCACGGCCCCCCAGCCCCACCTTGGCGGCGCCGGCAGAGCCGGCTGCCCGGGCCAGACCGCATCCTCAACCCGGTTCTGACTTAACCGGGCCGGATGGCGGCTACTGCAGAGCCGGCGGACCAGCGGCAAAACGGCAAGTCCGGCCCAGATGTCAACGTACCCGAAGGTTGTTGGCGGCGCTTTTAACCGCTCGTGGGCCTTTCTTACCCGACTGTCGACCGGCTTTACCCCTGGCCCGGCTCCGTGGTGTCGATAACCAGCACCGGTTTACCCCGGTAGGTGGCCAGGCGGTCGGGTTCAAGGTGTTCAAGGGCCATCTTGAGCAGGCAGCCGAAGAAAGTCCAGGTGGGGAACTTGGCCTTGTGAAGTAGCTTAAGGCCATAGCTGCCGATTTGACGGTGTTTACCCGGCGCTCCGGGGCAGCCGTGTTGTTCGCTTGGTCAGGATTCCAAAGATCAGCTGCCTTAAGGTCAGCAGATTTCTGCGGTCTATTGTTGGGCAGCCCGGAGCCCGGCTTGCCTTGTGCAGTAGGCTATTAAGGAACAGGGTCAAACGGCCTCGCTCTTGCAGAGCCACGGTGCGTTGCATACGCCTTCCCTCCTGCAAGTTGGTGTGCAACCCCGCGGCTCTGCCGGTGACCGCCAGCAGACCTCTTGAAACTGTAGGCCGGTCGACCTCACCCGGCCAACTCGCCTGCGGCGACTCCGACCGTCTCAAATTGTCCGGGGCGGCCGGGGCAGTCGGGGCGTGGCCGGCCGGTTCCGGGCAGGCGAAACGGGCCGGCCCGATAATATTCTGGGAGGGGCTGAAGGGTGCCGGTCCGGGTCGGGCTCATCGTCCTTGGGCTTCTCGTGGTTTCCGCCCTGCCGGTCCGGGCGGGGGACCCGCCCGGAGGCGGCCCCGACCCGGCCGACCTCACCGCCTTCGCCGACGGTTTCTTCGCGGCCTGGGTCGACCGGCTGCGGGTCCCGGGGGCGGTGTTGGTCCTGGTCCGGGACGGACAGGTCGTGCTGGCCCGGGGCTACGGCTACGCCGACCTGGAACTGCGCCGGCCCATGGACCCTGACCGGACCGTCCTCCGGGTTGCCTCCGTATCCAAACCCGTCGTTGCCGCCGCGGTGATGCAGCTGGTCGAGCAGGGTCGGGTTGACCTCCACGCCGACGTGAACGCCTACCTGCGCCGGCTGCGGGTCCCCAACACCTACCCGGAACCGGTCACCCTGGCCGGGCTGCTCTCCCACACCGGCGGCCTGGACGAGCGTCTGATCGGGATTGCGGCCCGCCGGCCGGCCGACCTCCTGCCCCTCAGGGAGTATCTGGCCGCCCGCCTCCCGCCCAGGGTCTATCCGCCCGGCCAGGTCATCCGCTATTCCAACGACGGGGTGGCCCTGGCCGCCCTGGTCGTCGAGGAGGTGAGCGGCCAGGGGTTCGGCGCCTACGCCCGGGAAAAGATTTTCGGGCCCCTGGGCATGGTCCGCACCGGCTACGACCCGACCCCGGAGCTGGTGGCGGACCTGGCGGCCGGGTACGAGTCCCGGGGCGGGGTATTCCGCCGGGTGCCCTTCGACTATTTTCAGGTCGGGCCGGCCGCCGGACTGCTGACGACCGCCAGCGACCTGGCCCGGTTTACGGTCGCCATGCTGGAAGGGGGCCGGTACGGCGAGGTCCGCATCTTGAAGGAGGAGTCCGTTCGGGAGATGCAGCGGCGCCAGTTCGGCCACCACCCCCGGCTTCCGGGCTGGACCCTTGGATTCTTTGAGTACGATGCCGGTGGCCGCCGGGCCCTGGCCCACGACGGCGACTGGCGGGGCTTCGCGGCCCTGGTCTTTCTCCTGCCGGAGGAGCGGACCGGCCTGTTTGTGGCCAACAACGGCCGGAACCACTACCTCAACTGGGAATTCGTCCGGCGGTTTCTTGACCGGTACCACCCGACGCTGCCCGAGCCGCCGGCCGACCCGAAGGGGTCTTTCGACGACCCGGGCCGGTTTGCCGGCAGCTACCGGACGGTCAGGTACGGTCGGGGCACCGTCGAAAAACTCGTAACCCTGGTCGAACAGTTCCGGGTGACCGTCTCGGCCGACGGCCGCCTCTGGCTGCACGGCCTTGGGCCCGAGCCGGTGGGGTTCGTCCCGGTGGAGCCGCTGCTGTTCAGGCGGGTCGACGGGGCGGGTCACCTGGCGTTTCGGGCGGACGCGGCCGGCCGGATAACCCACCTGTTTCTGGGCGGGGACCGCCTCTTTCCCACGCCGCTGGCCCTGGAGCGGGTGCCCTGGTACGAGACGACCGGGGTCCAGCTGGGCCTGGTTGCGGCCTTCGTGGCGGCCTTTGGGTCCGCCGTCCTCCGGTGGCCGCTGGGGCGGCTGGGCCTTGGGGGCCGCAAGCCGAAGGCCCCCGGCCTGTTCGACCCGGTGGCCTTCACGGTCGGGGGCCTGAACCTGACGACGCTGGCCGGGGTGGCCGTCGGGTTATTCGTCATCGACCGGTACGAGTTTGCCTACGGCATTCCCGCCGGACTGCTGGTCGCCCTCCGCCTGCCGCTCCTGAGCGCGGCCCTGACGCCGGTACTGTGGGCCCTGGCCATTCGGGACTGGCTGGTGGGGGCAGGGACCGCCGTGGGCCGCCTTTACCGGCTGGGGATTGCCCTGGCCGGGGCGCTTTTTACCTGGTTTGCGCTCACCTGGAACCTCCCGGCTTTCTGAAATGGCCGACCGGGCGCCGTCCTGCGCCGCCTGAAAACAATTCCCCGCCCGGACCGGGCAAAGCGCCGGGGCCGAATGCGGCCCCTGCCGGCCGGCTTCCCGGCGACTTCCATTGACATTTGATAAATTTATTTCTACCCTCAAGACGGAGGCCGACGATGTGGGGGTGCAAAGGGGACTGCGGCAGCAGCGGGACGCTCCTGGCGCTAATATTGGCCCTGGCCGGTACCGCCGTATTCCTTCTCTTCGCCCTCCTGGGTGGTTATCTCCTCGCCCTGGGGGCGGTTGTCCTCATCGTCCTGACCCCGGTCGCCCTCGCCGAACTCGAACTGTACGAGTGGACGGTCGGGTCGGGCACCGGGTCATCCCAGGCGCCTGAAGCTCCCGCCCAGGCCGAAGGGCCCGCTCAGCTTTCCCGCCCAACTGCCGAGGCCGGGGCCCGGCCGGCAGCTTAGGGGGTAATAACCGGCCCCTGGTCATCCCGGGGCCTACCGGGGTCTCCCCAAGCGGGCGGTCGGGACCGCCCCTCAGACTACGCCCTGCTGGCGGAGCCGGCGGATATCCGCGTCCGTGTAGCCCAGTTCCCGCAGGATCGCCTCCGTATCCTGGCCCAAAGTGGGCGGCGGCCGCCGGACGGTGGCCTCGCCGGCGCTGTACCGGACCGGGTGGCGCAGCAGCCGGATTCGGCCGGCCTCCGGGTGGTCAACCTCGATGACGGGGTCTGCGGCCCGGACTGCCGGGTCCGCGAGGGCCTCGGCGTAGCCGTAAACCGGCGCACACCAGATCCCCCGCGGCCGGAAAAGCTCCAGCCATTCGGCTGTAGTCCGCTGCCGCAGGAACCCGCTCAGCACCCGGTAAATCTCCTCCCGCCGGTCGAAGGCGTCCGCCGGGTCCAGGTAGGCGGAGAGTTCGGGCGGCCTGCCCAGCGCTTCCCAGATGTCCCGCACGGGCGAAAGCGAAAGGGCGACGTAACCGTCCCTCGTCTGGTAAATCCCGTACGGACCCTCGTGGAACGTCGACCCGAGGGCCGTCCAGGGCCGCTCCAGGCGGCCCCCGTTCAGGTAGTAGGTCAGCGGCTCAAGCTGGAGGTCGAAGGCCGCCTGCAGCATCGTCACTTCCACCTTCTGGCCCTCCCCGGTCCGTTCCCGGTGGAACAGGGCGGCCAGGACCCCCATGGCCAGGAGGGCGGCCGCGTGCTGGTCCACCACGGCCGCGCCGGCGGGCGACGGGATTTCACCGGCCCGCCCGGTGATGGTCACGAGGCCGGATAGGGCCTGAAGGAGCAGGTCCTGGCCCGGAAGCCCGGCGTACGGGCTTTCCTCACCGTAGCCTGAGGCCGAGACGTAAATGATTCGCGGGTTTATCTTCCGGACGCTCTCGTAATCAAGGCCGAGTCGGGCCATGACCCCGGGGCGGAAGTTCTGTACGATGACGTCGGCGGTTGCCACCAGCTTTCTGGCAATTGCCAGGCCCTCGGGGTCCTTGAGGTTAAGGGTCAGACTGCGCACGTTCCGGTGCGCCAGCAGGTAAAAGACGCTGACGCCGTTAACGAAGGCCTTTGCCCCCGACCAGCCGCGCTCCCAGGCCCCCCGGCCGGGGGGTTCGATTTTGATGACGTCGGCCCCCAGGTCGGCCAGGTACTGCACCCCGGCCGGGCCGAGCAGGAACTGGGTGAAGCTCAGGACCCGTATGCCCGACAGGATATCCAGCGGCTTTTTCGGACTCACGGCGCTCATACGAGTTTGAGAATGTGAGTTGCAACCGCGACAACCTCGCCGTGCTGATTCCGAACGGATACGTCGGCGTAAATCTTGCCCTCAGCCTCGTCCACCCGTGTCACGGTGTACTCAACGGTTACAGTGTCCCCGATAAACACGGGCCTGATGAATCGGATCCGGTCGTAACCGTATGATACCGAAGGCTGGGGATAAAGCCTGGTGACCTGGGTTGAGCAGTTGGACATGAATCCGACCAGCAGGGCCCCGTGGGCAATCCGGCGGCCGTACCGGGTACCCTTCATGTATTCTTCATCCACGTGGTTCGGGTGGAAGTCGCCGGTGATGCCGGCGAAGAGGTAAACGTCGCTTTCGCTAACGGTCTTGCTGAACGTCACCTTTGCCCCGAGCAGGCGTGAAAGCTCATACGTGCCCAAAGCCGCCCTCCCGGGTCAATTTGACCCCCAGCAGTCTGACCACGGCCTCGGTGAAGTAATAGTCCCCAAAGATGAGGGACTCGCCCACCGCAAAGCCGGCCCTCCGGTGCCAGGTTCCGTTCAGGAGGATGCCGTCCCGGCCGGGCTGGCCCCGGCTGCTCGCCTGGACGTACAGCGCTCCGATGAGACGGACGGCCGCCTCCCGGTACCGTTCGGCATCGGCCGGGGAGACCACCGCCGCCAGCTCCAGCAGCCCGCAGGCGGCGATGGCCCCGGCCGACGAGTCACGGGGGGCCTCCGGAATCGCCGGGTCGTCAAAATCCCAGAACGGCACCAGGTCGGCCGGAAGCCTGCCGAGAAAGTAATCCGCAAGCCGTTTGGCCGTCTCCAGAAAGTCCGGCCGGCCCGTTCTGGCGGCGGCGTGGGCAAAACCGTAGATGCCCCAGGCCTGGCCCCGGGACCAGGTCGACCAGTCGGCGTAGCCCTGGTGGGTGCGGCCGGCCAGGGGCTGGCCGGACCGGGGGTCGAAAACGTACACGTGGTAGGTCGACCCATCCGGCCGGACCAGCGTCCTCGCCGACGTTTCGGCGTGGGCGGTTGCGACCCGGGCAAACTCCGGGTTTCCCCCGGCCTCGGCGGCCCAGTAAAGGAGCATCAGATTCATCATAGCATCGATGGTCGTCTCGCCGGCGTGGTCCTCCGACTCGGGCGGCCCCCAGGCCCGGAGAAAGCAGCCCCGGTGGTTGAACCGGCCCGCAAGGGTGGAGGCCGCCTTCAGGGCCACCTCCCGCAGCCAGGATTCCCCGGTAAGACGGTAGCCCAGGACGTAGCTCGGGTAAAAAATGAACCCGAGGTCATGGGTTGTCCGGTCGTCCGCCCGGTGGGTGAACCGGCGGCAGCGGGCCAGGGCCTCACGGCCGTATTCCTCGCGGCCGGTGACGGCGTAGGCGAGCCAGAACAGGCCGGGCGTAAACCCCACCGTCCAGCTGCCGTGGGCCGGCATGTAGTCGGTCTCGTCAGGCCTGACGGTTTGCCACCGCCCGGCCCGGGTCGCGTACGGGAAGTCCCGGACCTGCCGGAGCTCCCCGACCTTGTCGAGGCAAAATGTCAGGGCCTCCCGAAGAAGGGCTTCGGCCGTCCCCACGCGGCTTTCTTTCCGGCTAAACTCGGTCCTGGTCCATCAAATTATACGGGCGGGGAAACCGGGAAGGTTCGGGTGGCAGCGGTCGAGTGTGATAAGCCTTATCCGCAATCTTAGACATCTGCTATGTAATTATGAGCAGGTCGGCCGGCCGACGCAACGGGCGCTCGCCCGATGGTCTAGGCGACAATCCTGGCCGCAAGCAGCGGCCGCAGGCCGCCGGGCCCGATGCCAGGTCCTTGACGCTTGCCGGCCGACCACCGGCAGGTCCGGCGGCCGCAGGCCGCCCGTCCGGGCGTAGCGATAACCAGCGCCCAGCGCGTCCACAGGCCGCGCTACCAGTGCCATCCCCACCTAATCCCCGAATGTCCCTTGTCCGCCAGGTAGGTTACAGGGTCCTTGCTCCTGGCAAGCATGGGACCGCCGGAGGCGGCGCCGGTCGTCGGCTCTCGCTCCGGTGACGATGCCGTCCCGGCTTACGATAAGCCCAAGCACTCGGTCTCGCCCGGCAAATAAGCCGTGACGGCAGGCCAGCCGCCTCTGGCGGCGATGGCAGGTGTCACGGTTTTAACACCTGGGCCAGCCTTCGTTGATGGCCCGTAACACCCGCCGGTTAAATTGACTCTGGCCGTCCCGTTCGCACCACCTGGGCCACCGGGCAAGAATTGTCAGGGCGAGCACCTCAAACGGCCTGCCCGGCATGGGCTGGCCGGCGAATGCCGGCTGCCACCTTCCACCGGTCATCGGTGACCAGGAAGAAGTGGTCGCCTCCGGCGACCCTGGCACCTCAGGTGCCATTATAGACCTTGGCTCCTTCCCTTGCTATTCGCCAGACGTCTAAGACTTATACCGAACGAATGCGTGTTCGGGATGGGCCGGCCAAACTCAAGATTGCTCACCCGGCCAAACTGCTCAGGACCGACGGGGGTCTTCGACTTCCAGGCCCGGAAAGTGGGCCGGATTCGACGTGGCTAGTGTGAGCCCCAGGATGCGAGCCTGGGCACCCCGAAGCAGGTCGGGCACCGGAACCCGCCGGCCCGAGGCCGACAGGTCAAGATAGGCCTCCCCGGCCAGGGCCGCCGCCTCAAAGCCGAGGGCCTCGAAGTCGTAACTTGCCAGCTGCTCCCGGCGCAGGGCCCGCAGCGCCGGCGGGACCCCGGCCATCACTTCGGCCACCGTCACCGGCGAAAGCACCGGCCGGGCGCCGGCGGCCGCCCGGGCCGCAAGCCAGCGGGTTGTCGGCGGATGGCCGCGCGGTACTGTCCAGCAGGTAACCGTTCACCGGGACCGCTCCCATTCGGACCTGAGCGCCTCGACCCAACTGTCGGCGGCCTCGGGTGAGCCCCAGCGGGCAAGCTCTTCGGCCGAGAGGCCTCCGGCTCCCTGGGTGATGGTCC
>FWWL01007498.1_pt1 | contig 14829 bp, 12 predicted proteins | sample 2228331 | NCBI WGS metagenome assembly FWWL01 (sample SAMEA103939775, study PRJEB20133) | metagenome
TCGGGCTGAACAGCCTGGAGGATTTGCCGAAAGAAGAGGAAATTGCTAAAATCCTCGAAGAAGAAAAGCAATCGGTTTCCTGATTTTAAATTATAAACAGCCGGCGCGAGCGAGAACAAATTCTAAAAAAGCAGGAAAAGTAGAATCAGGGACAGGAAACAGGCCGGCGTCGGAATATCCAGGCAGTTAAAGCTGACAACCCTGGAACGAGCTCCAGCCAGCAGTTTGAACTGGCTCTAAGTAAAGATTTTACCTATACTTAGGGTTGACAAAGCGTGTGGAGTTCTATAGTATTAAAAGCTATTCTTCGTTACATTCAATGGAAATAATCGTAGCCAGAAACAGCGGATTTTGTTATGGAGTAAAAAGAGCCCTGAGGCTGGCCTTAAAAACCGGAAAGAATTCCGGCGGAAGAGTTTTCAGCTGGGGCGAAATCATCCATAACCCCGAAGTCATCGCTGACCTGAAGAATAAGGGAATAGAAGTGGCAAATTCTTTGAGACAGCTGCGTCCCGGAGACACCGTAATCATCCGGAGCCATGGAATATCTCCAGCTGTGCTTAAATCTCTCAAAGCTAAGAAAGTAAAAATCGTCGATGCCACCTGCCCCATCGTGAAGAATATACAGAAAACAGTTGAACGGCTCAGCCGCCACCGTCAGGAAATCGTCATCGTCGGCAACAGGAACCATCCTGAAATCCAGGGACTGCTCGGTTACAGCCGGGGAAAAGCGGTGGTGGTGGAAAACGAGGAACAGGCGCTGGCTCTGCCCTTCAGAAAAAAGAGAGCCGTCCTGGCACAATCCACTCAGGACGAGCAGCTTTTCGGACAGGTGGTGGGCATTCTCTCCGGAAAAACTGAAGAACTTCTGGTATACAACACCATCTGTCAGTCTACCCGCGTTCGCCAGAAAGCCACCGCTGAGCTGGCCGGACAGGTCCAGGCACTGCTGATCATCGGCGGGCGAAACAGTTCCAACACCAGCAAACTCTATCAGATTTCCCGCCGCCTTCTGCCCAGAACCTATCTTATAGAAAGACCTGAGGAAATAACCCCTGAAATGCTTCAGGGAGTCGATAAAATCGGCATATCGGGAGGAGCTTCCACTCCGCCCGAAGTTATTCAAAAAACTGTTTTGGCTATAAGGAATAGCTTCAAACAGAATTAAAATCAGGAGAAGGTGACCCATGATTGAGACCAAGAAGAACTTGAAGAACGACGAACAACTGACTCCGGAAGACTACGAACGTCTTCTAGATCAGTACCACGTTTCAAGCCAGGAATTGAAAGCAGGTTCGCTCATCCGCGGACGGGTGGTGAAAAAAACCTCCACCCATGTGCTCCTGGACATCGGACATAAAACTGAAGGAGCCATTTCCATCGAAGATTTTCGCCGCCCCGAGGACTTCGAGAGGGTGAAGGTGGGTGATGAAATTGAAGCCATCCTGGAGAAGTCAAGACCGGAAGACGGCTATTTTATCCTTTCAAAAAGAAAGGCAGACATCCTCCGGGTGCTTGACCAACTGGAACAGGTATACAATTCGGATGGCTGGGTCACTGGAACGATAAAAACCATGGTGAAAAACGGTTTCACCGTCGATGTCGGGCTCGACGCTTTCCTGCCCGAAGCCCACGCCGACCTGCGTCCGGTCAAGAACCCTGATTCTCTTCTTGGTCAGACCCTTAAATTCAAGATCTTGAAATTCAACCGCAGGGAAGAGGACGTGGTCCTCTCCCGGAAACTCCTTCTCCAGGACGAAAGAGAAAAAAGAAAAAGGCGGGTTTTCAGCCGACTGGTTAAAGGCGGAACGGTCAAAGGAAAGGTAAAATCGCTGACGAACTTCGGAGCTTTCATCGACCTCGGCGGCGTGGAAGGGTTGCTGCATGTTTCCGACCTCAGCTGGGGCAAAGTCAACCATCCTTCGGAAGTGCTTCAGGTCGGACAGGAAATTGAAGTTATGGTTCTGGATTTTAACGAAAACGAGGAAAGGATTTCTCTCGGACTCAAACAGCTGACCCCCGATCCCTGGCTGACCGTCGACCAGAAATACCCGGTCGGTACCAAAGTGACCGGAAAGGTCACCAGCCTGACCGATTTTGGAGCCTTTGTCGAGCTGGAAAAAGGAGTGGAAGGTCTGATTCATGTCTCAGACCTTACCTGGTCGAAGAAAATGGTTCACCCGAAGAAAATTCTGCAGGTGGGCCAGGAAGTCACCGTCCAGGTTCTGGAAATCAACAAAGAGAGCCGGCGGATTTCCCTCGGACTCAAACAGGCCACGCCGCATCCGCTGGAACTTTTCGCTCAGAAATATAATCCCGGCTCCCGTCTGAAGGGAAGGGTGACCAGCCTGACAGATTTCGGAGCGTTTGTCCTGGTGGACAAAGAAATCGAAGGGTTGGTCCACATATCGGATATCAGCTGGGAAAAAATCAAGCACCCCTCGGAAAAACTCAAAGTGGGAGAGGAAATTGAGGTGGTCCTGCTGAAGGTGGACCTGGAAAAACAGAAAGTTTCTCTGGGCATCAAACAGCTCCAGGGTGATATCTGGGAGGATTTCTTCGAGCGGCAGAAGGTCGGAGACATCCTGAAGGTGAAAATTGTCCGCATCGCCGATTTCGGCGTGTTTGTCGAAATTATGCCCGGAATCGAGGGAGTGGTCTTCAACTCTGAACTCGACGAAAACCGGATCGAAAATCCGGCCGAGGTGTTTAAGATCGGCGAGGAAAGATTGGCCAAAATCATAAAACTGAATCCGGAAGCCAGGAAGATATCCCTCAGCTTCCGTCAGGCTCAGGCCGACCTTCAGAAGAAGGAATTTCAGAAATATCTCGAAGGTCAGAGCGAAAGGCTGACCCTCGGGGACCTTTTGAGAGAACAGCTCAAGAATCTTTCCGGGAAGGCTAACAGCAAAAAGGAGGGTGAATCATGATTAAGGCCGACCTGGTGAAACTCGTCGCCCGGGAACTTAACATTTCGAAACAGGAAGCCGAAGCCGGCGTTAACCTTTTCTTTGAAGCACTGAAGGAAGCTATCCTCAGGGGGGAAGAGATCGAATTCCGCGGGTTTGGCAGTTTTCGCTTCCGTCACAGAGCTCCCCGTTCGGGCCGCAATCCGAGAACCGGCGAGCCGGTGAAGGTGCCGCCGAAGAAGGTGCTATATTTCAAGCCATCAAAACTGTTGAAGGAGATGCTCAACAAAGCTAAATGAGATACTGTACCGCTCCCTGGCGATTGACTTATGTTAAAAAGGCTCTAAAAATGAAAAAGTGTGTTTTCTGCGAAGCCCTGAAAAAGAAAGATGACCGTGAGGCTTTAATTCTTTACAGGGGAAAACACAATTTTGTCATAATCAATCGATTTCCTTACACCACGGGCCATCTGATGATCGCTCCGTATCGTCATCTGGCCAGCTTTGAAAAAGCCCCTCGAGAAATCGTGGTTGAAGCGACCGAACTGATTCAGACGGTCATCAGCATTCTGAAAAAAAGTTACCGCCCTCATGGCTTTAACGTCGGCCTGAACCTCGGGCAGGTAGCAGGAGCCGGTGTTACCGGCCATTTCCACATCCATGTGGTGCCTCGTTGGCCGGGTGATTCCAACTTTATGCCGATCGTCGGTCAAACCAGAGTATTTTGCGAAGACCTCATGAGCACTTATGACCGACTCAGACCGTATTTCGCAAAAGAAGAGAAGAAACAGGAGAAATAAACCATGTTAAAAACCATGCGGAAAAACGTAAAATCGCTGGCGCCAGTTCTCTGGATCGTCATCGCCACTTTTGTCATAGCCATATTCGCCGTCTGGGGCGGAGCCGGCCGTCTTGGTGAAGCCCGTCAGGCCAATACCGTAGTACAGATAGGCAAAGTCAGCATCTCGGCCGATGATTTTTACAACGTGCTCCGGCAGCGGGTGGAAACGATGAAAAGAGAGTACCCGGACCTGGACCCGACCCTGTTGAGACAGCTCAACCTTCCCCAGCAGGTTCTTGAACAGATGATCCAGCAGCAGCTCCTGCTGCACCTGGCTAAAAAGCAAGGTCTCAAAGCCACCGACCGGGAACTTCAGGAAAAAATCATGAGTTATCCGGTTTTTCAGAGGGATGGTAAATTCGTCGGCTTTGAAGAATACAAAAGAATCCTTGACTGGAACCATATCCCTCTCCAGAAATTTGAGGATAGCCTGCGAGAAGAAATCCTTATCAACAAAATATATCAGTTATTGACAGCCCATGTGTTGGTAACCGAGCAGGAAGCCTGGGAAAACTACAAAAATCAGAACGAAACGGCCAAGATAGAGTATCTGGTGGCTTCAGTAGATAAAATCGACCTTCCGGTAACGCCCGGCGATTCAGAGGTCGCCGCCTATTTTGAAAAACATCGCGAAAAGTACCGTGTGCCGGAAAGGCGCGAAGGGAAAATGGTCTTCTTGAAAACGGATGACCTGAAAAAAGAACTGACCGTCTCCGATTCAGAAATCGAAAAATATTACCGTGATAACATCAACCAGTTCAAGGAGCCGGCCAGAATCAGAGTCAGCCGGATTTATCTCCCCTACACTGAAGCCGACAAACAGCAGATGCAGGATTTGGCCAGAAATATAAAGTCCAGGTTGAACGCAGGAGAAGATTTTGCCCGTCTGGCTACTACCTACTCGAAAGACGAAAAAGCCAGTGCCGGAGGCGACTGGGGTTATTACGACTGGCAGAGCTTCACTCAGGAAGAAATCAAAACCATCAACCAGCTCGAAGCAAATCAGGTCAGCGAACCGCTGGACCTGGGGCATGCCGTCTCCATTCTGAAAGCCACAGAAAAAATGCCTGAAATCACCCGGTCTCTGGCAGAAGTAAAAGTTATGATTCAGAACAGTCTGCTCGAGCAGAAAGCCAGAAACCAGGCCTCCAGCCGTATGGAAAAACTTGCCCGGGCGGCCAAAAAGCTCAAGGACCTGGAGAAAGCAGCCCGCCGGGAGGGGTTGAACACTCAATCGACCGGACTGCTGAAAACCGGTGACCCGGTTCCCGGTGTAGATTCTTCCGGTTACCTCAGCCAGACTCTGTTTGAACTTAAAGAAAAAGAAATATCCTCACCTGTTTTCACCTATGAAGGCGTGGCTGTGCTGCAGCTGGTTAAGATTGATCCCGAACACCAGGCTTCTCTGGATGAGGTTAAAGACCGGGTCCGGGAGGATCTGATTAGCGAGCTTAAGAAAGAAAAAATCAAAGAAAAGCTCGCTTCTCTCAAGTTCGCTCAGGCGGCAAACTGGGAGGATTTTGCCAGCAAGAACGGTCTTGAATACAAACGGGCTGAGGCCCATAAACGCGGCCAGTACCTGAGTCTGATAGACGACACCACCGAGCTTGACCGACTGGTGTTCAGCCTGCCGCTGAACCAGCCGAGCGAATCGTTTGAAGTCAGCAGCGGCTTTGCCGTGGTCAGAGTGCTCGAAAGAAAGGAAGTCTCCAGAGAAGATTTTGAAAAAGTAAAAGAGCAGGAAATGGCTTCTCTTCTGAATCAGGCGCGGGAAATGTTCCTCTTCAGCTATCTGCAGAAAGTTCGTCAGGAGATGAAAATCAGGGTTAATGTCGACCTTTTTAACCGGGTCACGGACAACCTGCTCGGCAGATTTAGTCAGTAAAACCCTCTTTTTTTAATAAAAAAAATTTAATTAAACCAAGGAGGGCAAATGGAGACTTCCAGAAAATCTCTGCCGCCTGAAGCCTACCGCGAACTCGCTCCCGGAGAAAAGTACATATCGCTGGTTCCGCCGGAAAAAATCATTCCTGAGGTTACTCCCCGTTCCGTCTTCTGGGGCTTGTTCATGGCGCTCTTCTTCACCTTTTCCATGGCTTACCTGGGACTTAAAGTGGGAACCGTCCCGGAAGCAGCCATTCCCATCGCCATCCTGGCCGTGGGCATCGGCTATACCTATTCTCGCCGCAATACCATTCTGGAAAACGTCATCATCCAGTCGATCGGCGCTGCATCGGGGGCTCTGGTGGCTGGAGCTATTTTTACCATTCCGGCTCTTTTCATCATCGGACTGCCGATCGATATCTTCAAGATTTTTCTTTCGACTTTTCTCGGCGGATGTCTGGGAATCCTTTTTCTGATTCCTCTGCGCCGTTATTTCTGCGTGGAGCAGCACGGAAAACTGCCTTTTCCTGAAGCTACCGCCACCACTGAAATCTTAGTTTCGGGAGAAGCCGGCGGAGAGCAGGCCAGACCTCTCATTCTTGGAATCATAATTTCCGGCCTGTATGAATTCCTGGCCATCGGCGTCCGCCTCTGGAATGAGGTCATCACTTTCCGCTTTCTGCCGTTTATGGACCGGCTGGCAGAAAAAACCAGAATGGTCCTGAAGATTGACGCTCTTTCAGCTTTTCTCGGTCTCGGTTATGTCATCGGACTCAGATATAACGCCATCATCGTCGCCGGCGGTCTTCTTTCCCATTTTGGTTTTGTCCCGTTGATCTGGTTTCTCGGCCAGCACTTCTCGGAAGCAATATATCCGGGAACAGTTCCGATATCTCAGATGAACGAGGTTCAGATTTTCAGCACCTACGTTCGCTACATCGGAATCGGCGCTATTTTTATGGCCGGGGTGCTGGGCATAATTAAATCCCTGCCGATCATGGCCCGGGCTTTTTCTCTGGGCTTCAAGGAAATCCTTAAGGGCAAGGAGGGCGTTTCCGAAACCATAAGAACAGACCGCGACCTCAAGATGTCAACCATCATCGTCGGGATTCTGGCGACGGCCGTGGCGCTGTTCTTTTATTTCCTGTGGATTTCAAGTCTGAAGTTCGCGCTGATAGGAGTTGTGATCTGCCTGGTCCTTTCTTTTCTGTTTACCACAGTCGCAGCCACAGCCATCGCCATCGTCGGCACCAACCCGGTTTCCGGCATGACCCTGATCACTCTGATCCTGTCGAGCGTCATCCTGATCGGAGCCGGTCTTTCCGGAACCGAAGGGATGGCTGTAGCACTGCTGATCGGAGCGGTGGTCTGCACCGCGCTGGCAGTTTCCGGAAGCTTTATCACCGACCTGAAGATCGGCTACTGGATTGGCGCCACACCTAAGAACCAGGAAAGGTTCAAATTTGCCGGAATTCTCGTTTCTGCCCTTTCCGTCGGAGCGGCCATATTCATTCTGGATAAAGCTTTTTCCTTCCAGAGCGGCGCGCTGGCTGCGCCCCAGGCCAACCTGATGGCTGCGGTCATAAAGTCATTGATGTCCAGGGAACCGGTGGCCTGGCTGCTCTACGGAATTGGAGCCTCGATCGCCATCGTGGCTGAACTCTGCAAGATACCGCCGCTGCCTCTGGCTCTCGGCATGTACCTCCCGCTCCCGCTGACCACTCCGCTGCTGGTCGGAGGTTTCCTGTCTCATCTGGTGAAAAAATCAACGAAGGATAAAGAGCTGGCTGAAAAAAGGCATAACCGGGGGATGCTGATTTCTTCCGGGTTCATAGCCGGCGGCGCGCTGATGGGCATCGTCCTGGCTGTTCTCAAGCTGGCTAAGGTTGATCATTACTTCAGCCTGGGAATTCCGATGATCCTGGAAAACGGCAAATGGGTTGATGGTACCCCAGCTATCTGGTTCAGCCGCTATGGCGAGATCATCAGCCTGGTGGCCTTTGTCCTGCTGATCGGTTTCGTCTACCTCCAGGCTAAAAAAGAAAAATAAAATTAACCAGGAAAGGAAGGCTATCATGAAAGCGAGCAAACTTTTTCAGGCAGCCGAAAAGGCAATTTTCCAGTCACTTAAACTCAAAGCTGGAGAAAGTTTTCTGCTGGTAACAGACAAACAGAAAATGGAAATCGCCGAAGCGCTGGCCTTCTATGCTAAAAAGGCCGGAGCCGAAACCACCACCTATCTGATGACAGAAACTCTGCGTCCGATCACCGAACCGACAAAGCTTTTCAAGCTGCTCACGGAAAAAGCCGATGCCATCGCTTACCTGTTAGATGCCAGGATTGAAGAGAAGCCTTTCCGCGGTTTCATGGTGAGTCAGGGAATGAAATACAGCCGGATCTGCATGATGCCCGGCATCACCATCGACATGATGGAAAGACTGGTCAACATCGACTTCAAGAAAATGGACGAGTTCACCAGAAAAGTCATCCGGGCGATGAAGGATGCCGACCGGGTGATCGTGGAGAACGAAGACGGAACCCACATCACCTTCAGCGTTAAGGGACGCGAATGGCACAATGACAACGGCGACATCAGCAAGAAGGGCAAACACGGCAACCTGCCGGCAGGAGAATGCTACACCTGCCCGGTGGAAAAAACCTTTACCGGCAAGCTGGTAATCAGCCTGATTGACGACAAACTCGGCCGCGGCGAGATGGAATTCAAAGAGGGGCGACTGGTGCGCTGGAAGGGTGAAGGAATTGAGGCTGTGGTGAAAAATATCGGTAAGGATGAAACCGGGTTGATCATCGGCGAATTCGGCATCGGCACGAATCCGGGCGCTCGCATCTGCCCGAATATGCTAGAAGCCGAAAAAGCTTTCGGAACCGTTCACTTTGCCATCGGCGATTCCTACGGTCTGGGCAAAAACAAGAGCAAGCACCATTACGACGCGCTGGTGGACAAAGTGACCATCATCGCCAAGGGCAAATACATAGCGAAGAACGGCAAATTTTTAATCTGAGGGCGGTCGCTGAAAAAGCCCTGGAAAAACATAAACAATTTATTGATTAAATTTAAGACAGGGTTTTCAGCTGGAGGAAGCTGAAAAACACTGCGGAAGGGGGTAACGGCCGATGCCGGAATTTAAATTAAAAGAACTATTACCACTTTATCAAGACGTGGCCATCCTGAAATACGGAGGGACCTTAGACTTTGACCGACTGGAGAGCTACATGGAGCCGGTGCGGCTCGGACAGGAAGAATTCTCCCGCCGCCACCTCGAAGCTCTGCAGCATGACCACCTTTTTCCCGCCTGGTGGAAGCTTCCCGAGTTGAAAGAGGATGAACTGGAGGACATAAAATGGATTTTCAAGAATCCCGGTCCTAAAAATGAAAAAGTCATCCAGAAGCTGTTTGACATCTTCAAGAACATCGAAATTCTTTCCTGTCTCCTCCGGGTGATCTGTCCTCAACATTACGGAATTTACAGCGCTCCGGTGGAAAACCTGCTGGCCATCAGGGCAGAAACCCCGCTGAAAAAATATTTAATCTATCTCGACAACCTGACCGAGCTCCAGGAAGCTTACGGTTTCAAGCGGATAGCCGACGCGGACATGGCTCTGTTTGCTCTCTGCTGCCTCCTGAACGAGGAATATCTCCGGCAGAATCCCGATTATCACGAGATTTACGTCAACTATCTCCAGAATCCAAACCTGATCAAAAAGATTTCAGCCCGAAACGCCCTGCAGCGGCTCCGTCAGGAAAACATCTCATACCTGGAACTGGCCGAATGCTTCCTGGAAACCGACCCGGAAATTGCCGGCTTTTTAGCCGGGAAGGAGCTGGAGACCATAATCAACAATTTATTAGAAGAAAAAGGAAGGTCGGGACAGAAAAAATACAAACCTGCAAGCATGCCCGAAAAACTGGAAGAGCTCGTTCTGAGAAAGGTCATCAGCGACCAGGTCAAGGAAGATATGCAGAAATGGTGGGATACCAGAAATGACTGCGTTCATAAAGACTGGTCAGAGGCATCCGGCGAAGGACTGGCCAGTCTGAAAACAAACGTGGTTGAGATGATAGAAGGAATTAAGTCGGTCAGGAACAGAATAGAAAGCTGATTAGCCGAGAGGTTAAAAGGCATAAAGCAGCACAACTGCCTTCAAACACGCTGCTATAAATGATTTAAACGGACTGATGACGATCGTCACGAACCGCCGGCAAAGCAGCTCGCCATCAAATTCCAGTCCGGCAGGAGATTAAACACTCTTTTCTTTCTGTTTTTTCCCACCCGATTGACTCATTATATGAATAATCATTCATATATTGGAAGGGCAGGAGGCCAGGGCGCTAACCGTACTCCGGCGGCCATCTCTTGATTTCAACTGACAAAAAAGCGGTCAGGACCGAACAGCTTAAGTATTGCCTGCTACTTCAGCCTTTCCTGCCGAATTTCAATCAGGTCTGATAACAAGCCAAATAGGTTCAGTTTTCACAAACAGGGTGGACGGGGTGTCTCCTAACCAGGCGCAGCAAAAGGAGTTCCCGATGGGGATTAATGAGCGAGCACAGGAGGAGGCGCGCCGTGACAGGACCATCCTCAGCCTCACTCCAGAACAGGTCATTCCGTTCCGGATCGAAAATTCCATTTGAAATATGTGTCCAGAAAAATATATATTTTCTCTCTTAAGCCCAACGGAGGAGCTGCTGATGAAAAACAAAAATCTCACTCCAACAAAAAGTGGATTTTTTAAGCGGCCGCTGGCCTCAAGATTTTTCGCCTTTGTCTTGATAACTCTTATCTTCTCCCGGACATTCGCTTTCGCCGAAATCACTCCCCCCGAAAAATATCTCGGTTTCAGGCCAGGAGATGATTTCAAGCTGGCCGACTGGAATAAAATCACCGGCTATTTCAATCTTCTGGCTCAATCCTCGCCGCGGGTGAAAGTGGTCGAACTCGGCCAGACCACTCTCGGCCGGCCTCTGATCATGGCCATAATAACCGCCGAGGAAAACATGCCGGATTTAGAAAAATACCGGAAAATACACGCGCGACTGCATGACCCGAGAGGACTCAGCCCTGAGGAGAAAGCCCGGCTGGTAAAAGAAGGAAAAGCCATCGTCTACATAAGCTGTTCCATCCACTCGACCGAAATTGCCGCCTCCCAGATGTCGATGGAACTCGCCTACCGGCTGGCCAGCGAGAACAGCCCGGAAATCAAAAAAATACTCAGCGAGGTCATCCTGCTTCTGATTCCTTCGGCCAATCCCGACGGCATCGACCTTGTGACCGACTGGTACTACCGCACGCTGGGAACGCCGTACGAAGGCAGTTCGATGCCCTGGCTTTATCATTTTTACACAGGCCATGATAACAACAGGGACTGGTTCATGCTCACCCAGAAAGAAACTCAGCTGATGGCTGAGGTGCTCTACCAGGAATGGTACCCTCTGGTCGTTTACGACGTGCATCAGATGGGATCGACGGGACCGCGGCTGTTTCTTCCGCCTTACCAGGACCCGATCAATCCTAACCTCGACCCGCTGCTGCTGAGGGAACTTTATCAGCTGACAGGTGAAGCCGTAATAAGCCTCACCCGCGAAGGTAAAACCGGCGTTTCCACCAGCACCATCTTTGACGGCTGGTACAACACTGCCAACAGAGCGGCTCCGCTGCGGCACAACGCGCTGGGCATACTTTCAGAAGCAGCCAGCGTGAACATAGCTTCCCCTGTATTCATCCGTCCTTCAGAAATCAGAATCTCGGGCGGCGGGAATGAAATTCTCTCCACCAATCTCGAACCCTGGCCCGGCGGCTGGTGGCGGCTGCGCGACATAGTTGAATACGAACTCATCGTCGCGATGTCCTTCCTGCGGACTGTTTCCGAGAAAAAAGAAAGATTCATGGAAAATTTCTGTCTGTTCGCCGAGCGGCAGATAAACAGGGGACTTACTGAGCCACCATACGCTTACCTCATACCTGAAGACCAGAAAGACCTCCCGACCGCTCTGAAACTTTTAGAAATCATCCAGAAAAACGGTGCGGAAGTTCATCAGGCCACTCGCGCTTTCAAGGCCGACGGTCTCGAATTCCCTGCCGGCACCTACGTGATCCTTTTAGCCCAGCCTTACCGTGCGTTCGTCAAGGATCTGCTAGAAAGCAAATCGTATCCTCTCCCGCCCGGCCGCGACCCAGCCCAGTATCTTCCCTACGACGAAGCCAGCTGGACGCTACCTCTGCAGATGGGGGTCAGAGTGATTGAGGTCACGAATAAATTCGAAGCCAGCCTGAAACTGCTTCCGCCCGTATCTATACCCGACAGCCAGATTGTCGGAAGCGGAAAATACTTCGTGGTCGACAGTGGAGCTAACAACAGCGTGATACTGGCTAACAGGCTGATGAAAAAGAATCTGGCGGCAGCTTACACCGACCGTGAATTTACCGCCGGCGGCAAAGTCTTCCGCGCCGGCAGTCTGGTAATGGAAAGAAGTCGCATAAATCCGGCACAGATTTCTTCCCTGGCCAGGGGTCTCGGTCTGCGCATTGAAAGCGTAGATTCGGTTTCACCGGCGAACCTCCGCCCGCTGAAACCATACCGCTTAGGCATCTACCAGCCGTGGACGGCGAGCATGGATGAAGGCTGGACTCGCTGGGTGCTCGAGCAGTTTGAATTCAATTTCCGGGTGCTTCACAACGCCGAAATAAGGGCCGGTCAGCTGGAGAAAAATTTTACCCATATAATCCTGCCGTCGATTTCAAGCCGGGTTATCCTCGAGGGCCGCCGAAAGGGTGAAGTTCCGCCGGAATACGCCGGCGGTCTTGGCACCGAAGGCGTTTCCGCTCTGATTTCCTTCGTTCAGAATGGTGGACAGCTCATCTCGGTAGAGAATTCATGCGATTTTGTGATCGAATATTTCGGCCTGCCGCTGAGAAACATCATCGAGCCGCGCCGGTCCAGAGGCGGTGAGGGCGAGCAGGCTTCAGCTTCCTCCGACCGGGTCAGAGTTTATTCCCCTGGTTCGATCCTGAAAGTTCTGGTTGACAATGCGAAACCGGAAGCGTTCGGTCTGGAGAAAGAAGCGGCCATCTTTTCCTACTTCAGCCCGGTGTTCGAAACGCTTAAAGTTGAAACTCCCGGCGCCGGACTTAAGGTTCACAACCTGGCCTGGTATCCGCCCTACGACCCGCTGCTCAGCGGAATCCTGATCAACGGGGACAAACTGAAGAACAAATCTGCAGCCATTGCTTGCGAGGTGGGAAAAGGTCGGGTGGTGCTACTCGGATTCAACGTGCTTCACCGGGCTCAGGCTCACGGCAGCTTTAAGTTCCTTTTCAACCCGATAATCTATCGTTGAAAAATAAACTGATAAAACTTTATATGGAAGAAAGAAGTTAAACCGGGCTAAAAATTACAGAAATCAACCGGAGGAGGAACGATGGAAACAGGCCGTAAAATAAAAATCGCACTCATCCAGCAGGCAAACACCTCAGACCGCGATAAAAATCTCAGGCGAGGACTTGAAGCTCTGGAAAAAGCCGCCTCCGCCGGAGCCGACCTGGTCGTTTTTCCTGAGCTTTCTTTCCTGCCGTTCCTGCCACAGCACCCGGCCAGAGCGGGTTTTGAAATTCACGCTGAAGAAGTTCCTGGACCTGCCACCAGGATTATCTCGCGAAAAGCGGCCGAACTCGGTGTGGCGGTGGTCTTCAACCTGCTGGAGATACAAGCAGGAAAAACCTACGATTCCTCTCCGGTGATCGACCGCGACGGAAGGCTGGCTGGCCTCAACAGAATGGTCCACGTGATGGAAGCGCCTGGTTTCCACGAAAAGGGTTATTATCATCCTGGAGACCTTGGAGCCGGTGTTTTTGAGATTTCATGCGGGCGAGTGGGCGTGGCCATCTGCTACGACCGGCATTTCCCGGAGTACATGAGAGCTCTTGCCCTGAAGGGTGCTGAACTCGTGGTTATTCCCCAGGCCGGCGCTAAAGGTGAATGGCTGCCGGGATTGTTTGAAGCGGAACTTCAGACCGCCGCTTTCCAGAATGGTTATTTCATCGCTTTAGCCAACAGGGTGGGCCGGGAAGAAGTGGTGGATTTTGAGGGCGGCTCGCTGGTGGTTGACCCTTCAGGTCAGATTATAGCGAGAGCGGGAAAAGACACGGAAGAAATCCTGCTGGCCGAAGTTGACTTCAGCTTGATCGAAAACTGTCCGGCCCGCAGACACTTTCTCCCGGACCGCCGTCCTGAGATTTACAACCGCCTCTGACTCTCCGGTCGGTATCAAAATTTTACTGAATAATCATCCCAGGTATAATGAAGAGCGACAAAAAACCTCTGTTGAATAAAATTTTTCGGGAAAACGTCTATTAACTGAATCAGTCAGGAAAAAAGGAGGTTTGATGGAAAAAACGAAGATTTTTGCTTCTGGTCTTCTTTTCTTTCTCCTGATGCTTCCACTCCTGGCCAACAAATCGGCCGTGAAGATTGAAGCTCCGGCCGCGGTAAAAGCCGGTGAAGAAGTGACCATAGTAATTCACGTCAGCCACCGCGGCAACAGCAGTCTGCATTACACCAACCGGCTAGTGGTTAAGGCTAACGGGAAGGAAATAGCCCGCTGGAATTTTACATCCAGCAACCGGCCAGAAAACGAGAATTTTTCCCGGGAAATTAAGCTAAAAATTGAAGAGGAAACTGAGGTCATAGCCGAGGCCAGCTGCAACCTTCACGGCAGCGCCGGACCAGGTTCAGTCATAATCAAAATTGAATAAAGGGAGGAAAAACATGACTGTAGCTGGAATTTCCCTTGTATTGCTTTTAGGTATAATCAACCTGATCCTGGTAGTTTTTCAGGTCAGCACCGGAAAGAAATGGCTCAAGGTTAATTTCACGTGGCACCGTCGCTTAGGGATATTGCTTCTTTTTACGGCGATCATTCACGCCGTTCTCGCTTATCTCTCCCGTTGAGCCTGAGGTTTTAATCTTTCTGGATTTGTCGGTCTGCTTTCTGCCACCAGCGCGCGGTTTTTACGTACGGTGTCAGTCAGACTCTTTTTTCACAATTTTATAAAGGCTCATAGGTTCGGTTTCAAACTCAATCTTATTGCCACTCATCCTGAATTTCACCGGATCTCCGGCCACAGTCATATTCCCGGAAAAATATTCCCTTATCGGTCCCAGGCATACCACTTCCACC
>FWWL01007499.1_pt1 | contig 14821 bp, 11 predicted proteins | sample 2228331 | NCBI WGS metagenome assembly FWWL01 (sample SAMEA103939775, study PRJEB20133) | metagenome
ACACCGCTCTGCTTAGCATGCGTCTGTGCACCTCCTAACTCTTCAAATGTTACATCCTCCCCCAATGCTGTCTTTACAACCTCTGGACCAGTTACAAACATATGACTTATCTTATCTATCATGATTACAAAGTCTGTAATGGCTGGGGAATAGACTGCACCTCCAGCACACGGGCCAGCATTTATAGTTATCTGTGGCACAACTCCTGATGCTAGGGTATTCCTATAGAATATCTCCCCATATCCTGCTAGACTCATAACCCCTTCTTGTATCCTAGCACCACCAGAATCTATTATACCAATTATAGGGGAGCCAGTCTTAATAGCATTATCCATTATCTTTGCAATCTTCTTTGCAGACATCTCACCTAAAGAACCCCCTAGCACTGTAAAATCTTGAGCATATACAAACACATTTCTACCATTTATCAAACCATACCCAGTAACAACACCATCTCCATAAAACCTCTTCTTATCCAAACCATACTCTGTAGATCTTGTTATGACAAATTTATCCACTTCTACAAAAGTTCCTGCATCTAGCAATAGATTTATCCTCTCTCTAGCAGTTAATTTGCCCTTGCTGTGTTGAGCGTTTATACGCTCCTCTCCTCCACCCATTTCAGACTGTCTATTTAGATCTACCAATCTCTCAAATTTGTCTCTATACACAAAGCATCTTTTTGGTTACCATTATATAAATTATTGTGATTTATATATTAAAAGCATCTGTTAGCATTGGAGCAGTGAGTATGCTAATCAGACTGATCACTGTTAATATGAGAGCATGCTTGAAACCAGCAGAAGCACTACCTTCTCCTATCTTTCCAGCAACTATACCCGTAGCAAATGACTGAATTATAGATCCAGTTAATAATATGCTCTTATCATACTCGCTTATAAATAATCGATTTCCAGTGCTTATTGTGTTTGTAAATATATCTAGCATAAATATAATTGTAATTACAGGGATTATGGCACCAATATATGGAATGATACCATAAAGCCTAAGTGATGATCTCTTCTCTTTCTCTAATTGAGCAACCCTCTCACTAAAATCTGCTAGATTATTTAATGCCTCGATCTTTCCTCCCACATTTACAATCTCTAGCAAGATAAAGGCTACTATCTTGGCAAACCAACTCTTAGTAGCGTTAGAGAAGCGAGTAAGGATCCTATCCATGGGAAAGCCCCATGAGAGTCCTACTGCTATGGAATTAACATGTTTTGTAAGGATGCCATAATCTCTATCAACCAATTGTTGTAAAGCCTTCTCAATAGATATGCTATGCTTGCTAACCTCTGCTAGATCTCTTAGGAAGTTTGGCAATCTAGATTCTATTGCATTCTTTAAGATAGAATGTTTTAGTTCAATTATAGCTGCTGGCAATACACTGATTATCAATCCTATGCTAACCCTTATATGCAATGGTAGTGATGATAGAATAGATTTATCAAATGTTATTATATAATTAGCAAGAGATTCTAGATACATGGAGATAGAGCTTATATATTGATCTATTGAGATGCTACTTATGAATGGTATTGATCTTATGCTATCTAGATATTGATCTATTGAGATGCTACTTATAAAGTATGAGAGCGATAAGATAGCATTGCTTAGATTTGTGAGCATATCTCTATCTATAGGTATATGCTCGATTATACTTGATAAGAAGATCATGATCAATAGGAAAGGTAAGAATGCTAGGAAGAATATATAAGGCTTATAGAATGGAAAAGGCTCTCTAGGTTGGATGTTATTTAATATCCCTATAAAGGCTACTGATATCACTGGGACTAGTACAGCAGAGAATAGCATAGATTGGATTATACTATCATTAGATAGACTAAATGCTTGATTACCTGCTATAAGACTCTGGCTAGTAAAGATTACCAGTAATACAAGCCCTAACACTACAACTATACTCATATATGTTTCTGCTAGGTTGCTAGAAGATTCTATCAATGATTTAAAGCGTAATGCTCTATACTCATAAGCATCTCTCAACTTTGCTAAGAGATAACTTCTAGTATCCCCTCCACTCTTTAGTGTTATCACATAACCGCTTATAAAGTCTGAGAATGAGTTGTAAGGGTTATGCCTTGCTATGTTCTCCAAAGCAGATAATGGGTTTATACCTAGCAATCTTATCTGCATAAATACCTTCCTAGCCTCCTTTGATGAGGCTGGCAATAATTTATTATTGGAGATCCTCTCTAAAGCAAATGGTAATGTTATACCACCGCTAGCAAGTATGGCTATGTAACCTATGAAGAATGGTAATTCATCAACTAATGCTGCCTTTCTATTAGAGATACTAAACTTTGGAGTATAAAGGCCTATGAAGAATGTTAATGCTGGAATGGATAGCAAGGATAGAGCAAGTATGATCTGATATTCTAAGAATATATAGATGCCCAATACTGCTATTGGTATAGTCAATAATGATATTAACAATGTTAATGATACTAAAGCCTCAGGTGTTATGCTCATGTAAGATTTTAATATATCATCGCTAAGTCTGGATGCTTTATTAGCAATCCTTTCTGCTATGCCTCTAAACAATCTTAATGAGATAGCAATAAATAATTCGTTTGTGTTTAGTTTCGTACTCATCTAAATACACTTGTTAGATCTAGTGATATTTTAGACTCTGATTCTCTAAACAATTCTTGGATTACACTTGCTATATCTATATTATTTGATGCTAACTCTCTAGTAACCCTTTCAAGAAGTCTATCCCTTTCACTTCTATACATCTGTAATATCTCTGTAATCTCTCTAAATCCAGTTATATTGTTTATATATAGCCAATAGACTATCATTAACCTTCTATTAAACTCTTCTAGCAATTCATTTATATCATACTTATGTATCTGTGCTACTTTCTGTAGCTTGATGCTTTTATGCAAGCTCTGCATTACAAACTTATCATGCTTTGCATCCCATTCAAACATCCTATTCCTTGCATTAGCATCTATGATCTCATCTATGGTAATTACCCTCCTTACAATTTTATCACCAACACTAACTCGTCTAATAACAAATGCAAGATCTAGGAATTGTATGTAAGAATGGGCAACGTTCATTGGTTTTGTAGTCAATCTCTGGATAGCAGAGTTAGTATCCTCAGCATGCATTGTAAACATTCCTCCATGCCCAGTACTCAATGCTTGGAATAGAGCATATGCCTCGTCGCCCCTAATCTCACCTATTACAAGTAGATCAGGCCTCATCCTCATAGCTGCTTTTACCAACTTGAAAGCTGATATGTTTGAACCATTATCTCCTAGATAACTAAACCTTACAATCAAAGGTGTCCAATTTTTATGATTTATGTTTATCTCTCTTACTTCTTCTATGGTTATTATCTTCATGTTTGTTGGCACTAGGGATAGTAAAGCATTGAGAGTTGTAGTCTTACCACTTCCAGTAGATCCTATGATAGCAGTAGTAATCCTATTCTCCATTAATATCCATATGTATGTTGCTATGAGACAGTTTATGGTGCCATACTTTATCAATTCTATTATAGATATAGGCACCTCCTTGAACTTCCTTATGGTTATGCTACTTCCATGAGGTGATACTTCCCTCATAAACGTGGCATGTAACCTATGCCCTCCTGGTAATGCAGCATCTGCTATTGGATTTGCAGTTGATATATGCTTGTTTCCTAAATGTACTAATCTAGTTATGTTGTTATCCAATACCTTTTCATCAGCAAATACTAGATTTGTAGGCAGGCTTTCATATCTTCTATGCCATATATATACTGGCTTATTAATGCCGTTTACTGATATATCCTCAATATTAGGATCTCGCATCAATGGTTCTAAAGGTCCTAATCCTATCATATCCCTAATAGCATAATACTTTATCTTATTGAGATCTACACCCTTCTTTGCAAGTCCATATATCTTAACCACTTTATCGAGTAAATTATTAAAATATTCTAAAGGATCTATATGATCTCTTGGAACATTTATCCCATACTCTAGAGCATGCATTATATCATTATAAACAGCAAGTTCTGAAGAGTTAAGTATTGGTTCTAATATATAGTATGATCTCATTTTGTTAGTATTATCTTCAACTATCTTAGCATAAGAGAATGGTTCTTGTAATACATAACTCTCAATTATGCTTATATCATCTGGCAATGGATTACCAGTGAGAGGATGCATATAAGATCTGTTCTTCTTTGAGCCTATGTTTATCTTGATCAATTTCTCACCATTACTAAACCCTACTAGTATTACATCTGTTCTCATTATAGTAACAAGTAGCAGCAAGCACAGAGCCCCTTTCGGTAACTACTTTTAACATGTAGGATCTATTAGAGGCTATCCCTAGATCTATTATACCCTGCTCTCCATTTTCAAGAACCAAATTTACTCTATCGTGTTTTACGATGCTATTATCATCTAACGAGATTAGAATATAATAGACTATAGTAGTTGTAAGAGGACTCTTATTATCTATGCTAACCTTTAAACTATCGTTATCATCAATAGCTATATCTAGAGCCTCACTAGCTCTCTCCATCATCCTTTCCAATCTTTGGATTTGAGAATCATTAATCTGCTGATCTCCCTTCTCAATTGATAAGAAATAACTTGCTACTGTTGTAAAGATTACTGTAATGATAATAACAGAGCCTATAATTGCACCAACCCCTCTTTTGCTATCCATCTATACTCACCTTATACTCAGATCTATTGCCATACTTGCATTCAATGATGATAGTATGATCTCCAACTATGGAGTAATCTAGACAGAGTATGGTTAGATCATGTATAGGAAGTGGAGTATTTAGCAAAAACTCACTTTCATCGATGATAACCTTTACTACGCTTGTTTCTATTACTCCAGCATTATAGACCCATACCATCAAAGGTTTATCACAGACTTGATTATCTGCATCGTATTTTGCATGAACTATTATAACATCCTCACTATTCTTATTTATAATGTTAGATATCGTTTCTCCATGCTCTTTCATCCTCTCACTTGCTAAATTATTTGTATAAACAGCTGCTGTTAATGCTGTAGTTAATGCTATGACTATGGTAATCATTGTTGATATTAGATCGCTAGTGCCCCTTTCACTCTTCATATCATCACCAAAAAAATTATGTTGCAGTGCTAGTTGCTGTTAGCACTGTTCCATCTGCTAGCCTAAGAGTAAACGTATAGGTGGTTCCGCTTAGGAAATTAGCATTGGCTCCACTACCATTCAATTTAAGGACTGTTGTAACACTACTACTTGAGGATGCTCCTATGGTATGATTTGGGGATGCGCTATATGTAGAAGTTCCAATGATAACCTCAACGCTAGTTAGAGTAGCAGGTGTTCCTCCCTTATTAATAAGATTTATAGTAACTTGATCATTAGCAGCATTTATACTTATAGAATTTACGCTAACCTGTGAAGTCTTTGAGATGTTGCTGAATAGACCCATGGTATAACTTGCTACTCCTAAGCCAACAGCAATGGTTACTCCTATCATTATCATCGTAGCTAGCACTGGCGAGACACCACGTCTTTGTCTTAGTAGAACACTTTTGTGATTCATAGGGCTCATGAGATCTAAATATACATTTTGATAATAACATTTGTTATTATCTTTTAATACATACACTTACAATAAAAGTAAATACATAATCTTACATACTAAAGTAATAAATTGAGAAGTATTGATGATTATCAATGCTTGAGATAAGGATTGCTATATGCTTAATAACACTAATCATAGCATCAATAATGGATTTTAAGAAGAGGGAGATAAGCGATAAGGTATGGATCCTTGCTGCCATAGGAGGTATAGCATTATTCATAATAGATTTTAATAATATTGATCTAACCAAGTATGGCATAGCATTAGGAATAACAGCTATGCTCTCATATATCATCTATAGAACTGGATTGTTTGGAGGTGCAGATGCAAAGGCATTAATGATAATCTCGTTATTGCTACCATTCTACGATATGGAGAATAAGATTCATGATCTAACATCCTTAGCAGTATTAACAAATGGTGTTATACTAACCATTGCTAACATATTTCACAATGTGATAAGGAATGTTAGTGAGATATTGAAGGGCAAGGATATATTCTTGGGTTTTGATGAGCCATTATCTAGGAAGATCTTTGCATTTATCCTAGGCTTTAGAATTTCTAAGGTAAGCAATTATGCATTCCTTATGGAAGTAAACGATAAGAAAGGTAAGAGATTTAGATTCCATATCAATGCCTATGATGACTTTGCTGATAATGCCAAAGATGTATGGGTTACTCCAGCATTACCATTCATAATATACATCACCATAGGCTTCATCATAGCAATTGTATATGGAGATATAGTTGGAATGCTAGCAAACTTTATAAAGAAAGATTAAAATAATGATTAAAATAATACCATTGGAGAAAGATTAAATTTAGGCTATTATACATCTTATCTCTACAGTGGATATTATGTCAGAAGAGATAAAGCATGTTTATATACCCAAGCACGAGATCCTTTCTCCAAGAGAGGCAGAGGAGGTGCTTAGAAAGTATAATGCAAAACCATACCAATTACCATTCATCCTCATAAATGATCCAGCAATTAGGCATCTAAACCCAAAACCTGGGGATATAGTAAAGATAACTAGAAAGAGTCCAACTGCTGGAGAAAGTATTTATTATAGGTATGTTGTTGAAGGGTAGTGAGATATGAGAACTGATTATTGGCCAATAATTTATGATCTACTCCAAAGAGAGGGTGTAGCAAGACAGCACCTAAACTCATATAACGAGTTTGTAGAGTATGGTATAAAGAGTATAATAGATGAGGTTGGAGAGATTGAGATTGAATCTGCTGAGTATCCATATAAGATTAGATTGGGAAGGGTAAAGCTTCAGCCTCCAGGAGTTATGGAACTCGATGGTTCTATAACTAGGACTACTCCATTAGAAGCAAGATTAAGGAATATAACTTATAGCTCACCTATAATGGTAGAATTTATTGTAGTTGAGGATAATAAAATAATAGAGTCTAGATTTATTCACATTGGGGATCTTCCAGTAATGGTTAGATCTAACATATGTGTGTTGAATAACATGCCAGTTAATACCTTGCTAGAGAATGGCGAGGATCCAAAAGATCCAGGAGGATACTTTATAATAAATGGTTCTGAAAAGGTCATCATAGGATTAGAAGATCTCTCTTATAACAAGATCATAGTTGGTAAAGAAGAGGTTGGAGGATCAATGGTTCATACTGCCAAGGTTTATTCTTCAATAGTTGGCTATAGAGCAAAACTTGAACTTATAATGAAGAAGGATGGAGATATAGTTGTAAAGATTCCAGGCTCGCCAGTAGATATACCTCTAATAGTATTGATGCGAGCATTGGGATTAGAGACTGATAAGGAGATAGCAGATGCGATCTCATTAAAGCCAGAGATCGTGGATCAACTGGAACCATCGTTTGAGAAGGCTGAGCCAACTACTGCTAGAGAGGCTATAGCATATATAAGTAAGAGGATTGCTCCAGGCATGCTTGAAGAGTTCCAGATAAAGAGGACTGAGACACTCCTTGATTGGGGTCTTCTACCTCATCTAGGTAAGAATCCAGAGAATAGAATAGATAAAGCACTCTTTCTAGGAGATGCTGCTTGTAAGCTTATCGAGTTGAGATTAGGATGGATTGATGATGATGATAAGGATCATTATGGTAATAAGGTCATAAAGTTTGCTGGTCATATGCTTGCTGATCTATTTAGAACCGCTTTTAGGAATTTAATTAGGGATATGAAGTATCAGTTAGAGAGGGCTGGTCAGAAGCGAGGTATAAACACAGTTATGGCTGCTATAAGGCCAGGAATAATTACAGATAAATTGAACAATGCTATAGCAACTGGGAATTGGGGTAGAGGTCGGGTAGGAGTTACACAATTACTAGATAGAACCAATTATCTATCAACTATAAGCCATTTAAGAAGGATACAATCTCCATTAAGTAGGAGCCAACCAAACTTTGAGGCTAGAGAATTACATCCTACACACTTTGGGAGGATATGTCCTAATGAGACACCAGAGGGTGCTAACTGTGGTTTAGTCAAGAACCTAGCATTATCTGCTGTGATATCAATCAGCGTTCCAACAGCAGAGGTTATTGAGAAGTTGTATGAAGTAGGAGTAATACCAGTAAAAGATGCTTCAGATGATCTAAAGACTAACGGTTGTAAGGTATTTGTAGATGGTAGGCTTGTAGGATTTGTTAACGATGGTGCTATCTTAGCAAATAGATTGAGGATGTTAAGAAGGAGTAACAAGTTACATCCTCACATTAGTATAGCATATAATCAGCCAGATAACCCAAATGCTACTAAGAGATTGTATATAAATTGTAACTCTGGAAGGATCATGAGGCCTCTAATAATAGTTAACAATGGTAAGAATCCAGTCGATGATAAACTATTAGAGAAGATTAGTAAGAGATTGTTATCATGGCAAGATCTATTGAGTATGGGTATCATAGAACTTATAGATGCAAATGAGGAGGAGAATTGCTATGTAGCATTATCTCCAGAAGAGTTAACTCCTAGCCATACACATCTAGAGATAGCTCCAAACATCATACTAGGGGTTGCAGCATCACTCATACCATATCCAGAGCATAACCAATCCCCTAGAAATACTTATGAATCAGCAATGGCAAAACAATCATTAGGCTTTTCAACTCCAGTTATGAACTTTAACTCATATGTTAGGCAACATCTCATGCTCTATCCTCAAGTACCATTAGTCAGTACACGTGCATTATCCTTATTAGGATTAGATAGCAGACCAACTGGACAGAATTGTATAGTTGCTGTCTTATCATATGATGGCTATAATATTGAAGATGCCATAGTAGTTAACAAGTCCTCAGTTGATAGAGGCTTAGCAAGGAGTTTCTTCTATAGAGTATACGAGGCAGAAGCAAAGCAGTACCCTGGAGGAATGAAGGATAATTTTGAGATACCAGATAGCAATGCCAATATTAGAGGCTATAGAGGCGAGAGAGTTTACCGTTTATTAGAGAGCGATGGAGCGATAATGGCTGAAGCTATAGTAGAGGGGGGTGATATTCTAATAGGAAGGACAAGCCCTCCAAGATTCATGGAAGAGTATAAAGAGTTTGAGACGAGAGGACCATATAGAAGGGATACTAGCGTAGGAGTTAGACCCTCAGAGAATGGTGTGGTTGATTCAGTTATAATGACTCAATCTGTAGACGGTGGTAAATTATACAAAGTAAGGGTTAGAGATATGAGGATACCAGAGATTGGTGATAAGTTTGCTTCTAGGCATGGTCAGAAAGGAGTAGTAGGCATGCTTGTTAGACAAGAAGATATGCCATATACTGAAGATGGAATAGTACCAGATGTTATCATAAACCCTCATGCATTCCCATCTAGGATGACAGTAGGACAATTCTTAGAATCGTTAACTGGCAAGGCAGCAGCACTTGCTGGTAGATTTGTAGATGGTACTGCATTTATTGGAGAAAAGGTTGATGATGTAAAGCCTATACTCGAGAAGTATGGTTTCAAATATACTGGCAAGGAGGTTATGTACGATGGAAGGACTGGAAGAAAGTTCGCAGTAGATGTATTCATAGGCGTAGTATATTATCAGAAGTTGCATCACATGGTTGCAGATAAGATACATGCCAGAGCTAGAGGTCAAGTACAGATGCTAACTAAACAACCAACGGAGGGAAGGGCAAGAGGAGGTGGTTTAAGGTTTGGAGAGATGGAGAGAGATTGTCTAATAGCATATGGCGCATCAATGGTACTCAAAGATAGATTGTTAGAAGAGTCTGATAAGACAGAGATCTTGGTATGTGAGCGTTGTGGCTTATTGGCATATCATGACATAAAGCAGAAGAAGTACGTTTGTAGAATCTGTGGAGATAGAGCAAAGATATCTCCAGTGATAGTAGCCTATGCATTTAAATTATTGTTACAGGAGATGCTAAGCCTTAATATAGCACCAAGGATAATAATAAAAGGTAAGGTGTAGAGCATGAGTAGTGAAGCCATAGTTAAAATCATTGGTGGTATAAAATTCTCCGTATTATCTCCAGCAGAGATTAGGAAATACTCCGTAGCAGAGATAATAGCACCTGAGACTTATGATGAAGATGGCTTACCAGTTCAAGGAGGATTGATCGATAATAGGCTTGGCACACTAGAGCCAGGACAAAAGTGTGCTACTTGTGGTGGCACATCAGCCAAATGTCCAGGCCATTTTGGTCACATAGAGCTAGCAGAGCCAGTATTGCACATATCATTCATAGATGAGATTTATAAACTACTGCTAATAACTTGTAGATATTGTAGTAGAATAAAACTACCTCAAGAGGTATTGGATGAGTATAGATCAAGACTTGATAGTAGACAGGCATATTCTATAGTTATAGCAGAAAAGATTAGGGATGAGATAATAGAGAAGGCTAAGAAGGTAAAGACATGTCCACATTGTAAGAAGGAACAATATGAACTGATCTTTACCAAGCCAACTATGTTTACAGAGAAAACAGAGGTTGGGGAGAATAGATTATTACCTATAACCATAAGAGAACGTTTAGCACAGATCATAGATGATGATCTAATACTATTAGGATTTGATCCCAAGAGTGCAAGACCAGAATGGTTTGTTTTGCAAGTTCTACCAGTGCCTCCAGTTATCGTTAGACCTTCAATAATTCTAGAGACTGGAATTAGATCTGAGGACGATCTAACCCATAAATTGGTTGATATAATTAGAGTTAATCAAAGACTTAAAGAGAGTAAGGATGCTGGTACACCTCCATTGATAGTCCAAGATCTAGTAGATCTCTTGCAATACCATGTTACAACTTACTTTGATAATGAGGTATCTGGCATACCTCAGGCCCATCATAGATCTGGAAGGCCATTAAAGACTTTAACCCAAAGGCTAAAAGGAAAAGAGGGAAGGTTTAGAGGGAGCCTATCTGGCAAGAGGGTTGATTTTGCTGCTAGGACTGTAATATCACCAGATCCTAGCCTAGATATATCAGAAGTAGGCATACCTATAGATGTTGCTAAAAGATTGACTGTACCAGAAGTGGTATCTCCATGGAACATTGAGAGACTTAAGAAGCTTGTAATCAATGGTCCAAACAACCATCCTGGTGCAAATTATGTAATTAGACTTGATGGTATAAAGATAAGACTCGATTATGTGGCAGATAGAAAGGCTATAGCAGATGCACTTGCTCCTGGATACATAGTTGAGAGACATCTGGATGATGGTGACATAGTCCTATTTAATAGACAGCCATCATTGCATAGGATATCCATAATGAGCCATTTTGTTAAAGTCCTTCCATATCGAACCTTTAGGCTCCATCCTTCCATATGCCCTCCATATAATGCTGACTTTGATGGTGATGAGATGAATCTACATGTACCTCAAAGTGAAGAGGCTAGGGCAGAAGCCTTGCTATTGATGAGAGTTCATGATCAGATAATATCTCCTAGATATGGAGGTCCAATAATAGGAGGCATAAGAGACTTTATAACAGCAGCATATCTACTAACCAAAGATGATACCCTTCTAAGCAAGGAGGAGATGCAAAACCTTCTAACCGTTGGAGGTTATGAAGGGGATCTACCAGAACCATTCAAGATAGTGAATGGAAAAGAATACTATTCAGGTAAGCAGTTATTCTCCTTATTCTTACAAAAAGATTTTAACTATACTCTAAGATCAAAGTGGGCAAAGAGTGCGAAACAAAAGTCAGAAGATGTCATCATAAAGAATGGAATGCTTATTAGCGGTGTTATAGATAAGGCATCGATTGGTGCTGAGGAGCCTGATAGTGTATTGCACAGAATAGTAAAGGATTATGATACATCTGAGGCTAGAAGGTTCCTTAACTCTATATTCAAGATCTTAAAGACATACATAACTCAGTATGGGTTTAGTTATGGCTATGATGATCTAGTTATTGGAGAAGAGGCTAAGAGAGAGATAAGAGAGATGATACAAAGAGCATATGATAATGTTTATCAATATATCCAGCAATATAAAGAAGGTAGATTACAATTAGTTCGAGCGTTATCTCCTGAAGAGACATTAGAGCTTAACATAATATCAGAGTTATCAAAGGCTAGAGATAGTGCTGGAAAGAGAGCAGATATGGCATTATCAGATAATAATCCTGGTGTCATAATGGCATCCACAGGTGCAAGAGGATCAACACTTAACATCGGTCAGATGGCTGGTGCGTTAGGTCAACAATCTATTAGAGGTAAGAGGATAACTAAAGGTTATCATGGAAGGGCATTAGCCCATTTCCCTATCAATGATAAAAATCCTGATGCTAGGGGTTTTGTAAAATCTAATTATAGAGATGGCTTGAATCCAATAGAATTCTTCTTCCATGCAATGGCTGGTAGAGAGGGATTGGTAGATACAGCAGTAAGGACTCAGCAGAGTGGTTATATGCAGAGGAGGCTTATCAATGCATTAGAGCATCTTAGAATAGAGTATGACCAAACAGTTAGAGATCCACATGGCAATATAATCCAGTTCCAATTTGGAGAGGATGGTATAGATCCTGCAAAGAGCGATCATGGAGAAGCGGTTAACATTGAGCGTCTAGTTGCCTCTCAAATAGTAATAGATGAAGGGGAGAAGATAGGAAGTGATGAGATAAAAGAGATAGTTGCTAGATATTCAAAGAGTCTAAATAGCAGAGTATCTAAGATGCTAGAGAATGAACTGCTAAAGAATCCACTTAGCAGAGAAGGTACTGAGACAGTTTGTAAGCGAGTAATCGAGTTATTTGAAAAGGCTACTACTGAACCAGGAGAGGCTATAGGTATAGTCACTGCTCAATCGATAGGAGAGCCAGGAACACAGATGACACTAAGAACATTCCATTTTGCTGGTATAAAGGAGAGGAATGTAACTCTAGGCTTGCCAAGATTGATAGAGATAGTAGATGCGAGAAAGGTACCTGAAACCCCAACTATGGATATATATCTAAACCCAGAGATATCTAGAGATAGAGAAAAGGTAGCAAAGATAGCAAAGAGCATACTCTATACAAGACTCATGGATCTAGTAGAAAAGACAGAGATTGAGAATAATACTATAAGATTTGTAATTAGCAAGAAGATGCTAAATGAGCATGGTTGCACCATTGATGATATATTAAATTCATCATCGTTAAAGAAGTATGAGACTAATGTAGAGAATGATACTCTTATAGTAACTATAAAGAATGATGATAAAACTCTATATAGCATTAAAGACAAGCTACTTAATTTAAGGATAAAGGGCATACCAAATATAGAACGTGTTACACTTACAAAACAAGATGATGAATGGGTAATACAAACCTCAGGTTCTAATCTTGCTAGAGTGATAGAGATAGAAGGTGTGGATAGAACTAGGACTACAACAAATAATATCTATGAGATTGCTACTGTACTAGGCATAGAGGCTGCTAGAACGGCATTGATAAAAGAGATAACTAATACTCTAGAGGAGCAAGGATTGGAGGTTGATATAAGGCATGTGATGCTTGTAGCTGATGTTATGACCTCTCGAGGAGTATTACAGCAGATAGGAAGGCATGGTATCGTTGGAACCAAATCTAGTGTATTAGCAAGGGCAGCATTTGAGATAACAGTACCAACACTAGCAGAGGCTGCTGTTAAGGGTAATGTAGAGAGACTTAAAGGAGTTACAGAGAATGTCATAGTAGGTTCAACTATACCTGTAGGTACTGGTATGATCGAATTATACATGGATGTTGGTAAGGATGAGTAAGATTCTAAGTAAGGTTCTAAGGAATGCAATGGTAAACAATGGATATATAGTAGGAGGTAAAGAGGTATTGAAGAGTATAGATAAGGCTAGACTTGTAATATTATCCAATACAGTTGATAAAGAATTAAAGAAGAAGATAGAAGAGGCATGTAAAAGTAGAAGTATACCAATCTATAAAATTGACAATACATCAAAAGAACTTGGGAGGTTATGTAATAAACCATTTAGAGTAAGCATGCTATCTCTCTCATACATTGAGGATAACGATCTAGAAGCATTGCTAAGAGATCACTCTTAACTATAATGAGGTGTAAGATTTAAATGAGACTTTATCTCTCGTTTTTAGATATTGGTAAAGTAGTATGAACGAGATAAAGTTGACATCAGATGAATTGCAGATGATATCACTCTTCCAGAATGTGAGTAGTGCAACTGCAAGAGATTGTATAATAGATGAGAAGATAGATAGGCTGATCTTTATAGTTGAGAAGGGGCAGATGGGATTGGCTATAGGAAAGAATGGATCTACCATCAAGACATTACAAAGTGTGCTAGGTAAAAAGATAGAATTGGTAGAGTTTTCTGAGGATGCAGCAGAGTTCATAAAGAATGCTTTGGGCACTCAATATATACATCAGGTAAAGATAAATGAGACTAGCCATGGTAAGGTTGCCATTGTAGTAGTAGACTCTACAAAGAAGGGTATTGTTGTAGGGAAAGAAGGGAGGAATGCTGAAAAGGCTAGGATATTGGCAAAGAGATACTTTCAAATAGCAAATGTATTAATAGTAGGTACTGATCAACTAAGGAGTAACGAGGAGTAATGGCAAAGAAATCACCACTGGGACTGTTTGCAGGAGGAGTGCTTAAGAAGAAGAAGAAAGGCTTTAGATGGTCTGACAAGTATTATAAGAGGAGGATACTACAACTTGATAAGAAGGCAAACCCATTAGGAGGTGCACCTCAAGCTAGGG
>FWWL01007500.1_pt1 | contig 14820 bp, 15 predicted proteins | sample 2228331 | NCBI WGS metagenome assembly FWWL01 (sample SAMEA103939775, study PRJEB20133) | metagenome
ACTAGGCCCTTCCTGGTCGCCGGCCTGAAACCGGGCCCAGGATAACAGGCCCCCTCCCCCGGGCACCAGTAAGTAGACGGCAGAAACGACAACCGCAGTCGCGAGCAGAATTAAGATGATACGCTTTCGAACCGTCCGATACCCCTTCCCAACTGCTCACCTGTTCCAGGCGCCTGACCGGCAGTCTTTAAATTATAATGCTCTTAGTCCCCCCGAATGGAGCCCGAAACGGCGTGGACCCGGACGCGGTAGCAAAGACGGCGGCCGGCCGGCCTGGCCTCACCCGCCGGCAGACCGCCCTGGTCGTCGCCTCTCTGATGCTGGCCCTTTCCCTGGCCGCCCTCGATGCAACCATCGTGGGGACGGCCCTCCCGACAATTGTCGCCGACCTTGGCGGCGTGTCCCTCTATAGCTGGCTCATCGCCGCCTACCTGCTCACCTCAACCACCACCGTGCCCCTCTACGGCCGGGTTGCCGATATGGTCGGGCGCAAGCCGGTCCTCATGTTCGGCATCGTCCTCTTCCTGGTGGGGTCGGTCCTGTGCGGCCTGGCCCAGTCGATGGTCCAGCTTATCACTTTCCGGGCCGTCCAGGGTCTCGGCGCCGGGGCGATCCAGCCGATTATCTTCACCATTGTCGGCGACCTGTTCCCGGTCGAGCAGCGGGCCCGGCTCCAGGGCTTTTTCAGCGGCGTCTGGGGAACGGCCAGCATTATCGGCCCGAGCCTGGGCGGCCTGATTATCGCCGTCGCCTCCTGGCACTGGGTCTTTTACGTTAACGTGCCCATCGGCCTGGCGGCAATGCTGATGCTGGCCAACAATTACCATGAGCAGGTCGTACGCCACCGTCACGCCATCGACTTCCTGGGCGCCGCCCTCCTCACCGCCGGCATCAGCACCCTGCTCCTGGCCCTGGAAAATTCCGGCAGCCCCGGCCTCTACCTGGTGGCGGTCGGCCTGCTTGGGGCGTTTATCTTCGTCGAAACCCGCACCCCCGAGCCCATCGTGCCCCTGGGCTTGCTGAGTAAGCCCCTTATCTGGGTCGGCTACCTGGTAAGCACCCTGAGCGGGGCCGTCCAGTTCGGCACCACCGGATTCATCCCCCTCTTCGTCCAGGGCGCCCAGGGCGGCAGCCCCCTGAGTGTCGGGGCCGTTTTAGCCCCCATGTCCATCGGCTGGCCAGTCGGGAGCATTACCGGCGGCCGCCTCATCCTCCGGTTCGGCTACCGGCCCGTCCTCCTGGGCGGCCTGGTCGCCACCGTCCTCGGCACGGCTGCCCTCCAGCTCCTGCAGCCCACCACCCCGGTACCCCTGGTAATGCTCAACGTTGCCCTGGTCGGCCTGGGAATGGGGCTAACTTCGACGCCGGTATTGATCTCGATTCAAAATGCGGTCGGCTGGCAGCAACGGGGCGTGGCCACCGCCCTGAACCAGTTCAGCCGGACCATCGGCGGAAGCCTTGGGGTCGCCCTGATGGGCGCCGTCCTCAACCTTCAGGTCCAGGCCCGGCTGGCGGGTCAGGTCCGTGGCCCGGATGCCGACCCCGCCGCGACCGTCCGGAACCTGCTGGACCCGGCCGGCCGGGCCCTTTACGCCGGCCAGCTTGCCGTCCTCCAGCAGGCGATGGCCGATGCCCTCCACGTCGTGTTTTTGCTTCCGCTGGTGTTTGCGGGGGTGGCCCTGGTCCTGGGCCTCCTGGCCTTTCCGACCGGAAGCGTCCGGGACCACATGGTGTCCGGCCGTCCGGCTGCCGGCGACTAGCCGGGCGTCGGGGTGGGGACCGGGGGCGGGACCACCGGCGGCAGGCTTACCGGGATACCGACCAGGTTAAGCACGAGCAAAAGGCCGATAAACGCAATCGCCAGGAGGATATAAAAGACCAGCCAGGCCAGGATAAACCCGCACCCGAACCTGAACCCGTCCCCAATTGAGATGTTCACGGCTGCCTCCGGGCCGGTGCGTAGCGGCCACCCTCGAGCCGGCAGGCCCGGCCCTCGGCCACCAGCTTCTGAAGGTGGGCCTCGATGTTAGTGAGGGCTGCCCGCCGGAGCCTGGGGTCCAGACCGGTGTAAATCAGGTCGACCAGCCCTTCGGCCGTCTTCGGGCCGCCGGCCAGGGCCTCAAGAACCTGCCGCTCCCGCATGAGCCGGTGCTCAATATAGGCCCGGACCCGGCGGGCCCCGTCCTTGACCAGCGGACCGTGGGCCGGGCCGATGAGGTCGACGTCCAGCCCGAGCAGGCCGTGGAGGGAGCCCAGATACGCCGTCATATCCCGGACCACCACCGTCCCCTCCCCCAGGATCAGGTCGCCGCTCAGCAGGAGCCGCTGGGCCGGCACATAGAAACAGACGTGGCCCGGGCTGTGGCCGGGGGTGTGCAGGGCGATAACTTCCATGCCCCCGAAACTAAACTGCCGGCCGTGGGCCAGCGGTTGAGTTGGGTGGCCGGGCGGCGCATCGGCCGGATGGATAAAGGCCGGGGCTCCGGTGGCTTCCGCGATATCCCGGATGCCCCCGATATGGTCGGGGTGGCCGTGGGTGAGCAGGATCGCCGCAACTTCGGGTCTGCCGAGCTGGGCCCAGGCATCGAGAATGGCCCGGGTCATCTCCGGGGCACCGGTGGCCGTATCAACAATGGCCACCGGCCCGTCACCCAGAAAATAAATGTTGATGGTGAAAAGGTGCATAATCTGGTCGTCGGCCAGGGTAAGCCGACGAACACCCGGCCCAATCTGCTCGAACGTGGGCTTACGGTCCACAGCGCCTTTAACTGCCGCTATTTTACCCGATCGGGCGCGGGATTCGCATTGAAAAAACCAGTCCAAGGGGCACCACGGGGCCGGCGACGCATGCGCCGGCCTAATCGAGTCTAATTACCGGGACCCGGGCTCCGGTCGGGTGCGTGCACCGGCAAAAGCGGGCCGGCTAACCCGCCGGGCCGACCCTGGAGAGGCGGGTGTAAACGAAAAAGGCGCCGACCAGCATCCCCCCGAAGATGCCGACAAACCACCAGCCCTGGGTCCGCAAAAGCGAATCGGCCGCCCAGCCCACCACCCCGCCGGCCACGCCCCCAACGGCCAGGCAGGCCAGGTAGAGGCCGAGTTCCCGGACCAGCATCAGGCCCGGGCGCCCAGAGCCATACGGATGGGTGGGTGGGTGCTGAAGAGGCCCATGAGGCCCTCGCCGCTGAACGGCTGAACTATAAACAGGTGGGACGCCGCCGGGTTAACTTCCATCGGCACAAGGCGGCTTGCCGCCTCGAGCCGCTCCAAAGCGCTGGCCAGGGCCAGCGGGTCGCCACTGATTCGGGCGCCGCCGGCATCGGCTTCATACTCCCGGGCCCGAGAGATGGCAAGCTGGATAATCAGCGCCGCAATCGGCGCCAGTATGACGAAGAGCAGGCTTGCTACCAGCTCGCCCATCCCGTTGCCCTCGCGGTCGTCGGCCCGGCCAAATCCGCCGAAGAAGAACGCCCACTGGGCCATCTGGGCCAGGTAGGTGATCGCGCCGGCGATGGTGGCGACGACGGCCTGAATCAGGGTATCCCGGTGCTTGATATGGGCCAGCTCGTGGGCGAGCACCCCGGCCAGCTCGTCCCGGTTAAGCAGGTGGAGCAGGCCGGTCGTTACGGCCACCACCCCGTGGTTCGGGTCCCGGCCGGTGGCAAACGCATTCGGCTGGGGCGCATCCACCAGCCAGACCCGGGGCTTCGGGATTCCGGCCCGGTAGGCGAGCTGGGCCACCAGGTCGTGAAGCCAGGGCGCCCCTTCATAAGAAAGTTCCCGGGCTCCGGTCATCAGCTGGACAACCCGGTCGCTGAACCAGTAGGCGAAAAAGTTCATGAACAGGGCCATGACCAGGGCAATAAACATCCCGGTCGGCCCGGCAATCACCCTCCCGGCAAAAACGAGCAGGCCGGCCAGCAGCGCCAGCAGAACGACCGTCTTCAGGCTGTTGGCCGTCATCTTAATCCCTCCCCTTCACAGCGCTTTACATTAACATCTTATCCGGGCCAACCGCGCCCGTCAAGAACGGGCACGGCTCCCACTTGTTCTATCTGCGGCATATTATACCGGATGATGAAAGATGATAGGCGAGCTGGCGGCGATCCTGGCCGATAAAACCGCCGGGGCCACCGAGATTGCCCGGCGCGCCCTCGAGTACCTGGCCGCCGCCGGGCCCCAGGACCTGGCCGGCGCAATCCGGCTCCTCAAAACGGCCCGGCCGGACTTTGGGATCCTGGTTAACCTCGGCCGACGGCTTGAGGACCTTACCCGAACCGGTTCCGTCACGGCGGACACCATCCGGCAACTGCTGGCCGAACTGGAATCGGCCGCCGAACGGGCCGCCCAAAAGGCCGCGGCTATCCTGCCCCCCGGCGCCGACCTGGTCACGGCCAGCTACAGCTCCCAGGTGGTCCTGGCCGTCCGGCTTTACCGGGACCGGGGCGGCGGGCGGGTCTGGGTCTGGGCCCCCGACCCGACTGACCCCATCGCCGGCCGGGCGGCGGCTAGCCTTCAGGCCGGGCTCATTAACTCCCTCGAGGGGCTTAGCCGGCCGGCAGGACTCATCGGGGCGGATGCCGTCTTTGCCGACGGCAGCGTCCTGAACGGCAGGCCCAGCCTGAGCCTGGCCGAAGCCCTGGCGGCGGTCGGGGCGCCCCTTTACGTGGTGGCTACCTCCTGGAAGCTGCTTCCCGAGCCGCCCAGGCCCCCGGTCGAGCCGGGCTTCGACCTGGTGCCGGGCCGGCTGATAACGGCGGTTATTACCGAGTCGGGATTAGCGTAGCCGCCACGCCTCGACGTTCCACCAGAGGCTAATCGGCGAAGGCTTTACCCCCGAAATCTGCGGCCGGAAGGCATAAACAACCTTCGGGTGGAAGATGGGAATGCTCGGCGAATCCTGGTAGATAAGCTCCTGGGCCCGGAAGTAAATCTCCCGCCGCTTCTCGGGATTAGACTCCAGCCGACCCTGCTCCAGTAACCGGTCCAGCTCCGGGTTGCTGTACCGCAGAAAGTTATGCCCGGCCGCCATCGAGCCGGTGTGGAACCGCCGGTAAAGAAAGTCCGGGTCGACGTTCACCGAACTGCCGATGAAAATCGCCTCAAAGTTGCTCTTGAGCACGTAGTCGTTGATAAACGTGTTTAGCTCCAAAAAGGCCGGCTCGACATCGACCCCAAGCTCCCGCCACTGCTGGCGGATAAAGAGCACAATCTCCTCCCGCACCTTGTCCCCGGCGTTGGTTAGCAGCTTGAACTTGAGCTTCTGGCCGTCCTTCTCCAAGATGCCGTCCGGGCCGGGCCTGAAACCGGCCTCGGTAAGCAGCGCCCGGGCCCGGCTTAAGTCCCGGGGCCACGGCTTTACGTTCGGGTTGTAATAATACGTGTTCGGCAAAATCTCAGACGTAGCCGGGACCGCCTGGCCCTCCAGGATGTTGTTGATAATGGCCTGCTTGTCCAGCCCGTAATTTAGGGCCTGCCGGACCCGCCGGTCCCGAAAGAGCGGGTTTTCGTTGTTAAAGCCCACATAGGTGTTAAAGCCTAAGGTCTCAAAAAAGCTTAAGTTGCGCTCCTGCCGGACACGGTTTATGTCGTTGCTGGGAACGGCGGCCGCATCCACCTCGCCGCTCAGAAGCTGAACCGTAAGGATGCTGGAGTCTTTTAAAAACTTCCAGATGATGGTCTCGATGCCGGGCTTCGTTCCCCAGTAGTCGGTGTTCGCCTTGAACCGCAGGTACTGGCCGGAGGCCCACTCCTCAACCCGGTACGGGCCGGTCCCCACCGGCTTGCGGTTAAAGGGGCTGTTTAGCTGGTCCTGGCCCGCTAAAAGGTGCTTCGGGGCAATCCCGACCGAAAGCTTCGAAAGAAAGGAGGCGTCCGGGGCCTTAAGGGTAATCTTGACCGTGTACCTGTCGGGGGTGGTTATCTCCTGGATGCCGGCGTAATCGGTCTTGGCGATGGTGCCCTGGACGTTCGGGTCCCGGATGGTATCCAGGGTGAACTTGACGTCTTCGGCCGTGAACTCCTGGCCGTCGTGCCAGCGGACCCCCTGACGCAGGTAAAAGGTGTACTGGCGGCCGTCGGCCGAGACCTCCCAGCGGGTTGCCAGGGCCGGGATGAGGGCAAGCTGGTCGTCCACCGCCACCAGGGGGTCAAAGACCAGGTCGATGGCGGCCTTGGTGTGGACCTCGGGCCCGACGATGGGATTGAGCCGGCTCGGCTCGGCGGTGGTGCCGTAAACCAGGGTGCCGGTCGGTCCGGCGGCCGGCGGGGCCGGGGTTGCCGGCTGGGGCATGCAGCCGGCCGCGGCCACCGCCGCCAGCACTAGCAGCGCCCAAATTCTTGACCTTTTCATCCGGGCCCTCCTCAGAACCGGTCGGCCTGCAAGGCCGGCATCCGAGTCGCGGGCTTCGCCCCGACCGCAGCCGATGCCGGTCCCGCGCTGGCGGGACCGCTCTATTTTACGTCGATTCACCTGCCCGTGCCAGTTCTTCCACCGGCCGAACCGGGTCGCCAACCCGGATGACGCCCCCGGCCACGACCCGGGCCAGGACACCCCGCCGGCCCCGAAGCTCAGCCTGAAGGCCCGGCCGGATTTCGTCCATCCGGGAGCACGGGGTGCACGGACCGGTCAATTCGAGGACGACCTCCGACCCGACCAGGAGGCGGGTCCCGGCCGGCAGTGACTGCAGGTTAAGGCCCCGGACCGTCAGGTTCTCCTTGACCTGGCCCGGCTCAAGGCCCAGGGCCTGGAGGATTTCCAGGTCGATGAGGAGCACCTGGCGCCGACCGCCCCGGGCGTGGAAATCATCCTCAAGGCCGACGCCGGCAACCGCCCGGACCTGGGACCGGCTCGCCATCGGGAGCCGGTGGCCCGGGCAGAGCTGAACGGCGACGACGGTTCCGGCAGTCGTCATTGGCCCGGCCGGATCGCTTCCTCCCCATTCAGGTAGGGCCGCAGCACCTCCGGGATGATGACGCTCCCGTCCGGCTGCTGGTAGTTCTCCAGGATCGCAATCATCGTCCGGGGCAGGGCAACCCCCGACCCGTTGAGGGCATGGGGGTACTCCGGCCGGGCCCGGGGCTCAGGCCGGTAGCGAATGTTCGCCCGGCGACACTGAAAATCGCCCACGTTGCTGCAGGACGAAACCTCCAGCCACTCCTGCACCCCCGGGGCCCAGACCTCCAGGTCGTAGCCCTTCGTTGCCGTAAACCCCAGGTCGCCGACACACCGCAAGACCACCCGGTAGGCCAGGCCGAGCCGCCGCAGGATATCCTCGGCGTCCCGGACCATTCTTTCCAGCTCGTCGTTCGAGGTCGCCGGCTCGACAAACTTGAACATCTCGACCTTATCGAACTGGTGGACCCGCTTAATACCCCGGGTATCCCGACCGGCGGCGGCCTTCTCCCGCCGGAAGCAGGCCGAGTAAGCCACGTAGTAAAGGGGCAGCGTGCCCGGCTCCAGAATTTCGTCCCGGTGCAGGTTAAGCAGGGGCACCTCGGCCGTGGGGATGAGCCAGAGGTCGTCTTCTTCGTCGTGGTAAAGGTTATCGTAGAACTTGGGCAACTGGCCGCTGCCGACCATCACCTCCCGCCGCACCAGGTACGGCGGGTAGATTTCGGTGTAGCCGTGCTCCCGGGTGTGGACGTCCAGCATCCAGGTTATGAGCGCCCGCTGGAGGCGAGCCCCGGCCCCTTTGAGAATATAAAAGCGGCTCCCGGAGAGCTTTGCTCCCCGCTCGAAGTCAATGATGCCCAGAATCTCCCCCAGCTCCCAGTGGGGTTTGGGCGGAAAGTCCGGCACACGCGGCTCGCCCCAGGTGCGGACGACGACGTTATCCCGCTCATCCTGGCCGTCCGGCACCGACGGGTCCGGCAGGTTCGGAATCGCCAGCAGCAGCCCGTTGAGTTCAGCCTGGACGTGGTCGAGCTGGCTTTCGAGCTCCTTAATCCGGTCGCCGATGGCCCGCATCTCGGCGATAAGGTCCGGGGGCTTTTCCGGCAGCTTGCCGAGCTTGCGGCTCACCTCATTGCGAATCGCCCGGAGCCGGTCGACCTCGGCCGTAAGCCGGCGGCGCTCCTCATCCAGGGCCAGCACCCGGTCCACGACCGAGACATCCTCGCCCCGGCGGGCCAGGCCGGCCCGGACCAGGTCGGGTTGCTCGCGGATAAGCTGAAGGCTCAGCATCGCGTTCTGAAAGAGTTATACCAGATCGGCTCAATGACCCGACCTCGCCGAAGTAAGGTATAGTATATTTATTTATGGAAATTAGGATGGATGTGGTAAACTTTTGCCCCAGATACGAGCGGGCGGTTCGGATCCTGGCCAAGCCCTGGACCCCGCTGCTGATCCGGTCGCTGCTGGGCGGGCCCCGGCGGTTTTCGGAGATTCGGGCCTACATCGGCCAGATCAGCGACCGGCTCCTCTCCCAGCGGCTGAAGGAGCTTGAGCGGGAAGGGATAATCGCCCGCCGGGTGATACCTTCAACCCCGGTCCGGATCGAGTACAGCCTGACGGCCAAGGGTCGGGAGCTGGAGGAGGTTGTCCGGGCCCTCCAGGGCTGGGCCGACCGCTGGGTCGAGCTGGAGACGGCGGCCTCGGGCACCCGGTAGCCGGAGACCGCTCCCGGCAGCCGCGGCCGGAGCCGGGCCGGCGAAACCCCGCCGATAATCCCCCGTTTTTCACGCCCTCTCACCCAGGACCGCTGACAAATTAACATTAAACGGTCATAATTACACAAATTTGACAACGGACCTGTTTGTTCACACATAAGTTCAAAGAATCACAAGTCCAAAATGCTTGACTTTTAGCTTCAACGGTGCTAAAAGATTATTGGTGCAAAGGCACCGGAGCGGAGCTTAGGGGTTAGAATGAGCACTTTTCTCCCCGCCGCCAGGGCCCGGACCGCCGTCGGCAGGCCGGCCCGACACCGTCCGGGCTTCCTCCCGAGTTCTCGTCACCCCTACTGTTTAAACCGTCCCCTCGTGCCGAATGTTTATAGTGGGCTGGTCCGGGGCCGGGACGGCAAGGGTGTGCCCTCCCGGCCGCTTTTATGATTCGGTGCGGAGCGACGAATGCATTTTGGGGATGTCGTCAAGGCAAAAATCCTGGTCATTGACCGGAACCAGTCGGATGTGGCCGCCCTCCGGGAGATTCTTGAGCGCGCCGGGTATGTAAACATTCTGGCCGTCCCGAATTTTCAGCTCGCCGTTATCGCCTTCAAGAATCGATTTGTCCCCGATCTGGTCGTTCTCGACCTCGAAACCCTCGGCTCCGAGGGCCTCGACCGCCTGAGGCAGTTACAGGACGCGATTCCCCACCATGAATATGTGCCCCTGCTGGCCGTGGTCGCCGGCGCCAACCTGGGCCTCCAGGTACAGACCCTGGTCCTTCTGGCAAAGGATTACATCATCAAGCCGTTTGACCCAACCGAGGTCCTCTTTCGGGTCAAAAACCTGCTCGAAACTCGCCTGCTCTACTTGCAGGTCCAGCACCAGAACCGGGTGCTGGAGGAACGGGTCCGCCAGCGGACCAAGGACCTGGAGGCCGCCCGGCTCGAGATTCTGGAGCGGCTCGCCCTGGCCGCCGAGTACCGGGATGACGCCACCGGCAAACATACCCGCCGGGTCGGCCGGATTTCGGCCCTGATCGGCCGGGAGCTCGGCTTACCGTCCGGGTCGGTCAAACTCCTGGAACGGGCGGCGCCCCTCCACGACATCGGGAAGATCGCCGTTCCCGACCGAATCCTGCTCAAGCCCGGCCCCCTCACCCCGGAAGAGTTCGAGGTTGTAAAAACCCACACGGTCATCGGCGCCCGGATCCTGAGCGGAAGCCGCTTCGATATCCTGCGCCTTGCCGAGCAGGTCGCCCTTTCCCACCACGAACGCTGGGACGGCCAGGGCTACCCCCATGGCCTCAGCCAGGAACGGATACCTCTGCCCGGCCGGATCGTGGCCGTCGCCGACGTCTTCGATGCCCTGACCCACGCCCGGCCTTATAAGCCGGCCTGGTCCTGGGACGAGGCCGTCGCCGAGGTCGAGAGCCAGGGGGGCCGCCAGTTCGACCCGCGGGTGGTGGACGCGTTCTTAAAGCTTGTCGCCCGCGGCGAGTTACGAAAGGCCCTGGCCGATATCGAGGACGAGGAGCCGCAGCTTCCGGCCCAGCCGTTCGGCCTTACCGGCTAGCCGACCGCAACTGCTCCAGCCGCCGGGTCGCCCAGAGCTGCTTTTCGGACGTGATCAGATACTCAATCCGGTAGTTCTGGCGGTGTTCATCGAGCCACCGGCCCAGCGCCCGGTCCTGCAGGACCGACCGCTTGTCCGGGTCAATCGGGCGGTTCGGGTCCCGCTCCAGAACCCGCACGATGTAGAACTTCTGCTGGGGATTGAGCAGGCTGTTTATATCGTTCGGGGGCGTTTCGGTGGTGGCGAAGGGCTGGCTGTACTGGCCCGGCTGAAGCTGGTCGAAGACGACCCGGTCAAATTCGGCGTCCCGGACGCCCCGGGGAAACCACCCCAGGTCGCCGCCCTGCCCCGGCGGTAGCTCAGCCAGGAGGGCCTCAAAACTCTCCCCCGCCTGCAGCCGGCTGTGGGCCTTATCGGCGTCCTCGGCCTTATCGTAAACCAGCGCCTGAACGTGGACCTGCTCGGCCGTGGTCGGCACCTGCTCCCGGACAAACCCGTCGAGCTTCTGGCGGAGGAGCCGGCCGGCGACGATATCCCGGTACTCGGCCTCCGAAAGGCCGGTCCGGCCGAGAAAGTCCTTAAGCAGGTCGGCCCAATTTGCCCCCTGGCCGACCGGCGACTGGGGGGTAAAATCCCGGGTAATCGCCTGGTCGATTTCATCGGGGGAAACCGAAAGGCCGACCTTTTCGGCCTCCCGCCGGACAACCTGGTCGTCGACCCAGTCAAACACGACCTGGGTGGGCAGAACCGCCCGCTGCATTGCCACCGGGTCGCCGAAGGGGCTGGAGCCGGCGGTGCCCGGGCCGGCCTGGAGCTGAAGCAGGTAGTCCCGGTAACGCAGAAGCTTTAAGTATTCGTTCATGGTGAGGACCCGGTCCTCGAACCGGGCGATGGGCTCGAGGCCCATGGCCACGTACTCCCGGTAGAAGGCGTAGGCGGGGAGGCCCAGGGCGACCAGAAGCACGGCGGCCACGCCGGCAACAACCAGCCGCTGGAGCCGCCTCTCCCGGGCCCAGCGGGCGGCAAGGCGCCGGCTGACCGGGCGGGGCGGGGCAGGGGCGGCGGTCTTCTTAGCCACGGGCTAACGGTCGGCGGGCCGGCCCGGCGGCCAGGTCACGCCCGGATGCCGACGCCGCCGGTCTTGCGGATATGCTCGGGCGTGAACGGGAGCAGGGCCAGGTGGCGGGCCCGCTTGATGGCAACCGAAAGCCGGCGCTGGTGCTTGGCGCAGACGCCGGTCTTGCGCCGGGGCTCAATCCGGGCCCGGTCCGAAAGGAATCGCCGCAACCGGGCGACATCCTTGTAGTCAATGTAATCGAGGTCCTCGGTACAGAAGGGGCAGAGCTTTCGCCGCGGAATGTAGCGGCGCCCCTCAGCCCGTCGGGTTGTCCGGGTTGCCTCAGTCAAAGTCTCACCCCGCTTTTAGAATGGCAGGTCTTCGGCCTCGATGGCCTCTTCTTCCTCGACGGCTTCGGCCACCGGCGCCCGGTCCAGCAGGACCATCTGACTGGCGATGACGTCGACAAACTTCCGGGTCTGGCCGTCCGAACCCTGGAAAGTCCGGGTCTGGAGCCGCCCTTCGATGAGTACCTTGCGGCCCTTGCTCAGGTACTGATTGCACGTCTCGGCCAGCTTTCCCCAGGCCGTAACCCGGAACCAGTCGGTTTCATCCACCCAGTTGTCCTCGCCCTGACGCCGCCGACGGTTGACTGCCACGTTAAAGCTTACAACCGGCCGGCCGTCCGGCGTGTAGCGGAGCTCCGGGTCGCCGCCCAGGTTCCCAACCAGAATTACCTTACAATACGAGCCTGCCATCTGAGCCTACTCCTCGGTCGTCGACGTCGCCCCAACCTCGGCCGCCTCCGGCCCAGGCTCCTCGGAGGCCGCCGTCACCGGCTCGGCCGGGGCCGGCTTCGCCTTGAGGGCCACCTCTTCGAGCCGGACAATCAGGTGCCGGATGACGTCCTCGTTCAGCAGCAGCCAGCGCTCAAGGTCGGCCACCCGCCGGGCGTCGAGGGCAAACTGGATCAAAACGTAATACCCTTCCCGGTAGCGGTTGATAAAATAGGCCAGCTTGCGGCGGCCCCAGGGTTCAATCTTTTTGACGTTGCCGCCGTACTCCCGGATCAGGTTGACAACCCGGTCGGTGAACGCCTGAACCGCCTCGTCTTCGAGGTCAGGGCGAACGATAAAAACCAGCTCGTAGTCGCGCAAATGGTCTATCCCTCCCGGTGACTACCGGGTCTATTGTATCACGGCAAACTTTTCGGGCGCAAACACCGCCGGCCCGGCGGTCCGCAGCTGCCGGCCAGTCCGGCCAGCCGCCTGGCAATCTTCTGCGGCCACGCCGCCGTCTACGTCGTCGAGGGCTTTATTTATGTGGCGGTGAGCCTGGCCATGGGCTCCCTGGTATTTGGCCTGGACCTGCCGCCCGGACGCTGGGGCGGGGTGCTGCTGGCGGCCCTGACGGCGGCGGTTACGTCCAGCGGCCTCGGCCCGGCCGTCGGGGCCCTTGCCTACCGGCTGGTTAACATTAATCTGGTCGTGAACCCCGTCTGCTTTGTCCTGGTGCTCCTTTCCGGGGCGAACATGCCCCTTGAGGAGCTGCCGCCACTACTCCGGACGGTAAGTTACGGCCTGCCCCTGACCCACAGCATCGCGGCCGCCCGCCGGCTCGCCGCCGGCGCCGGCGTCACGGAGGTTCTGCCTTTTTGACCGGCTTGAGGAGGCCGCCCGCCGGGGCGGCACCCTCGAAGACTGAACCGGCCTACGGCGGCCGGATGGCAAAAACCCAGACGCCGTCCCGGTGGTAGACCGGGTTAAACTCGGGCCGGCCCAGCAGCTCCGACGCCGTGACCGGGCCGCCCCGCCGGCCGATAAAGACGTAGTTTATTCCCAGGCCCCGTAGCTCCGGGATAAGCCGGTTCCAATCGGGGCGGCCGGCCAGCAACTCCCGGGCAATCCGGTTCCGCCGGGCGAACTCATCCGCCGGGAGGTTCCCGTAAAGGAGGGTGGGGGTGAGGGTCGTCCGGCCGGCAACCGCCGGAATCCAGAAGCCGGCATCGCTTCCGGCGTGGAATCCGGGCCGCCACTCAAAGACGTTGATTAAAAATCCGGCATCGGCCGGCGTGTTCGCCCGGACCCACATCAGGGCCGGCAGGTCGGCCGGGTGGACTAACACCAGCTCCGGGTTGACCGTTGCGAGCTGGCGGCCGACCTGCGAGCAGCCCACCACCAGCACGATGGCCCCGACCAGGCCGGGACCGCGGTCAAGCCTGAGCCGGGCTCCGGCTGTGCCGACGATTCGGGCGATGGCAATACCGGCCGGGACCAGGGCCGCCAGCCAGAGGCCGGACGCAACCGTTACCCCGTCGACGATGCCGGGGAGGGGTGAGGGGATGGGCAGGGCGTTTGCGAGGAACCCAAGGGCCAGGACGGTGAAGCCCAGGGCCAGGGCATCGGGCCGTCCCCGGCCGAGCCCGAGAAGTACGGCCGGGACGGCGAGCAGGAAAACCACCCCGTCGGGCCAGCGGACAACCAGGTCCCAGGGGAACGGCTCCGGGCTAATCGCCCCCGCCAGGCTCGCCCCGACCGCCCGGGCCCCAAACCGGCCGGCGGCCGTGGCCAGCCACGGCGCCCCGGGACCGAAAGCGGCCAGGGCCAGGAGAATCCGGCCCCAAACGGCCGGGCCGGCGCCTCGAATGGTGAGGGCGGCCAGTGCCGCGACGAACAGGCCGGCGACGCCCAGGAGCCGGTAGTGGGTCACGGCGAGGCCGGCCAGCAAAACCCCCAGCCCCACCGCCGCCCGCCCCGACCGCACCGAGTCCCGGCCGGCGAGAAAGACCGCCGGCAGCAGGCCCAGGCCGGCGGCCAGGCTGAACCGGCTCCAGGAAAGAAAATAGCCGGGGAATGTCAGGACCAGCCCGGCCAGCCCCGCCCCCACCAGGCCGGCGGCCGGATTCCCCGACCATTCCCGAACCAGCCAGTAACCCAGGACGACCGCCCAGGCGCTCAGGAGCTGGCCGGTCAGGCCGGTGGCCTGAACCGGGTCGGACCCGGCGAGCCGGGCCAGGAGGGCGGCCTGGACGTGGAATCCGAAGTGGTAAAAGGCCGGAACGTTGACCTCAGGGCCGTACCGGTCGAGGATCCGGTTGGCCTCGAAAATCTTGCGGACGAGCAGGGCGTGGTGGGGCCCGTCGACCCAGGGGGTGAGGGCCAGGTCGCCGAGGGGGTAGAGCCGGACGAACAGGGTAAGGCCCAGAATCAGCCCCAGCAGAATTGCCGGGCCGGGCTCGAGGGTTATCCGGCCCGGCCAAAAACCCCGGGCCGCCCGGCGCCGGACCAGCGCTGCCCCCACCAGCCCCGCCCCGACCCCGAGGCCGGTTTCGAAGGCCGGCAGGCCCCCAAGGCTCGCCCAGTAATAGGCGAGGGGCCAGAACGCCAGGCTGAAACTGCTGCCGGCGGCAAGCCGGCCGGCCAGGTCCGGCGTGTCGGGCCAGCCGAGCAGGACCGAGAGGGCCAGGCCGGGAAGGAGCCAGACGCCGGCCACCAGAATCAGGGCCGGGCCGTCCTTTAAAGCCCCGGCCAGAGCCGACCAAAGCCGGCCCGGGGTGGGCCGGTAGTACGCCCGGAAATAGA
>FWWL01007502.1_pt1 | contig 14799 bp, 13 predicted proteins | sample 2228331 | NCBI WGS metagenome assembly FWWL01 (sample SAMEA103939775, study PRJEB20133) | metagenome
CTGAGGAACAATCTCCTCATAAATCGCCTCTATAACCCTCTTACAATTCTCAGTCACCCCACTCACAATAGCAGGAATCTTATCAATGGTGAAATTTTTATCCCCAGGATTAATCCTCTCAGGAACAAAACCAAGAAAAAAATCCTTCCCCACCTTAAATTCTTTCTCTTCAAAAATCGGCAAAAGAATTTTTTCTGTTGTCTCAGGAAAAGTCGTTGACTTCAAAACTATTATATGACCCCTCCTTAAATTCCTATTTATTGCATAAGCAGCACTCTTAACAAAAGATAAATCAGGAACCCTCTCCCTTGTAACAGGTGTCGGAACACATATAAAAATAGCATCCATATCCTTAATCCTATCTTCATAATCTGTAACTTCAAATTCACCCCTTTCAATTTTATCCTTCAAAAATTCAGGCTCTATATCCTCTATATTAAATTTTCCCTTTTTAAAATTTTCAACTTTTTCCCTTGAAATATCATAACCCAAAACCTTAAATCCCTTTTTCAAAAATAACTCTGAAAGCGGAAGACCCACATAACCAAGCCCTATTACCCCCATTTTTAAATCCCTATTTTTTATTTTTTTTATAATTTCCTCTACCATAATATTATTATAACATCAATTTTTCTAAATAATAAAAAGCTTCATTAAAATCCTGCGGAAAATCCGCCTTCACCTCTATCTTTTTATCATATATAGGATGCCTAAATTTAAGTTTATAAGCATGCAACGCCTGCCTCTGAAAAATTTTAAGAAGCTCCTGAACCTTCTCTTTATTTTCATAACCCGTAAGATTAATTATTTTTCTCCCATCCCTCCCACTATATAAAGGGTCACCAACAACAGGATGACCAATATATTCCATATGAACCCTTATTTGATGCGTCCTACCTGTTAAAAGCTCCACAGAAAGAAAAGAACATAACCTTCTATACTCCTTCAAAACCCTATAAATAGTTATTGCAGGTTTTGAATTCTCAAAGGTTACCTTCCTTTTTAACCTATTTACAGGGTCTCTGCCTATAGGAGCATCTATTTCACCTTCTATATTAGGCATAATCCCCCACACAAAAGCTCTATACTCCCTTTTTATCTCCCTTTTTCCCATCATTATCCCAAGTTTTGAAAGTGCTTCACTCGTCTTTGCAACTAACATACAACCACTTGTATCCTTATCAAGACGATGTATTATCCCAGCCCTCACACTTTCTTCCTCCTCTTCCTCAGAAAAAGGTAACTCTCCATACCTAAATAAAAGACCATGAACAAGTGTCCCTGAATGATGCCCTCTTGCAGGATGAACAACAATACCCGCAGGCTTATTTATAACAGCAATATGCTCATCCTCATAAAGCACCTCAAAGGGAACTTCCTCAGGAATCAATTCTTTCTCAGGCTCTTCCTTTATTTTTATAACAATGTGTTCCCCCGCTTTTACTCTGTAGCTGGGCTTTTTTATCACTTTCCCATCAACCTCAACAAATCCCCCCTCTATTGCCTCTTTTACTTTCTCCCTGGATAATCCACACCCACTCTGAACAAGATAAATATCAAGCCGCCTGCCTTTTGATTTCTCATTTACCCATCTCTCAAATATCCTCTCCATAAGGAAACTTTTTTATAAATTCCCTCTGAATATCAAAAATCTCCCCTATTTTCTTTTTTGCTCTTTCAATCATTAAATCTAAATCCTCAAGAAAAATCCCCCTTTTTTCACTTGTCCCCTGTATCTCTAAAAGCTTTCCACTCTCTGAAAAAAATAAATTCAAATCAAAATCACATTTTGAATCTTCCTCATAAGTTAAATCAAGGTATATCTCTTCCCCTACCTTCCCCACCGTAATACCACACACAAGCTCAAAATCCGGCGTTACATCTATCAATTTATTTTTTTTCATAAAATTTATTGCCTGATAAATAGCACACGAAGCTCCTGTAACCGCTAAAGCCCTTGTGCTTCCATCTGCCTGAAAAACCTCAATATCACATAAAAGAGTAAAATCAGAAAACCCTTTTCTATCAACCCCTGCCCTTAAAACCCTCGCTATTAATCTTGAAATTTCTATCGCCCTTTTATCCTTTATCCTCACCTCAATTGATTTCCACTCATTAACAGCCCTTGGATGCATCCAATATTGCGCCTTTATCCAACCCTCCCCCAAACCCTTTAAAAACTGAGGAACCCTATTTTCAAGCGTCACAGTTATGTTTATCTTCGTATTCCCTGCCTGAATAAATACACTCCCCTCAGCAGGTATTCTGCCCCTTTCTATTATAATTTTCCTTATTTCATCAGATTTCCTATCCCTACCCACCCCTTATTCTTCACCCCTTAATTTTTTTATCTCCCTTTCAAGCTCTTCAATTTTTTGTTTTAATCTCTCCTTCTCTCCTTTCCTTGCTAAAAAATACATTCTGTAAAGTATACCAAGGGTTATTAAAAGAAAAAGAAGGTCAAAAAAGGTTATATACCTATGGTCTATTTCTTTTATACTTCCAGCCCATACCAGAGTATCATAAATAAAATTTAACATTGACAGAATAAATAATATAAAAGCCCACAAAAGCATCATAAAAACCTCCTAAATTTTTAATAAATCCTTAAAGGTATAAAATCCCTTATTCAAACTTAAAATCTTCCTTGCCACAAAAATTGCACCCCTTGCAAACACCTTCCTTGAATAAACCTTATGCGTAAGCTCTATTACTTCATCTCCCCTTGAAAGAAAAACAGTGTGTTCCCCAGGAATACTTCCTATTCTGAAACCCGATATTAAAACCTCCTTCTTTTTCTTTTCACCCCTCCTTTCAAAAACAGGATACACCTCCTTATCTACATTCTCCTTCCACTCCTTAAATAAATATAAAGCTGTTCCACTGGGAGCATCCTTCTTACCTACATGATGTACCTCCATAATCTCAATTTCATAATCTTTTAAAATCTCAGAAAATACCCTGAAAAATCCACTTAAAAGATGAATACCAAGAGACATATTTGGTGAATAAAAAACAGGAACTCTCTCAGAAAGGATTTTAAATTTTTCAAAATGCCTTTCCTCAAGAGCAGTCGTCCCAACTACATAAGGCTTTGGATTTTCAATAAGTCTTTCCGTATTCTGTAATGTAGCAGAAGGAGTTGTAAACTCAAGAAAAACATCCACATCACCTATTACTTTTCTTAAATCATTTTCAAACTTCTTCCCCTTATATTCTCCCTCTACCCCTTCCTTTTCAATAAGAGCACCTATCTCTATACCCTCTTCTTCTGCTACCTCAATAAGAGCTCTTCCCATTCTACCATTTGCACCTATTATCCCTATCCTCATAAGTATTTTGTAAATTCTCCTAATTTTTCCTCTGTCAAATTTTTCACAAAATTCACAGAAAGTTTTAAGGCATTATCAAAATCCTCCCTGTGAAGCAAGGAATGAAAACCATGAATATATCTTGTCGGAATACCAATAATCGCAGACGGAACCCCCTCTTTATATAAATGAACCCTCCCCGTATCATACCCTCCATAAGGCAAAGTTACAAGATGATGTTTTATATTTTCCCTTTTCGCAATTTCCCTTAAAAATTCCGTTAATCTTCTATTTGCTATCATTGTCACATCAAGAACAACAATTGAACATCCATTCCCCATTTTTGCTTCACTTTTATCTCTTATATCAGGTGTATCCTCAGAAATTGAAACATCAAGAGCAATAGCAACATCAGGCTCTACAATCCAGGAAGAGGTACCTGCACCCCTTAAACCAACCTCCTCCTGAACTGAAAATACTCCATAGACGGTTCCTTCAAATTCCAAATCTTTTAATTCTTCAAGAACCCTAACAAGAAGCGCTGCTCCAAACCTGTTATCAAAAGCCTTTGAAGAATAAACCTTTTCATTACCTAAAATCTCAAATTCAGAATAAGGAACCATAATATCCCCAACTTCTATACCTAATTTTTCTATGGGATTGAATTCTACACTAACTCCAAAATCTATCCATAATTCATCAATTTCAGGAAGCTTTTGCAAAGCTTCTTTTTTTCTTAATAAATGAGGAGGTACAGAACCTATTATTCCCTTATATTTTTTTCCATCCCTTGTTTTTAAAACAATTTTTTGTCCCACCAAAACACCAGACCACCATCCTCCTAAAGGAAGAAACTTTACATAACCCTCAGATGTAAAACCTTTAACCATAAATCCTATTTCATCCATATGGGCAATAAACATTATCCTTGGTTTTTCTTTCTTACCCCTTTTTATAGCTATTAAAGAACCCAGCTTATCAGTTTTTAATTCATCAACAAGATCCTTTATGAAACTGCAAATTTTTTCCCTTACTTCCTCTTCAAAACCTGGGGGTCCAAAAGCCTCGGAAAGTTCTTTAAGAACCTTTTCTGTGTGGTCCATTATTTAACCTCCTCTTCTTTTTTTTCAACCTCTTCCTTTTCCTCCTCCTTTTTTTCTTCTTCAATTTCAGGCATATAACTTTCCGGTTCCTCTTCCTCTTTCAAAAGGTCAATTTCGTCCTTCTTTTTATAAAGCACAATAAAAATGAGATTGTTTCCTGAAAAAAACATACTTCCCATATATGATAAAACCATAAATATAAGGGAATAACCAAAAAGTCCTAAAAACCATCCAAGAAGATTTTCCCAGAATCCCAAATTTGTAGGAGCAGGTGGTATATAAGTTAAAGCTCCTGCTCCTATTAGCGAAAGATAATTATTAAAAGACCCTAAGGGTCTAATATCAGGTAAAAGGGAATGAGCCTTCTCCACAATTTGAGGAAAAACCGGATATGCCTTTGATAAAACAACTATTGCAATCCAGGCTGCTTTTGATACAAATAGTGTAAAAATTGAACCAGCAACAAAAATCAAGGCAAAAAGTAAAATCTCATAAACAAAAAGTCTCCAAGGCTCCTCATTTATAGTAGAAAATATCTCAAATAAAGTATCAAAGGTATCATTACCCGTTGTTCCCACAATTGAAGGTGAAATTAAAAGAGAAACAAGAAAGGATACAAAAAGATATACTAAAAATAAACAGGTAAAAAAAGCAGGTATCGCAAGAATTATAAAAATTATAGGCCCTATGATAGGTATACGGGTTATTAATCCCCAAATAAATCCTGTAATTATTATAATAAGCATCAAAACTATAAGAAGAAGAGGTGTTAAAAAGGAGGCTTTTCCCTTTGATAAAGAAAATTTAAGGGATTCTTTTATTTCATAAAATTCATCACCCTTTAACTGCTCAAAATGAATTTTTGATACCGCTGTTCCAAAAATAAAGAAAATTAATATAAAAAGAATTGTCCCTGTTATGTGGAAAAAATTACCCCATCCAGAAAGAGGCTCAATACATGCAAGAGGAATAAGCTTATAAGTTTCCCATATCCTTTTAAAGGAAAAACCACTTACAAGGAGCGCAAGATAAGAAAATACAGAATAAAAGAAAAACCCGAGGATAAGAGAAAGAAACATTACCCACATTTTTTTAATTGAAAGCCCAAACCTTGCAGCTCTGAAAACATCCTTAAAATTGTAATGCAGTTTTACAGGCATTTTTAAGCTTTTAATTTTTAAAGGGATTAGAACCCAAAGGAAAATTTTATATTATACTAAAATCTTATTTCAAATCTAAAATTGAAATCCTAATTCTAAAATTTTATAATTTTAGGAGGGAGGAAAAAAAAATGAACAACATAAATCTTGAAAACATACAAAAAACAAAAGAAGAAATAATAAAGGGTGAATTTCCAGAAATAAAACCCTTCCTGGTAGAAGGCGAATGGCTTTTTTCAGAGGAAGGACAATTTAAAGCAACACTTGAATTTCCAAAGGGCAAAATAACCTTAATAACTGACCAGCCTCCCCCTTCAGGAGGAAATGGGAATGCTCCCAATCCTGTCCAATATTGCGTATTTGCAATGATTTCCTGCTACGCGACCACTTTTATGACAATATCAGCCTCAAAGAATATTGAAATAAAAAAACTAAAAGCAAGGGGCGCAGCTCATGTAAATATGAAATCTATTTTTGAAATTGAAGAAAAAAACCCTGTTGAAAAAGTATGGATTGAACTTGAAATAGAAAGCTCCGCAGATAAACTTATCCTTGAAGAAATCAAGAAAGAAACAGACAGAAAATGCCCCGCTGCCTTCACAGTCCAAAATAAAATTCCCTTTGAATCAAAAATAATATAAACCTTGAAAAATTCATAAAAAAATATTATTATAAATTGGTACCTATTACATGTATCCCGTATACGGCTAAAACCCGAAAGGTAAGGAGGAATTAAGATGGATTATAAAAAAAGCAAAATTATAGACCTTGGATGGAAAATGGAATTTGAATCTGGAAAGGCAACTTTAAGGATAAATTATTTTGGGGGTATAGGGAGACAAAAATGCTTTTGAGGAAATCCGAAAGATATTTAGAGGGAGATTATAAAAACAGGTAAATTATGGCTAAAATAATAAAAGAAAAAAAACTCAAAATAAAAGGAATGACATGCGCAGCCTGTGTTAGAACAATTGAAAATTCCTTAAAAAGGCTTGAGGGAGTTCATGAAGTTTATGTTAATCTGGGAACAGAGACAGCAAATGTAAAGTTTGACCCACAAAAAATAAATACTTACAAAATATTAAAAACCATAGAAGAAATAGGCTATGAACCTGTGAGAGAAAAAAAAGAAATAATTATTAAAATAGGTGGATTGACATGCATAGGTTGTGTGAGAACAATAGAAAGTTCACTAAAAAATTTAAAAGGAATTTCTGAAGTAAATGTAAATTTAGGAACAGAAAGCGCAAAGATAGTCTATGAGGAAACCCTTATTGAAATTGAGGATATAAAAAAGAAAATTGAGGATACCGGGTATAAATTCTTAGGTATTCTTAATGAGGAAATTTTAGAAACAGAAGAAAAAGAAAGAAAAAAATATATAAATAAATTAAAAAGAAGAGTTTATGTAGGATTTATATCAGGATTTATCCTTCTTTTTATGATTTTCAGTGAATATATGGGTTTAAATTTAAAAGATATAAAAGGATTTTTTTATCTCCAGTTTTTAATTGCAACCCCTTCAATGATTTATGTGGGAAGCCCAATATTTAAGGCTGCTTTAAAAGCCCTTCTAAATAAAAATTTAAATATGGATGTGATGTATACAATGGGAACAGGAGCAGCTTATTTTTCAAGTTTACTTGCTACCATAGGTCTTATCCCTGAAAATTATATATTTTATGAAGCAGCAGTTTTACTTTCCTCTTTTTTGATTCTTGGAAGACTTCTTGAAACACTTGCAAAAGGAAAAACAAGTGAAGCAATTAAAAAACTCTTAACGCTTCAGGCAAAGGAAGCCCTTGTTTTAAGAGAAGGAAAAGAAATAAAACTCCCTTTAAGCGAAGTTAAAATTGATGATATAGTAATTGTAAGACCAGGCGAAAAAGTGCCTGTTGATGGAACTGTAATTGAAGGGGAAAGTTATGTGGATGAATCAATTGTAACAGGAGAGCCAATCCCAAAACTAAAGAAAAAGGGAGATAAAGTGATAGGAGGAACAATCAATCAAAATGGCTTTATAAAATTAAAAGCAGAAAAAGTAGGTAAAGATACATTTTTGTCCCAGATAATAAAAATGGTTGAAGAAGCCCAGAATTCAAAACCTCCTATTCAAAAACTCGCAGACAAAATAGTTATCTATTTTATTCCCACAGTTTTAATAATTGCTATTTTTACTTATATTTTCTGGAGATTTTTTGGAAAGGTGGATATAATGCCTCCCTCCTTATTTGCTTTTATATCTCTAATTTCAGTTCTTGTGATTGCATGCCCCTGTGCCTTTGGTCTTGCCACACCAACTGCTATAAGTGTTGGAATGGGTAAGGGTGCAGAAATGGGCATCCTTATAAGAAACGGAGAAATTCTTGAAATTACAAGAAAAGTGACCGCAGTCTTATTTGATAAAACAGGAACCCTTACAAAGGGAAAACCAGAAGTAACAGATTTTCTTTCCTTTGATATTGATGAAAGGGAATTACTCTATTATATTTCCTCAGCAGAAAAAAACTCAGAGCATCCCCTTGCAAGAGCAATTTTATCATATGTTGAAAAATATAAGATAACCCCTTCTGACCCTGAGAAATTTGAGACAGTTGCAGGGAAAGGAATAAAGGCAATTGTAAAGGGTAAAGAGGTTATTGCTGGAAGCAAATTATTTTTAAGGGAAATGGGTATTGAAATTGAAAAAGATATAGATGAGGAAATTAAAAAACTTGAAGAGGAGGCAAAAACCTGTATAATTGTTTCTATTGATAAAAAAATAAAAGGAATAATTGCAATTTCTGATATAGTAAAGGAAAAAGCAAAAGAAGCTATATCTTATTTGAAAAAACTCGGTAAAAAAATATATATGATTACAGGGGATACAAGAAAATCCGCGGAAGTTGTTGCAAAAGAACTTGGAATTGACGAGGTTTTAGCAGAGGTTTTACCTCATGATAAAAAAAATAAAGTTAGGGAACTTCAAGAAAAAGGGGAGATTGTTGCCTTTGTTGGCGATGGTATAAATGATGCTCCTGCTCTTGCACAGGCAGATTTAGGAATAGCAATAGGTTCAGGAACTGATATTGCAATAGAAAGTGGAGATATTGTGCTAATAAAAAATGATTTAAGGGATGTAGGAGTTGCATTAGAACTTTCCTTAAAAACATTAAGCAAAATAAAACAGAATCTCTTCTGGGCTTTATTTTATAATGTTTTACTTATTCCTTTTGCTGCAGGACTTGGTTATGTGCTTTTTAAATTTGTTTTTCGCCCGGAATTAGCAGCAGCTGCTATGGCTTTAAGCTCTATATCAGTTGTTACAAACTCTTTACTTTTAAAAAGATATAAACCTAAAAAGGTGTAGCGGTGCGATTTATCGCACAATAAAAAAGGAGAAAAAATTAATATGAAACTGGATAATAAAACAAGGGAAGAACTTTTACCAAGGATGAAAAAAATTGAAGGTCAGATTCAAGGAATTATTAAAATGATTGAAGAAAGAAGATACTGCATTGAAATTATAAATCAGATTAATGCAGTTAGAAGAGCTCTTGAAAAAGCTGGGCTAATTATCATGGAATCCCATATTAAAAATCATGTAACTTACGCCATAAAAGAAAATAAAAATAAAGATAAAATGATAGAAGAATTAACCGAAACAATTTTTAAATTTCTAAAATGAATAAAAATATAAAAGAAATTCTTATAATTACACTTTCTATAGCTTTTTTTTTAACAGGTATATTATTTGAAGAAAAAAATATACATTTTTATCTTTTCTCTTATTTTCTTGTAGCAACAAAAATTATAAAAAAGGCAATCAAAAATATTTTAAAAGGAAACTTTTTTGAAGAAAATTCCTTTATGACAATTGCAACCCTATCAGCAATATTTATTAATGAAATTCCTGAAGGAGTTCTTGTAATGCTTTTATTCAGAATAGGTGAATTCCTTCAGGAGCTATCAATTGAAAAATCAAAGAATAGAATTAAAAAAATTCTTGAACTCAAACCAAGCTTTGCAAATTTAAAAATAAAGGGAGAAATAAAAAAAGTTAAACCCGAAGAGGTAAAAAGGGGAGATATAATTTTTGTAAAACCAGGTGAAAGAGTACCTCTTGATGGAATTATAATAAAAGGAAAATCTCTTATTGATACCTCTCCAATAACAGGAGAGTCTGTTCCGAGATTATTTAAAAAAGGGGATAATATTCCAGCAGGTGTGATAAATAAAGATGGAGTTCTTGAGATAAGAGTTTTAAAAGAGGAAAAGGAATCAAGCATTACAAAAATTCTTGAACTTGCTCTTAAAGCAAGGGAAAGAAAAGCAAATACCGAAAAGTTCATAACAAGGTTTGCAAAATATTATACTCCTTCTGTTCTTTTAATAAGCCTTTTTATTGCTTTTATTATTCCTCTTATAACCCCTCTTTCTTTTAAAGACTCAATTTATAGAGCTCTTGTTTTACTTGTAATTTCCTGTCCCTGTGCCCTTGTTATAAGTATTCCCCTTTCTTATTTTACAGGAATAGGAAGCCTTGCAAAAAAGGGAATTCTTATAAAGGGTTCAAATTACCTTGACCTTTTAAATGGTATTGATGTATTTATATTTGATAAAACAGGAACAATTACAAAAGGCGTTTTTAAGGTAAGGGATGTTTTTACTTTTAATGGTTTCAGTAAAGAAGAGCTTATAGAAATTGCTGTTCTTGCAGAAAAGCATTCAAATCATCCTATAGCAAAAGCAATTAAAGATTTTTATATTAATTATTTTGGGAAAGAACCCGAAAATATTGAACCTGAAGAATTTAAAGAAAAACCAGGTTCAGGGGTTTTTGCAAAAATAAGGGGTAAAAAAATAATGGTGGGAAGTGACAGATTATTACATGAAAAAGATATAGTGCATAAGTTATGTAAAGGAGATGGCACAACTGTGCATGTGGTAGTTAATAACATATATGCAGGTTATTTGGTAATTTCAGATGAAATAAAAAAGGAGGCAGAGGAGGTTATAAAAAAATTAAAGGAGTTGGGAATAAAAAAAGTTGGAATGCTTACAGGGGATGAGAGATTTCCTGCAGAAAACATTTATAAAAAATTAAACCTCGATTTTTATAAGGCAGAGCTTTTGCCAGAAGAAAAGGTTAAAGAGATAGAAAAATTAAGGAAAAAAAATAAAGTAGCCTTTATTGGTGATGGAATTAATGATGCCGCAGCAATTGCAGCAAGTGATGTTGGCATAGCAATGGGAGCAATGGGCCAGGATGCAGCAATTGAAAGTGCTGACCTTGTTATAATGGATGATAACCTTTTAAAGATTTTATCAGCAATCAAAATAGCAAAGAAGACAAAGAAAATAGTATGGCAAAATATAATATTTGCAATAGGTGTAAAGCTTTTATTTCTTATTTTTGGCTCCCTTGGTATAGCAGAAATGTGGGAAGCAGTATTTGGAGATATGGGAGTTTCCCTTATTGCAATTTTTAATGCAATGAGGATTTTGAAAGTTTGAAGCTTAAACCTTATAATTTTAACTCAGGGGAAGGAGGGAAAAATGTTAATTTCAATTCTTTTTACCCACAGAAATTCCCCGGAGAGGGTAAGGGAAAAAATTTATAAATACTGGGAAAATTTACTTAAAAAGGAAATAAAGGGAATAAAAGAAAAGCTGCTTCTTGTAACCTGTTACCGTGTTGAGCTTTATTTAAGATTTGAGGGAGATAAAGAAGAAATAATAAGGGAGCTTGTACCTTCCGAACTTATTAATTATGCCGAGATACTCACTTCTCCTTCAAAAATATTTGAGCATCTTGTAATTGTGGGAGCAGGAGCAGATTCACCTGCCATAGGAGAGACGGAAGTTTTAGGTCAACTAAAGGATGCATATGAAAAAGCATTAAAAAGTGGTTGGGTTTCAAAATACTTAAGAAGAGCTTTTGAAAGAGCAATATCTGTATCTAAAAGGATAAGAGAGGAAGCAAATCTTCAAGTAGGTTCCCTATCAATTCCAAGAATTGTTTCTCTTTACCTTAAAGACCGTTTTGCTTCTTTCTCAAATATTAAATGTTTGATTGTGGGAACAGGTGAAATGGGAATAAGCATATCAAAATATCTTTATAAGGAGAAAATCCCCTTTTCTATAGCAACAAGGGATAAGGAAAGAGCAAAGTTTTTAGAGGAACATGCAAAATTGAGCGCAATTTTATACACAAAAGAAACTCTCCCTCTTTTTGTATCTCATTTTGATGCTGTAATTTTTGCCACTTTTACAGAGGAATATCTTTTAAAACCAGAGCATTTAGAAAATAAGAAAAAGCCCAAAATTATAATAGACCTTGGTTTTCCTAACAATGTGGATCCGAATATTAAAAACTTAAAAAATATAGAGTTTCATCAGATTGATGAGTTTAAAAGGATAATAGAGGAGAGAATTAAAGAAAAGGAAAATCTTTTATCTTATGTGAAATTTAGAGCAAAAAGTGAAAGCGAAAGATTTGAAAAATGGATAAAAAAAGAGGAGGAAATTTTAAAAATATTTAAATTTGTTAATTTAAAAACTGAAAAGATTTTGAAAAAGAATGGAAAGAATATTAAAGAAATGGAAGAAATTCTGAAAAAAATGGAAAAGTTTTATCTCTATCCAGTTTTAAAATCCATAAGGAGTGAAAAATCTATTGAGGAAATTTTAAAAAATTGGATAAAATAAGGGTAGGAGCAAGAGCTTCAAAATTAAGTAGAATTCAGGCGGAAAAAGTGATAAATATTCTTGAAAAAAAGGGATTTAAAACAGAATTTATTCCTGTAAAAACAGAGGGGGATAAAGATAAAAAAACTCCTCTTTTTGAAATGAAATCAAGGGGCATTTTTATCAAGGCACTTGAGGAGGCTCTAATTGAAGGGAAAATAGATATAGCAGTTCATAGTGCAAAGGATGTGCCAACCAATATTCCTAAAGAACTTGAAATTGCAATGTATCTTGAAAGGGATAAACCAAATGATGTTATTATTTCTCAATACAAAGCAATTGAGGAATTGCCCGAAGGAGCAAAGATAGGAACAAGCAGTATAAGAAGAAAAGCCTTCCTTTCTTTAAAAAGAAAGGATTTTAATTTTCTTCCCTTAAGGGGAAATGTGGATACAAGAATAAAAAAATGGGAAAGGGGGGAATTTGATGCAATTATTCTTGCTTATCCTGCAATTAAAAGAATGAAAATTAATGAACCTTATATAATGCTTGATATTTATGAATTTCCACCCTCTCCTGGTCAGGGAGCAATATGTGTTGAAACAAGGAAAGATTCACCCTTTTATGAAATCTTAAGAAGTTTATCCCACAAAAAAACTGAAATGGAAATAAATGCAGAAAGGGCACTTTTAAAAAAATTGGGCGGTGGTTGTGCAATCCCCTTTGGATGCTACGCTGAGTTCAAGGATAATAAAATATATCTTTTTGCAATATATATCAAAGAGGAAAAAATAAAAAAAGTGTATGCAGATGGAAGCTCACCTGAGGAGGTTGCGGAAAAAGCCTATGAAAAACTTACCTGAAATTTACTTAATGAATATTGAAACAAATAGTTTTACTCTTTTTCCGGAAATATGGGATTTCTTTTCAAAGTTTGAAGAGATTTATTTTGATGAAAGTGAAATTTTTCCTATTTTATGGGCTTCAGAAAATTCAAAATGGAAAAAATTTAAAAGAGAAAAAATAAAAATAAAAAAAGACAAGGTATTATTTTTAATAGGTGATAAAGAAAACAGAGACTTTCTTTCAAAATTATTTAAAAAAAATTTAGTGGAAATTAACATAAAGTATTTTTTGCCAGAAGGGAAAATAAAAAATAAAGAGGATTTATTCTGTGTTGTGCGTCCCTTGCCTGATGCCTTACATTTTTCCAACAAGCTTGAAAAACTTGGAATAAAGGCATTTCCTTTCCCTGTTTTGAAATTTGAAATAGATAAGAGAGAGAATCTTGAAAAGATTTTAAATCAAAAATGGGATTATGTAATTTTTACGAGTAAAAGAGGGGTTATTGCTTTTAAAAATATTTTGAATAACTCAAAAAAAATATACGATTTCTTAAAGGATAAAAAAATAATATCAATAGGACCTGAAACAGAAAAAGAAATCTCTGAAATTGGATTTGAATCAGCGGTTCCAAAGGAATTTTCCCAGGAGGGTATTGTTAATTATTTTCTTAAAAATGTAAAAAATAAAAAAAGGGTTCTTATTTTAAGAACAGAGGGAAGGGAATATATGATTGAAAAGCTGAGAGAAATTGGACATAAGGTAGAAGAGGTAAAAATTTACAGAATGGTTTTTGAAAATAAAAATAAATTAAAAATATTTTTCCCTCTTGTTTTTAAAGCGAAAAATTTTATATTTACAAGTCCAAAGCTCTTTGATGCCTTTCTTAAAATAATAGGATTAAAAGGTGGAGATTTACTCAAAAAAAGCCATATAATTTCAATTGGAAAAGTAACAAAAGAACATATAATTAAAAAGGGATTTAAAGTTCATCTTATGCCAGAAAAATTTACAGGTAATGGTATTATAGAGGAACTTTTAAAAGGGAGGAGATAAAATGAAAATTAATAATTATAATAATTACGACCACCAAGCATATATTCTTCTTACATTGATGAAACGTCCTATAATAAGGATGCGAAGATTAAGAAGAACAAAATTTTTAAGGGATATTGTCAGGGAAACAACTATTTCTCCTGATGATCTTGTATATCCTTTATTTGTGATACCTGGAAAGGGAAAAAAGGAGGAAATATCTTCAATGCCAGGGCAATTTAGATATTCAGTAGATTTGCTTCCTGAAGAAGTTCAAAAAATAAAGGAGGAGGGAATAAAGGCAGTTATTCTTTTTGGAATTCCTGAAAAAAAGGATGAATTTGGCAGTGATGCTTTTAGTGAGGAGGGAATAATTCAGAGGGCATTAAGAGAGATAAGAAAATATGAAAAGGAAATTATTTTAATTGCTGACCTTTGCCTGTGTGCATATACATCTCATGGGCATTGCGGTATTTTAAGAGATAAGGAGATTGATAATGATAGAACGCTTATTTATCTTGGAGAAATTGCGGTTTCACAGGCAGAGGCAGGTGCTGACATTGTTGCTCCCTCTGGAATGATGGATAAAATGGTAATGGCAATAAGAATATCACTTGATATGAAAGGTTTTGAGCATATTCCTATTCTTTCTTATGCAGTTAAATATGCCTCTTCCTT
>FWWL01007503.1_pt1 | contig 14797 bp, 9 predicted proteins | sample 2228331 | NCBI WGS metagenome assembly FWWL01 (sample SAMEA103939775, study PRJEB20133) | metagenome
AACGGTGGTGACCATAACCGATGCCCAGGGGCAAGTCGTTTGCAGCGGTGCTCCGCAGCTCGTGCAGTTACCCACTGGAGCTGTGATTGGCGAATACGACTCCGGGTGCACGCTCATCTGCGGCCAGACCTACACCGTGACGGCCACTAATCCCGACTGCACAATCTTGCCACCCAACGGCACGCAGGTTCAGGCTGGCTGCTGCCCCGATGCCGCGGTCGTCACTCTCGATTGTGATTGCCCGCAGCCCCCGCAGCAAGGGCGCATCAAGGTGCATCTGCCTGAGATCTGCACGTCCGGCACAGTCGTGACAATCACCGATGCCCAAGGGCAAGTCGTCTGCAGCGGTGCTCCACAGCTCGTGCAGTTACCCACTGGAGCTGTCATTGGCGAGTACGACTCGGGGTGCACGCTCGTCTGCGGCCAGACCTACACCGTGACTGCCACCAATCCCGACTGCACATTTCTGCCGGCTGGCGGTGTTCAGACCCAAGCCTATTGTTGTCCCAATCATTCTCTGGTCTGGCTTGATTGCTCCTGTTCACCGCAGCAACCGGCTTGCGCGACACCGCCAAGCGGTATGGTGGCGTGGTATCCTCTCGATGAGGGGGCCAATGCGCCGATTTACCAGGACATCGCAGGCACCGTGCAAAATGCTGGTGTGTCGGCAGGTTCAAATGCGCCATGGGCGGTGCCCGGAATGGTCAATGGCGCTCAGTATTTCTTCGGCAGCGGAAGCAACTATATCTCTGTTCCTCACGACCCCGAACTGAACTTTGGCAGCGGGGACTTCTCTTTGGATGCGTGGGTCAACTTTGTTGATTGCAGCCAAAACCCCGCGATTGGGTCAAATGCTATCAGTCCGATCGTGGAGAAATACGACGCCACGAGCAACGTCGGCTTCTCGTTCTTCACCGATCAGCAGCGCATCCACTTGGTGATCAACGGCGTTCAATTCTCAACTCTGCCACTCGGGCTGAGTCCGAACACGTGGTACCACGTGGCCGTGGTTGTTGATAGGAACGCGAATCCCCCAGCCGGCACCTTCTATCTCAACGGGAGCCCGGTCGGAACCTTCACTCCCCCAGCGGGATCCGTGGATAACAATGAGCCCCTCCAGATTGGGAAATGCTTCCTTGTGGCCAATCCGCTGACCGACCCATACTGTGAAGGCGCGGTGGACGAGCTCGAGCTCTTTAATGTGGCCGTTTCCTCGGCGGAGATCGCTGCGATTGCGGCGGCTGGCTCTGCAGGGAAGTGTCAGCCGAACCTGGGACGCTTGAAGATCAGTTCAAGCCCAGGCTTCTCGCAGCTTCAGTTCACGGTGACTGATCCAAACGGCCATGTTGTTTTCCAGACGAGTGCGTATGGCGGCCAGACGATCGACACCGGCTGCACGATCTTCTGTAACGTGCAGTACAAGGTGGAGGCCCAGGATCTGGTCGGCCAGTCCACATTCACGCCAAAGCAAGTGACCGTGCCGTGCTGCCCGCAGGAGGCAAACGTTTTCTTCCCGTAATGGGATGAAGCACCTCGCGCGGATCTCGTGCTCTGTGGCGGGGCGATGAGGTTCACATCGCCCCGCCTTTTTGTTTGCCACAGCGAATGGCAGTCTCTTCCATTCGGCTTGCATCTGTGGGGGAGCATTTGATAAGAGTGAGGCTGAGTCCCCATGCAAAGTGGGGGATTCGGGAAAGGAGTGGAGGAGCCATGAGTATTAGTCAGCGTCTCAAACAGTTTCTCGATAACGCGCGACTCCCTTACCACATGGAGCTTCATCCGCCCGCGTATACCGCTGAAGAGATAGCAGAAGTGGCCCATGTCTCTGGCTACGACCTGGCGAAAGTGGTCATTGTCGTGGCCGACGGGCAGCATGTCATGGTCGTCTTGCCGGCCTCGCACCGGATCGATATGGAAGCGTTGCGTAAATCTCTGGGGGCGCAAGAGTTGCGCCTGGCCCGGGAATCAGAGTTTGCCAACGAGTTTCCGGATTGCGAGATTGGGGCGATGCCGCCCTTTGGTCAGCTCTACTCGCTGCCTGTTGTCGCCTCTGTTGCCATTCGTCAGGACGAGGATATCTACTTCAACGCGGGAACACATCGCGAGATGATCCGCATGAAACGCGAGGACTGGGAGCTCTTGGCAAAACCGCGCTGGGAAACTTTTAGCCGCTTGGCTCACTAAAAGCGACCGTACCATTGAACGGGCGTTCGCCCAAAACGACGCGAAGAAACGCTCGTGAGGGAGACGGGCCTCGCGCCAGCTAAAGACGCAATGTCGTGGTGGGGAGAACGGAAACCGGGACTTCGTCCAAAGGTATTGTCATCGGCTGTTATTAAAATAACAATCAGGGCGCGAGGATCTCTCTGACAAGCTTGGTCTATGCTCGGTTTTGTTTCTGCCTCGGCCGAGAATCTCGCAGAGGGCGAGTGCTTACCCCCGACCGGTTCCTGTTCCCCTGCGCCTCCCGCGATAAACACGCTGCTCCCGCCCCCAGCAACTGGCAAACATGAGAATGCGACGAGTTTGCGCCTTCGTCTCACTGGGGACGCATCAAGAACACAGGCGGGGCAGCGGCCTGCGAATTCTTTTTGGCGGCTTCACTTTTTCGAGGATTTCTCATTTTTCTTTGGCTCAAAAAGGCGATAACCGAAAACGGGGGTGGCGGCTGGTTGCTTTTCGTCCGATGCTTTGGACGAGCCAAAAATCGAAGCGCGCTCAACGGTTCGGCCACTAGGATCGATGAACGAGCTCGAGGATCCGGATTGCCGTTCGGTGCCGATTTTACTCCCGTTGGGGGCATAGTAATTGATGGTGTTGCCGACGCGCGTTCCGCGCGCCACCATTCGCCCCGTGCTATCGTAGAATGTGATGGTGGAACCCGATTCCACTTGTCGCCCCAGAGTGCGGCCAGTCAAATCGCGATAGACGACTTCGCGGTCGTTGCCCGAAGCACGCATGAGCGTGCTGCCCTGATGTGCCCGGTACACGACGGTGGAATCGTATTTCTCAGCTCGCGCCTTCGTCATGCCGGAAGGCGATTGGTAAACAGTGCTTTCCCCACCATAAGCGGGAAACGCCCCCTGAGCAATCAGCAGAGAAATGCCGAGTGCGATCCCCCATCCTGCGCCAGGTGGCATGCGAACATTCATGACCACTTTCCTCCTCAGAAATTAGATCGTGGCTTTTCAGGGCGCCGGGCGCAAAAAGTGCCGGGGACGGGAGTCGAACCCGTACGACCGAAACGGTCGAGGGATTTTAAGTCCCTTGCGTCTGCCACTTTCGCCACCCCGGCACAATGCTCACGGCTGCTATTTTCAATACCACGCCAAAGGGCGCTCGTTCACGGCTTTGCCGGGCAGGCTAAGGCCGTAGGCGCATAGCGGAGCGCACCTCGCGCATAGTCTCTTCAGCGACGGCTGCAGCCCGCTCGGCCCCGCGACGCAAGACTTCTTCGATGTAGTCTGGATTCGCTTCAAGCTCTTCGCGACGCTTGCGTATGGGCTCGAGCATGGCGTTGAGAATCTCGGCCAGTTCCTTCTTATTCTGGGTGCAACCGCGCAGCCCCTGACGGCATTCCTCCCAGGAGACAAGGTAATTCTCGGGGTCATAGATTTTCCGCAGCTGACAAACAACGCAGTTTTCGGGAACACCGGGATCGGTTTTGCGGATTTTGGTTTCCGTGGTGATCATCTGGCTGACCTTTGCCACGACCTCGTCGGCGCTGTCGCGAATGTAGATAGCATTGCCGTAGGAGCTACTCATTTTGCGCCGGTCGATGCCCGGCAAGGTGCCGGTGTCCTCGGGGATCAAAGCTTGAGGCTCAGGGAAGATCTCACCGTAGATGTGATTGAAGCGGCGTGCAATTTCGCGAGCAATCTCCAAGTGCGGGGCCTGATCCTTTCCTACGGGGACTAGCTCGGCTTTGTAAATGAGAATGTCTGCGGCTTGAAGCACGGGATACCCAAGCAAGCCGTAAGAGATGTACTCTGCCACATTCTCCTCGTTGTACTTTTCCGAAAGGGTGGCGATCTTGTCTTTGTAGGTAGGCTGGCGCTCGAGCCAACCCACGGGGGTGATCATGGAGAGTAAAAGGTGGAGCTCAGCGTGCTGCTTGACGTCGGATTGGCGAAAAATGGTGGTCTTTTCTGGGTCGAGCCCCACGCTCATGTAGTCCACGACGAGCATGCGCGCATTGGCTTCAATTTCTTCCGGGTTCTTGAAGCGAGTGGTGTAGGAGTGCCAGTCGGCAACGAAGCAGAACATTTCGTAAGTGCCTTCGTTTTGAATCTTCACCCACTGGCGCAGGGCTCCTTCGAGGCGGCCGAGATGAATTGGGCCCGTCGGCTGCATGCCGCTAAGCAGTCGTGGTTTGCGCATAGTCATTTCCTTCTTGTCTCCTGGCGTCAGCTTTTTCTCAACGAGCGAATGAAGCTTCGCGGGGCAACTCAAGTTTCAAGTGCAGGGGGGTTCGTATTCAGGTCGAGCCGCCGCTCGGCAAACGCACAGGAATTCCGCGAGCCGCCAAATACTCTTTTGCTTGGCGAACCGTGTAGGTGCCGAAATGAAAAATGGACGCCGCCAAAACCGCGTCGGCTTTTCCCTCAAGTATGGCCTCGGCCAGGTGTTCGAGAGTTCCGGCGCCGCCCGAAGCAATGACGGGGATGCCCACAGCTTCGCTAATGGCGCGGGTCAGTTCGATATCGTAGCCATCCTTCGTCCCGTCGCGATCCATGCTCGTGAGGAGGATTTCTCCGGCGCCAAGCTGTTCGACGCGCCTCGCCCATTCGACGGCATCCAAGCCGCGTGGCTTGCGCCCACCGTGCGTGTAGACCTCGAAGCGCATTTCGGGATGACCGGAGCGTTTGGCATCGATCGCCACGACAATGCACTGGCTGCCGAAGCGTCGAGCCGCCTGACGCACAAAGTCAGGGTTTTCAACCGCGCTCGTGTTGAGCGAAACCTTGTCGGCGCCTGCACGCAGGAGAGCCTTGATATCATCGAGCGTGCGGATGCCCCCACCGACTGTCACGGGCATAAAGACTTCGGCCGCCGTGCGCCTGACGACATCGATCATGATCTGGCGCTTTTCGTAACTGGCCGTGATGTCGAGGAAGACGAGTTCGTCGGCGCCAGCTTGATCGTATGCGATAGCGCACTCGACGGGGTCCCCCGCGTCAACAAGGTTGACGAAGTTGACCCCTTTGACGACACGGCCGTCTTTCACGTCGAGGCACGGAATGATACGTTTTGTCAGCATAAAAGATCGTCTTGGCCAGATGAGACTTGGCGTCAAGACCAAGCCTCACAAAAAGTCGACCCGCCCCCTTCCGGGAAACGGGTCAAGAAAGAAACCAGAGCTTGCCCAATAGGATTACTGCACGTGCCTGTCGATCACTTCTTTGAGCATGGCTTTGGGCAGAGCGCCGACGATACGCTCGACGAGCTGGCCATCCTTGAAGAGCATGATCGTCGGAATGGAAGCGACGCCATAGCGGGCAGCGACTTCCTGATGGTCGTCGACGTTGTATTTGCCAACCTTGAGCTTGCCGGCGTATTCCTGTGCCAGTTCATCGATGATGGGAGCCACCATGCGGCACGGACCACACCAAGGCGCCCAGAAATCCACGAGGTAGGCAACCGCACTGCGCATGACTTCTTGCTCGAAGGAAGCATCAGAGAGTTCGGAAACGAATTGTGATGCCATGAATTAGCCTCGGTCTAGGGATTTGGTCAATAAGATAGCCTGGGCGAGATCAACTCGTCCATCGTAAATTGCCTTGCCGACAATTACGCCCCGCAATCTGGCGTTATTCAGGGCGGCGAGCTTCTGGATGTCCTCCAGGGATCCCACACCACCAGAAGCAATAACCTCAATGTTATCAATTGTCAATAGGTCGGCAAGGGCTTCAAAGTTCGGCGACGTGAACATGCCGTCGCGGGCAATATCCGTGTAAATGACCTTAAGCTTCGGAAGTTGCCGCGCCACTTGCTCAAGGTAATCGCGTGCTTTGATCTGGAGCATTTGGGTCCACCCGCGTGTGGAAAGCAGTCCGTCGCGGGCGTCCGCCCCAAGAATGACGTGCTCGCCAAAACGCTTGACCATTTCCACAAGGAAGCGCGTGTCCTCGAGCGCACGGGTGCCGAGGATGACATAGTTGATGCCAAGATCGAGAAGCTGGTGGATGGTGTCTTCCTCGCGGATGCCGCCCCCCACTTCGATCTCGACGTTGGTTGCGCTGCGAATGCGTTTGATGGTGTCGATGTTCTTGGGCAGTCCCTCGAATGCGCCATCAAGATCGATGACGTGGATGCGTTGAGCGCCTTGCTGCTCAAAGTTCTGGGCCACGAGAGCGGCATCGACGGGGTATCGCGTCTTGCGCGAACTATCCCCCTGTTGAAGACGCACGCAAGCCCCCTCCATGAGATCGATCGCGGGGATGACAAGAAAGTCGTGACTTTGGGCCGACTGCTTCATGTCGCGGATGCTTTCTTTCTGGAAAGTCAAGGCGCCGGCTTTGGCTCTGGCCGGCGCCCTGGACAGTCGTTTCCGATCTTCGCGCCGCCAAACTCACAGTTGTTCGTAGAGTTCGACGAGGTGCTCGCGCCGACTGGGATGGCGGAGCTTGTTGAGAGCTTTTGTCTCGATCTGGCGCACGCGCTCACGAGTGACGTTGAAAATGGCCCCGACCTCTTCAAGCGTGCGCGGGAAGTCGTTGTTGCCAATCCCGAAACGAAGGCGCAAAACCTTCTCTTCGCGATCGCTAAGGGTCTTGAGGATTTCGTCGATGCGCTGCGCCTTGAGGAATTGGGCTGCTTTGTCGGCAGGATCCTCGGCCTCGGGGTCGCTGATGAAATCGCCAAAAGTCGAGTCGCCATCCTCGCCAATGGGCGTTTCGAGCGAGATAGGGTGCTGCGCGGTTTTGAGGACGCGATGGATTTTCTCGACGGGCAACCCCATCCGCTGAGCTAGTTCTTCAGGGTTAGGCTCTCGGCCAAACTCTTGCACAAGCTGGCGACTCACACGCGTGAGCTTGTTGATGGTCTCGATCATGTGGACGGGGATGCGAATCGTGCGCGGCTGATCAGCGATCGCACGGGTCACCGCTTGGCGAATCCACCACGTAGCGTAGGTGGAGAACTTGTAGCCGCGCTGGTACTCGAACTTGTCTACGGCGCGCATCAGGCCGATGTTTCCTTCTTGAATGAGATCGAGGAATTGCATGCCGCGGTTGGTGTATTTCTTTGCAATCGAGACGACGAGGCGCAAGTTGGCCTCGACGACTTTTTTCTTAGCGACCCGAGCGATTTGCTCGCCGGCCTCGATCTCCTTCACGATGATGGACAGCTCTTCGAACGTGTTGCCCGCTTCTTTTTCGAGGCGTTTGACCGTTCGCTGGGCTTCGCGGACTTTCTTATCTAGCCGGATAAAGTCATCGAGCGTCAGGCCATAGTGCTTTTCCAGCGCCTTGGCTTCCGGCGAGTTGCGGCGGGTCTTTTTGACGATGCGGCGAAGATCCTCCTCGCTGAGCATCGTCTGCATGACGACTTCGCGGATCTGGTTCTGCGCAAAATCGATCTGTTTGTAGACCTCTTTGATGTGGTTCGCGATTTCCTCGATGACACTGTAGTTCAGGTCGATCGCCAGGAGCAGCTCAAAGATATCCCTGCGCTTTTTGTCGATCTGCTTGTGGAGCTTCTCGCGCTGTTTTTCGGAGAGATCGGGGTCGTCGAGTTGGTCGAGAGTGGAGAGAATCTCGGTGTAGAGATCGAGAATCTTCTCGATGTTCTCGAGCACCTGCCGCATGTAGCGGTTGCGGACTTCAGGATCGGACTCGTCGACGTTTGGACGAAGGATATCATTCAGATTGACGGCCCCGGACTCGACGCGTGTGCGCAGCATTCGCAGCTTGTGGGCTGTGGCACTAGCTCGGGCAATCGCCGCTGTGATGTCGCGGCGCCCTTTTTCGATTTCCTTGGCCAGGGCAATCTCTTCCTCACGCGTCAGCAGCGGAACCCGCCCCATTTCCTTCAGATAAACGTGAACGGGATCGTCGATCTTGGCTCCGTCGGAGTCGTCATCTTCGAAGCTTTCGCTTTCACCCGAGGGGGCTAGGTCCTCCTCGAGTTCCTCCTCAACTGCTAACGCCGCATTGGCAGCAATGTCTCGCTCATCGAAAACTTCGATGTCGAGCTGCTCGAGTTCTTCGAGCAGCGACTCCATGTCCTGAACCGTTGCGTCCTCTGGAAGGGTGTTGTAGATGTCCTCGTAGGTGAGGTGACCTTGTTCTTTACCAAGATCAATCAGGTCCTTGAGACTTCCATTGTACGAGCGAGACGAGTGAATTTTTCTCATAGATTCAGCCCCTCCTTGCCGGGTGATTTGCTAGCTATGAGCATCGATGGTCTATCAAGGCATATTCTTCGACGCCTAATGATATGACGCCTGCCCCGCAGTGGGCGTCATGTGCCGAACGAAAAAAATTCCTCGCAGCCCGACATCTTGGGCCGCTGTAGAAGTTACTTGACAAGGCATGGTGCAAACCTCAAAGGATGAAATAACGACGTGTCACAAGGTAGGCTCAGAGACCCTTGACTGACCACCCCCTGCCTCCGGTCTGGCTTACGGAGATTCATTCTTTTCTTGCCCCAATGCAGGCAAATCTCTGCTTGATTTGCTGCTCTCACGCCGCTTTATATATCGATTTGCCCTGCCGGTATTCGCGCCGTTGGCGAGATTTCCTTGCCCTGAAATCGCCGTTGGGGGTAGAAAATCTCGGTGAGAGCTAACATTTGAATGGGTGGTGGCGTGGGCTGAGATGGGTCGACAACTTGCCTTCATTTCCAATCAATCCGTACCAAGGCCCCTAAGGGAGCGGGTGCTGCGCGATCTCCGACAGGCAGGCTTCGCGCCCAAGCCTCTCATGACGGACCCGCTCGAGCGCTGCCACGTCCTGCTGGATTTTGTACGGCATGTCGAAAAAGAAGAGCCCGGGCTGTTCATCTGCCTCGATGATGCGGATGGGATTCTCGCACGGATCGTTGCCGGTCACGCCAAAGGCGCCGTCGTAGCTCTGCTAACTTCGCGCGAAGGCGCTGCCTCTTTGCCCTCTCCCCTGGGAAGTGGCGGACGAGGCTTTGCGGTCATCAGCCCCAACACACCGGAGGCGCTCCTCCAATGGGTTTGTGCGGCCTGGAAGGAGCATGCCCGTGAAGAAGAGGTTCATCCGTCGCCGACGCCTGTGGCCGCGGCGGAGCCGGTGAAATCTGCGCGCCCGCCGCGATCGCGGTTTACTGTGGAAGACCTTGAATGGATCGAACAGCTGGAGCAGAATTTTCGCCCACGTTTGCGCGAAGCGCCGCGCAGTGTGGTGGAGATCCCTCGAGGTAAAGCGCTCGATTTTTCTTGGGAATTGCGGCAAGTCATTTCGCGCGCGCGCGACTTAGCCGCAACTCTTGAGTCGCAATGGGTGACGCCCCTCCATTACCTCGCCGCTCTGGTCGAACTACCGCAGTGCGATGCCTATCGCCTCTTGAGAGAGCTTGGGGTGGACAGCGAACAAGTCCGGGCCAGCGTGGACAACCATCTCCCCCGAGGTGAAACGCCGGCAGCGGCCACATTCTCCCCCAGCCCGGAAGCAACAGAGCTGGTGACATTGGCGAAGCAGGCCGCTCGCGAAAGAAAACGGGCATGCCTCTCCACTGTCGACTGGCTTGAGGGGATGTTGCGCCAGGGTGGCTCCAAGGCCGCGCAAATCCTTGCCGAGCACGGACTCAGCGCCGAAACACTCGAACAACGTTTAGCGCAAGGGTTCGAGGTGAAGGAGGAAACCCACGAGCGGGAACACCCCATTCCGCCCGATGCGCCCGTGAGCGTCGCCATCAAACCCGAACAGCTGGCGGACCTACAGCAGCGCCTGAGTAACTCCAAGGCGAAGCCAGGACCACGCGAACTATCGTCGGAGAGCACCGGTTCAGCTTCCCCGCAATCGGAAGCCGGGAATTCAAACCGCGAAGTGCCTGAAATATCCCCGCCCAAGGAATCACGTGCGGAGAACACAGCCCATGAAAGTTCAACCCCTGCGCGGAAGACCCCTCTACTGTTTCGCTGCGACGCCCTCAATCCGCCGCTCGAGGTGATCGAAGAGGCGGCTGATACGCTCCTCGAAGGCAAAGTCGTGGCATTTCCCACAGAAACATTCTATGCCTTGGCCGTGGATGCGACGAGTCCTGGAGCCGTTGAACGGCTGTTCGCGCTGTGCCAACGCGCGCGGCAACACCCTCTAGGGGTGATGATCCACTCGACGATGCAGTTGCGCCACATGGTGCGGGAAATCCCGCCAGGGGTCGAGGACATCATGGAGCGCTTCTGGCCGGGTCCGCTGACTCTAGTCTTTCGTCGGCATCGCCATGCCCTGGCAACTCTCGCCCCGGATGAAACGATTGGGGTGCGAATGCCCGATCACTACGTTGCGCTGGCGATTCTGAGCATGGTGGGACGGCCACTGGCCGCAACGACGGCACGCATTGGCGAGGAGACGAGCTTGTGCGATGCGGCCGACGTGCGCACCCACTTCGCCGAAGTGGTCGACCTCATCATTGATTGTGGGACAATTGAAAGCCGGGGACGCTCGACAGTCCTCTCTGTTGTGGAGTCCCCCTACAGGATTCTCCGGGGGGGGGCGATTTCACGCCAAGAGATCGAGGAGGCAGCGGGGCGGCCTGTAATCGGGTGATTAGAGCTCAGCTCCCCGACGTTGCTCGAAGAGCGCCCGGTAAAGTTCGACTGTTTTTTGAGCACGGATTTCCTCAGTGAATGACGCAAGAATTTTGCGGCGCGCGGCTTGCCCCATCTTGCGCCTGCGCTCGGGATCGGAGAGAAGCTCGGTGAGCGCCTTTGCGAGAGCCTCTGTATCGTTCTCGGGCACGAGCAACCCATCCTGGCCGTGAGTGATCGTATCGATGAGCGCCCCTTTGCGCACAGCAATGACGGGTCGCTCGGTCGCCATCATTTCCAAGGCGGCGCGTGCACTCCCTTCGCTGCCGAGTCCGAGAAGAAGTCCCACATCCAGCGCACAATAAGTATCGATCAGGTCCTCTGTGCGGTAGCCGGCCAGAAGCACGCGCCGACGGTAGCAACTCTTTTTCAGTTCGCGGCGAAGATAGTCGCGGAGCTCACCCTGGCCAACGATCCAGATGGTGGCTTGCGGAACGGCCTCGACCACTGCTGGGACCGCCGCCAGGAGCCACTGAATCCCTCGGTTGTAGCCGAGATGGGCAACCACACCTGCGACTTGTGCTTCGGGCTTCTCGCCCATGTCGGCACGGACGCGACGGCGTCCTTCAGGATCAAAGCGGAATCGCTCGGGGTCGACTCCCCCGTGGATGACGGTCACGCGCTCGCGAGCGGCCGGATAGGTGCGACCCAGCATCTCTTCCTGCGCACGCGAGACGGTGATAATTGCATCGGTGTTTTTTTCAAAGAGCCACCGGTGGAGAGGATCTGTGCGCGGCTGTTCATAGCGGTGGTATGTGCGCACAAGAAGCGGCGGGCGGCGCTTCATTCGGCGGATCGCCAGGGATGCGATCCAGTGATCGTGAGGGAGGTGTGCATGAATGATGTCGATAGCCTGGCGATCGCAGAATTCGCTCACGGTTTGGACAAGGCGCCATTGCGCCAGCGGATTGTAGTTGATGGTGAGAGGGATTTCCTTGGCCAGTCTGGCTCCACGCGACTGAGCTTCTTCCTCAAACGAACGGCCCCAAATCCCGGCGACCCAAGCTTCGTGGCCAAACCTTTCGCTCCAAAGGGCTACGCTAACAGCTGGTTCGGCCACACCTGTCCATCGATAGGTGGACAGGAGATGAAGAATGCGCAGCGGATGTTGAAAAGCTTGTGATTTCATTATTCAGTGAACCGAAGTCCATTGAGCTAATCGAGAAACGCAATAGACAAATGATCATGACGAGATTGCGCCAACAAACGATTCGTAGGTACCAAAGACAAAACTGCGCAGCCAGACTCTTTCGAGGCAAGGCAACAGCTGAGGAAACGGGCCGGAAAGTGAGATGGCTCGCTTCCGCGAATGTGATGGCTGCCATTTTGACACTGGCCCTGTTCCTGACAGGGGGAAGCACGACAGCGCATTCGACTCCCCATCCCCTCGACAGCTTGCCCACAGATATCAGCAATGCCGAGTGGATGTCAGAGGCCGATGCAATCATCCGCTCGCGCACTGCTGTGCCCGGCCTTCAGGTTCGGACTGTTCGAGCCACCCCTACCGAACTGAGCATCGATTTTCAACTTACCGAAGGAGCAAAGAATAACAAGATAACTATTCCGCTTGTTATCCCACGGGGTGATCTCTCGACAACCACATTATCCAGGGTTGTACTTGATGATTTCGAAACAACAAATCCGGCCGACCTAGCCCTCATCCGGATTAAGACGAGAGAGCTTGGGTACGTCAGGACTTTCAGGATTGGCGTGCTTGAGCTCACCTTTGAGCCGCGTGCGTTAGGCGGGCGTTCCGTGACTGGAGGAAGCGCGACCATTCACTTTATTCCCGCGCCGCCCATCCGAGACTTAAGCGCCATCAAGTTCTGGGGACGCAACAGGGCGGGACTATTCCGTCATTTGGTGCAAAGGCTTGTGGCCAATCCAGGCGATATCGACCGTTATATAGTTGTTCCGGAGCAGGCAATCCCTCGCACCATTGAGACTGGCGCACCGCCACCGCGCGAGTTTGAGCGCTCCCCTTTCCGGCTACGCATCAAGGTGGACCGCGAAGGCATCTACCGGTTCACGGCTGCTGATCTCGAATCGTCGGGCATCGTCTGTTCCTGGCTCAAGCCGCAGCACCTACGGCTGTTCAACAACGGCCGCGAGGTTCCGATGCATCTTTTGCGTCCTTCGTCTTCCGACGCAGAGACCCTTCAACCTGACGACACATTTCTCTTTTTCGCGCGGGAAAACCCTTCGCGTTTTTCCAAAGACAATGTTTACTGGTTGATCTATGATGAGACCCGTGAGCGGCAAGTCATGGAGAGCCTTGTGCCGCCGAGCGAGGGCTCCTATGAAAGCGCCGCCGGGTTCTTGACGCATACTGTAATCGAGGAAGACCACAAGGTTCTCACGCGTAGTGACCAGTTTCTCAGCATCTTAGGGTTTCGGTGGGTTTGGAAGGAGCTCCCGACGACAGGCACCTTCATCACGCTCTTTGACCTACCGGATCTCATGACGGGAAGAAGCGACGTTCCCGCCGTGCTCAATCTCTTTATTCATGAGCTGCCCGCAGACACAAGCGTCACCGTTTGCATGCGGCTCAATGGAGGAGCGACAAGGCGCTTTCCGGTCACCACACCAAGCGATGATCGCAAAGCCTTCTCCCTCGCGCTGACGGAACTTAAGACGGAAGCGAATGAACTGGAAATGTGGATCGAGGCGGAGACGGCACCATCGCTGCTGTCGAAACGGCCGGGAAGCAAGAAACCCGAGATCTATCTTGATAACCTTGAGCTTTGGCATGTGCGCCCTTATCGCGTGCGCTTGCTACCGGACGTTGTGGAGTCGCCGCATCGTGAGGCGACCGAGACTTCACGGTGCATGGAATACCGGATTCGGTTCGAGAGGCAACTTAATGAGGTTCTGACTTTTGACATCTCCGAGGAACAGGCGCGTCTGGTCCCAGCCACGCTTTCGAACGTCAACGGCACGCCGATCCTCCAGTTCCGCGCGCTCGAATCAGCGCCCCGGCGCTACCTCATCACGTCTGCGCAGCTAGCGGCTCGTGTTAGTTTCGAGCCGGTGGCCCCAGCCACCATCGATTTGCGCTCAACGACGACGATGGCCACCTACATCATTGTCGCCTATCCGGAATTTATGGAGGATTTGAGGCCGTTCGCTCAACGGCTCGAGAAGAAAGGACACAAAGTCCTGCTGGTCGACACGGTGACTGTGTACGATCAGTTTGCCCATGGTCAGGAGACCCCCGAGGCCATTAAACGTTTCATCGATTATGCAGCGCGCTATTACGACGCGCCTATAGGGACCCCTCCAGCCAGCTACGTCCTCCTTGTGGGCGATGCAACGAGTGCCTACAAAAACGAATTCCGCAATCATGTTATCAACTATGTCCCCTCGTATACCATAGAAGGCGATCGGAGTCGGGGCGAACAATGGGCTAGCGATCACTGGTATGGCCGAATCTTTGGGAACGATGATCTCGCCGATGTGATCGTGGGACGCATCTCTGTCAATAACCGCAAAGATTTGCAAAATGTGCTCGCGAAGCTTGCTGACTACGAACAGCAAATCGGCAAGAAAGAGCGGTGGGTATCGCACATTGGGTTCATCGCGGACCATACAGAATTCGACGCCCCAACGCAGCGTGTTGCCGATCTTGTGCCCCCCTCGTACTTTGTTTCGCGCCTGTGTCTCTCTGACGAGCCGTGGGAGGATAATTTCTATTTTCCTGCCGAGGTCGCGGAAGCGCGCCAAGCGAAGGTGAGTCGCGAGATGACGCGAAAGATCCGCAATCTCTTCAACGATGGGACGGCGCTCGTTTGGTACTTTGGCCATGGCTCGCCTAACGTGTGGTCGACGCAGCGCATCTGGTTCGGTGGCGACAGTGAGAACTCGGACAATCTCATGCTGCGAAACCGCGATAAGCTCTCGATCGTCCTCAACATGACTTGCAATAGCGGCGCGATCGACTACCCCATGCCACGCTGGAACGTCTGCATTAGCGAGGACTTCCTGCGAGTGCCCAACGGGGGTGCCGTAGCCTGCTACGTG
>FWWL01004636.1_pt1 | contig 14792 bp, 12 predicted proteins | sample 2228331 | NCBI WGS metagenome assembly FWWL01 (sample SAMEA103939775, study PRJEB20133) | metagenome
GGCAACTGCGGCGGAAGAGAACCCGGCCTTGTGAACGTTGCGGATTTGAGGAGAGAGACTTGAGCGAACAGAAGGCACGCGCATCGCAAAACGAACAGGATACCCGCGCTCAGGCCCTTGCGAGATTGCTCCTGCGGCCGGCGCGAGGCAGCCTGCTGGAAGCCATCCTGCTGCCCGTGTTGGCGGTGTTTACCGCGCTCATCATCGGGGCGCTGGTCATCATCTTCACGGATTTGCAGGTGCTCAGCCTGTGGAAGGATTTCTTCTCCGCGCCCGGGAAGGCATTGGCGGCATCCTGGAAGGCCGTCGCCAGCGCCTACAGCGCGCTGTTCAAAGGGTCCATTGGCAACCCCGCCGAGTTCGCCAACGCCTTCAGCGTGCTCCGCGAGACCGGCGACACGGCCCCGCTGCGGCAGGCGTTCTGGCCCATCAGCGAGAGCCTCGTTACGTCCGTGCCCTATATGTTCGCGGGGCTGGCGGTGGCGCTGGGCTTCCAGTGCGGCCTGTTCAATATCGGGGCCGAGGGGCAGATCTTCATCGGCGCGCTGGCTTCCGTGTACGTGGGGTACAGCATCAAGGGCCTGCCCCAGTACATTCACCTGCCGCTGGCTTTCTTTGCCGGGGCGGCGGCCGCGGGCTTGTGGGCCGCCGTCGCGGGCCTGCTGAAGGCCAAGACGGGCGCGCACGAGGTCATCAACACCATTATGATGAACTACATCGCATTCCTGCTGAGCGACTGGCTGCTGAACGGCCCGATGAAGCGGCCTGGCTGGTCGCCCATCAGTCCGGCCATCCAGGATTCCGCCTGGCTACCGAAATTCTTCCCCGACCCGCTGCGGTTCCACGCAGGGTTCTTCGTGGCGCTGGGCATCGCGGCGGTGGTGTACTGGCTGTTGTTCAAGACAACCATCGGGTTTGAGATTCGGAGCGTGGGCGCGAACCCGGATGCGGCGCGGTACGCGGGCATCAGCGTTACGCGCAACTTCATCCTGGCGATGTTCTTGAGCGGGTCGTTGGCGGGCATGGCCGGGGCCAATGAGGTGCTGGGCGTCAACCACCAACTCGCCAGCGCCTTCTCCTCTGGCTACGGCTTTGACAGCATCGCGCTGGCGCTGTTGGGCAAGAGCCATCCCGTCGGCGTCGTCCTCGCGGCGCTCCTGTTCGGGACACTGCGAAGTGGCGCGACCCGCATGCAGTCGCTCGCGGGGATTCCCATAGACATTATCTCCATCCTGCAGGCGCTGGTGATCATCTTCATCGCCGCGCCGGCGATCATCCGCTGGCTGTACCGGTTGCGTCTGGAGCGCGAGGTGGGCGAGACGGTGTTCACCCGCGGCTGGGGCCAGTGATTGGGGGGCGATCATGGCAGTCGTTGCAAGGAATGCTGAGTTGGTCATCACGAGGCGACGGCACATCGGCACCGGGATATTCTTCCTGCTCGTCGCGCTGTTCATCATGGCGTTCTTCGTCCGCACCACTCCATCCGACTTAAGCACCACGTTCGGTCTCAACCCGGCGCGCCTGACAACAGCCCTGAAACTGCCTGACCTGGTGTTGCCTTCGCTCCCAAGTCTCTGGTTCCTGGTGGCGGTGTGCGCGTTTCTCGGAGGCTGGCAGATTGCAAAGGGGTTCCGCAGCACCGGATGGGCCATCGGCGTTGTGGCTCTTGCCTTTGTGGCGGCGTTTCTCATCTGGGCGGCGCGGGGCAAGTCCATGAACCTGGTCGGCATGCTGTCGTCCAGCGTCCTGCGGGCCATTCCCATCGCGCTGGGCGCATTCTGCGGAATCCTCTGCGAGCGCGCCGCGGTCATCAACATCGCCATTGAGGGCATGATGCTGACCGGGGCTTTCATGGCCGCGTGGATTGGAAGCGTTACGCACAGCCTCTGGATGGGGCTACTGGCGGCCATACTGTCCAGCATGGTTCTGGCAGCCGCCCTCGCCGTGCTGTCCATCAAGTTCAAGGTGGACCAAATCGTGAGCGGCACGGTGATCAATATCTTCGCCACCGGTCTCACCAGTTACCTGAGCGCCAAGTTCCTGCAGGTGTATCAGAACCTGAACAACCCGGGCATCTTCAAACCGATTCCCGTGCCGGTTCTCTCGCGCATCCCCATCATTGGGCCGGTGTTCTTTGAGCACAACATCATCGTGTACATTACGTTCCTACTCCTGATCCTCATCCACGTCATGCTGTTCTACACGCGGTGGGGCCTGCGCACACGGGCCGTGGGCGAGCACCCCAAGGCCGCGGACACGCTGGGCGTGAACGTGTTCCGCACCCGCTACATCAACGTCATCCTCGGCGGGCTGGTGGCCGGAATCGGCGGCGCGTTCTTCACCATCGGCTCCGTGGGGCGGTTCGACGAGGTGATGACGGCAGGCAAGGGGTTCATCGGCCTGGCTGCCATGATTTTCGGCAAATGGACGCCCTTCGGCGCGTTCGGCTCGTCCCTCATCTTCGGGTTCGCCGACTCGCTCCAGACCAAACTGCAGATTCTGCAGGTGCCGATTCCGTCCGAGTTCCTGCTCATGGCCCCCTATCTGGTAACGATGATCGTCCTGGCCGGGGTGATCGGCCGCGCCGTGCCACCCGCCGCCGACGGCCAGCCCTACGAAAAGCAGTAGGCTCATCTCACGCCTTGCTCTGCCAGAGGGCGCACGGTAGCGCCCTCTGTGCTTTTTCGGGCGCCGCGCCCGCAACGCGGGTTTGGCGTTTGCCGCCGCTCTGCCGTAAAATGGCGGGCGTGCGTGGAGAATCCCTCATCGGAGTCTTGCGTTGAACACGATACCTTTTGACAATCCGGAAGAGAAGCGGCGCTACGTGCAGGCGATGTTCGCCCGACTGGCGCGGCATTACGACACCATGAACCGAGTCCTGTCGCTGGGGCAAGATATGTCCTGGCGGCGCACCCTCGTGGAGCGGGCCAACGTGCCCGCCAGCGGCCTGGTGCTGGATGTGGCCGCCGGTACCGGCGACGTTACGCACATCCTGGTGGAAAGAACGGCGGCACGGTGTGTGGTGGGGCTGGACTTCTCGCGTCCCATGCTGCGCATCGCCCAGTGGAAATTGGGCCAACCTGAAGTAATGGAGCGCGTGCGGCTGGTGCAGGCCGACGGGCTACGGATGCCCTTCCCCGATGCCGCGTTTGACTCGGTAACGTCGGCCTTCGCGCTCCGCAACGCGGTGGATGTGGCCGCGCTGTTCCGCGAGATGTGGCGCGTACTGCGGCCGTGCGGGCGTGTGGCGTGCATGGAGATCTGCAAGCCGACCTCGCCTGTATTCCGCCCGCTGTTCGCGCTGTATTTCAACCGCATCGTCCCCCTGCTGGGCCGCGTCCTGGTGCGAGACCCGGAGGCGTACACCTACCTGCCCGAGTCGCTCAACCGATTCATGACCAGCGCGGAGGTGATGCGCACGCTAGAGCAGGCGGGCTTTCATTCCGTGGCGTGTCAGAAACTCATGATGGGCACGGTGGCGATCTACGTGGGGGTGAAATGATGGCAAGCCCAGAGGACAAGGACATCCGGCTTGGGCGGCCAAGCGCCGCCTGGGAGTTCGGCCAGGCCCGCCGACTGCGCATGATTCAGGCGCACGCGTCGCCGGAGGGCAGGCGCGTGCTGGACGTGGGCTGCGGCATCGGGTTCTACACGCGGCGCTTGCAGGAATGCGGGGCCGAAGCCTACGGCGTGGACGTGGACCCCGACAAGGTGGCGAAGGCCCGCGAGATCGTGCCCAACGTGGAGGTGGCACCCGCCGAGAAGTTGCCCTTCCCCGATGATTTCTTTGACGCGGTGCTGTCGCACGAAGTGCTGGAGCACGTGGATGACGACCGCCAGGCGGTTGCCGAGGCGATCCGCGTGCTCAAGCCCGGCGGGAGACTGGTGATCTTCGTGCCCAACCGCCTGTATCCCTTTGAGACACACGGCTGCTACTGGCGGGGGCGCTACCATTTCGGCAACATCCCCCTGGTGAACTGGCTCCCGAATGGGCTGCGCAATCGGCTGTGCCCGCATGTGCGCGCCTATACCGCGGGCGGGCTGGCACGGCTGTGGGCGGGCCTCCCGTGCCGAGTCGTGGCGTTCACCCAGATTTACCCCGGATACGACAAGATCGCGTACCGCTACCCGCGTCTTGGGCGGCTGTTTCGCGCGGTAACGTACACGCTGGAGCGCACTCCCCTGCGGGTCTTTGGCCTCTCCCATTTCGTCGTCCTGGAGAAGGTCTCCCAGCCCAAGGGCTCGCCCTCGGGTCCAGACGCCGCGTAGGGCCGACGGGCGCTGCTCCTTTCGCGCGAAGGCTTCGGCCCTGCGCGGCGCGCCCTCGCCCAGGGATTGTGAAATGCACCTCACTGCACTCCAACGGGGATTGTCCTCTCTGTTCAATTTCCGCACAGAGACCCGCTGTCCTGTCCCCAGTTTTGATGTGTCCCACGCGCAGTGCTATAATCGGTTTGCCGCGGCCTACGTTCCGGCCTTGGAAAGGAGCGAGCGCTATGATTGAGGTGAGAGTGGACAGCATTCGGGTGAGTCTGGTTTCCCAGCATCGGGTGGTGGTCCTGCGGGATGTGTCGTCGCCGCGCTACCTTCCCATCTGGATCGGCCCCTTTGAGGCCGAGGCCATCGCCGCCGAGTTGCAGGGGCTTCGCGCCCCTCGGCCCATGACCCATGACCTGCTCAAGAACGTCTTGGCGCATCTGGGCGCTCACGTTAGCCATGTGCTGATCACCAGCCTGCGGGGGGACACGTTCTACGCGCGTATTTTCCTGGACGTCGGGGGTCAGGTTACCGACATTGACTCGCGCCCCAGCGACGCCATCGCCCTCGCCGTGCGCACCCAATCGCCCATCTTCGTCGCCGAAGAGGTGCTGGCGCAGACAGGGCTGGAGCCCGACCCCGGCATCAGTCTGGACGAGGAAGACAAACTAGCACCCTATCGCGACTTCGTGGAGAGCCTGAACTTGGATCTCCCCGACGATGAGAATCCCCAAACGGATGAGGATGCCGAATGAGCACAGACCGCATTCCGCCTCAGAACATTGAGGCCGAGCAGTCGCTCTTGGGCAGCATTTTGATAGACCCCGAGGCCATCATTCGGGTGTCGCCCATCGTGCGCCCCGAGGACTTCTACCGCGATGTTCACAAGATCATCTACGAGGCCGCGCTGGAACTTCACGAGCGCCGCCAGCCCGCCGACTTCGTAACTCTGCGCGACGCGCTCCAGCAGCGGAATCAGTTGGAGTTGGTGGGCGGGACGGCTTATCTCAGTGCCCTGGTCAACGCGGTGCCCACCTCGGCCCATGCCGAGCACTATGCGCAAATCGTCCAGCGCACGGCGATCCTGCGGCGGCTCATTGACGCCGCCACCCAGATCACGGGCATCGCCTACGAGCCGGTGGATGATGTGGAGGAGGCCATTGACCGCGCAGAACAGGTGCTGTTCGCGGTGGCCGAACGCCGACATGCCCGAGACCTCACGCCCATCTCCCAAGTGATCGCCCGCTATTATGACCGCATCCAGATGCTGGCCGAACACAAGGGGCAACTCCTGGGCGTGCCCACAGGGTTCACCGCGCTGGACAAACTCCTGGGCGGGCTCCAGCCGTCGGACCTGATCATCTTGGCGGCGCGGCCCAGCATGGGCAAGACCGCTCTGGCGCTCACCATGGCCGCCTATGCCGCCAAGCGCAACCGCTCGCGCGTCGCCATCTTCAGCCTGGAAATGTCGGCAGAGCAACTGGTCCAGCGCCTGCTGGCCGCAGAGAGCGGCATTGACATCCAACGCCTGCGCAGCGGCGAAGTGCGGGACGACGAATGGCCCATCCTCGTCCAGGCGGCCAGTACCCTCTCGGATACCCACATCTTCATTGACGACTCGCCGTCGCTTACGGTGCTGTCCATGCGGTCCAAGGCGCGGCGCATCCACAGCCAGTACGGCTTGGACTTGATCATCGTGGACTACCTGCAACTGATGGAAGGGGATCGCCGCTCCGAGAACCGCGTGCAGGAGATTTCCAACATCTCTCGTGGCCTGAAGGGGCTGGCCCGCGAACTCAACGTGCCCGTGCTGGCCCTGTCGCAGTTGTCGCGCGCTGTGGAGGCCAGGCAAGACAAACGGCCGCAACTGTCCGACCTGCGCGAGTCTGGCTCCATTGAGCAGGATGCCGACGTGGTACTTTTCGTCTACCGCGATGCCATGTACTATAAGACCGAGGAAGAATGGGCGCGGGCGTTCCCCGACAAGCCCTATTACCCCGGCCTGTCCGAGGTCTGGATCGGCAAGCAGCGCAACGGCCCGGCGGGCAAGAAAGTTGACCTGTATTTTGAGGAGAGCCTGGCCGTGTTCCGCGACTTGAAGCGCGAGAGCGTGCAGTTGAATCCATGAGCGAAGCCGAGCGCGAAAGCAAACCCATACATCCCTTTGCGGGCCTTCCCGATGGGCGAATCGCGACGACCACCCTGCCGAGCCTGCTGTTCTCCGAGTTGCTGGCCGACTGCGACGATCTGGCCGAACTCAAGGTAACGTTTCACATCTTCTGGAGCCTGGCACGGAGGCCTCGGCGTTTTCCCGGTATGCGCCTGGACGAGTTGCGGCGAGACCCGCTCCTGCGTTACAGCCTCAGCGTCCTGGGAGGCGACCCACTGGAAGCCCTGGAGCGGGGACTCCAACGGGCTGTGGCCAGGGGTTCCCTTCTCCAGGTGCATGGGCAACGGAAAGGCCAACAGGAAACGTGGTTCTTCACCAACAGTCCCAAAGGGCGACACGCAGTGGAACGGCTCATACGCGGTGAAGAAGAGTTTGAGCCCGCGGTTGGCGAGAGGTTTGAGGGGACGCCCCCTTCGCGCCCCAGCATCTTCGCCCTGTACGAGCAGAATGTGGGCCTGGTTCAGCCCATCATCGCGCAGGAACTGATTGAAGCCGAGGAGACGTACCCCGCCGCATGGATTGAAGATGCGTTCCGCATCGCCGCCGAGCGCAACGTGCGCAACTGGCGTTACGTGCGGGCGATTCTGGAACGGTGGGCTTCCGAGGGTAAGGACGATGAAAGGAATTGACGAGATCCTCAAGGGGATGATTCCCCAGCCCGCACCGAAAGGCAAGGGCGACGCCCCATCCTCGCCGCGCCCCGCAGAGGAGGTGTGCCCCATCTGCGGCGGCACGGGCCTGGTTGTGCCTGATTTGCCCGTGGACCATCCGGAGTTCGGCCATGCGGTGCCGTGCCAATGCGCGCTCCGCAAAGTAGAAGAACGCAGGCTGGAACTGCTCCGCAAGTGGAGCGACTTGGGCGCCTTGTCCCACATGACGTTTGACAGTCTGACGCTGGGCGGCGGTCAGTACACCCCGGCGCAGCAGCAGAGCCTGCAGAAAGCCTATGAGCGGGCGCACGCTTTCGCCGAGAACCCCAAGGGCTGGCTGGTGCTCCGCGGTGGGTTTGGCGTGGGCAAAACCCACCTGGCCGCCGCCATCGCCAACTATCGGCTGGCGCGGGGCGAACCGGTCATCTTCACCGTGGTACCCGATCTACTGGACTACCTGCGGGCCAGTTTTAGCCCCACCAGCGACACGCCCTTTGATGAGCGCTTCCAGACCATCCTGGACACGCCGCTCCTCATCCTGGACGACCTCGGCACCCAGAGTTCCACGCCCTGGGCGCAGGAGAAACTGTTCCAGATTCTGAACCATCGCTACAACCGCCGCCAGCCGACTGTCATCACCATGAACTGCGACTTGGACGACATAGAGCCACGCCTGCGATCCCGCCTGCTGGACATGGATTTGGTGGAGCATGTGGTGTTGCAGGTGCCCGACTACCGCGGCGCCGAACCCGGCGGGATGGCCGAACTGGACGCGCTCGCCCTCTACAGGGAAATGACCTTTGACCGGTTTGACCTGCGCCAGCAAGAGCCGGGGCTTACCGCGGCACAACGGGAGAACTTGCGCGAGGCCTTCGTCTTCGCCAAGAAATACGCGCAAAGCCCCGACGGCTGGGTCGTGTTCCAGGGCGTCTACGGCTGCGGCAAGACGCACCTGGCCGCCGCCATCGCCAACTACCGCCACGCTATGGGCGAGCCGGTGGTGTTCGTCGTCGTGCCCGACCTGCTGGACCACCTGCGGGCCACCTTTAGCCCCTCAAGTCCGGTCTCCTACGACCGCCGCCTGGAAGAGATCAAGGAGGCCGCGTTTCTGGTGCTGGACGACTTGGGCACCGAGAGCGCTACCCCCTGGGCGCGCGAGAAACTGTACCAGATATGCAACTACCGGTACCTGGCTCGGCTCCCAACCGTCTTCACCACGAGCCAGGAGATAGACAAACTGGACCCGCGCCTGCGTATCCGTATGCTGGACGCCACGCGCTGCACGATTGTGGAAATCCAAGCGCCCGCGTATCGCGAGCATGAGCGGCGCAAGAAGGCCGGCACGTGGCGCTCGCACCCGCGCTCCTAGCGGATTCTTGCCCTTCGCGATCCCCGAATCCGCGGCGTTAGGCGTTTGGCAGAGATTCGCCCCCAACGGTATAATCGGCAAAACGCTTGCAATGCTTGCTATGGAGGGCACGCGTGCGGAAACGCCCCAAACGGAGATTCGCCTGGACTCTCGCCCTGGTAGCCCTTGTCGCTCTTGTGGGCGCGGCGGCATGCTTGGGTCGCGATGCCATGCGCGCGGCCATGTACGGCGTTACCGGCGAGGAGGACCTGCGCGAACAGATCAAAGGCACGGTGGCTTGGGCACTGATCCAACTCACCCGCCCGCCCCTGCAGACCGCGCCCATGACCCCCATGGCCCACACGGGCGTGAACCCCTACGGCGTCAACGCCTTCCTGGAGCAGGAGGTGGAGCCCGCGAAGGTAGAACTGGCCGTGCGGATGATCCGCGACGCGGGCTTCCATTGGATTCGGCAGGAGTTTCCGTGGGAGGACATTGAGATTCACGGCAAGGGCGACTTCACCGACCGCCGCAATATCCCGACCCGCTCGGCATGGGAGAAGTACGACCGCATCGTGGACCTGGCGGAGCGGTACGGCTTGGAGATCATCGCGCGGCTGGACAACCCACCCGCCTGGTCCCGCGCCGACGGCGACGCACGCGGAACGTTGGCCCCGCCCGACAACCTGGACGATTTCGGCGACTTCGTTGAGGCCGTGGTAACCCGCTACAAAGGCCGCATTCGCTACTACCAGATTTGGAACGAGCCGAACATCTATCCGGAGTGGGGCGAGCAGGATGTCAACCCCGAAGGGTACGTGGCGCTGCTGAAGGTGGCGTACACCCGCGCCAAGGCCGCCGATCCCGACTGCGTCATCCTGTGCGCAGGGCTGGCCCAGACGCTGGAGCCGGGCGGGCGCAACATGAACGACCTGGCGTTCCTACAGCGCATGTACGATGCCGGCGTGCGGGGCTACTTTGACATCATGAGCGTGATGGCCTACGGCCTATGGACGGGGCCAACCGACCGCCGCGCCACGCCCGACCGCACCAATTTCGCCCGCCCCCAACTCATCCGCGAGATCATGGTGCGAAACGGCGACGCCGACAAGCCCATCTGGGCCACAGAGGTGGGGTGGAACGCCGTGCCCGCCGATTTCCCCAAGCCCGCCATCTACGGCCGCGTTACGCCGGAGCAGCAGGCCCGCTACGCCGTGGAAGCCTACCGCCGCGCCCAGGCCGAATGGCCCTGGATGGGCGTGATGAACTACTGGTTCTTCAAGCGCGCCACCGACACCGAAACCGGCGAGGTCTTCTACTATTTCCGCACGGTAGAGCCGGACTTCACGCCCATGCCGGTGTACAACGCCATGCGGCAACTCACCGCCGCGCCGCCGAGGGCGTACGCCGGTTGGCATCAGGAAGACCACTGGGCGCTGGCCTATGCGGGGCAATGGGACGATGTGCGGGACTCCCGTGCCGTCCTGGGACGCTACCGCGTGAGCCGAGGCGACGGACAGGTGCGGTTCCGATTCGTGGGCACGGGGCTGGATTTGGTCGTGGCCAAGGGGCCCAGCGCGGGCGCGCTGCAAGTCCTCGTGGATGGGCGGGCGGCCGCCACAGACAACCTCGGCGCGGAATCGGAAACGCTGGGGGTGGTCGTTCCCGTGGCGCAGGGCCTTCGTGCGGGGGAGCATGAGGTGGTAGTCTATGCCAACGATGGCGCGGGGCTGGACGGGCTGATCGTAACGAGCCGTCCAGGTGCATACGCGGCCCGCAAGGTCCTGGGCCTGCTGAGCATCGCCGTGGGCGCGCTGGGGCTTCTGTCGGTGCCGTTCCAGGCCACGAGCCAGGCCAGGAACCAGGCCAGGAGGCGGCGATGACGCGGCGGCGTTCTGTGCTGTTCCTTCTATTTCTCATCTTGGCGCTGGCGGTATTCTTGCGATTTTACCGCATAGACGCGCAGAGCCTGTGGAACGACGAGGGCACAAGCGCGGCGCTGGCCCTGCGCGATCTGCCGACCATCACCCGCGACGCGGCCCATGACATCCACCCGCCGCTGTACTACTGGCTCCTCCACTTCTGGGTGCGCCTGTGGGGCGTGAGCGAATTGGCGCTGCGCTCGCTGTCGGCGCTGCTGGGCGTGGGGGCAGTCGCGCTGGTGTTCCTCATCGGCGAGGCGCTGTTCGGGGTGCAGGTGGGACTGCTGGCGGCACTGCTGGCGGCGCTGTCGCCGTTCCAGGTGTACTATTCCCAAGAGACGCGCATGTACATGCTCCTGGCTGTCGTCGCATGCCTGGGAACCTACGCCCTCGTGCGCTATCTGGAAGCGGAAGCGTCCCACCACGGAGCGGGCACGGAGCGCGGCCCCTCTGCGGTGAATCGCTTCGCCGCCGTCTATGCGCTGGCGGTGGCGATGGGGCTGTACACGCACTACTCGTTCCCCATCCTGTGGGGCGTGTGGAATCTGGTGTACCTGGGCTTCCACCTGTGGCGGCGCGGTGGAGTCGCGCCCCTGGCGCGGTGGGCCGCGATTCAGGCCGTTGGGTTCGCGTTCTACCTGCCGTGGCTGCCCATCGGCCTGCGCCAGATGACCCAGTGGCCCGCCATCAGCCAGCCTCACTCGTTGGCGTTCTTCGTCAAGGACGCATTTGCGTTGTTGGTGGGTGGGCATTCCTTGCCCCTGCCCCGCGCCGACTTGCTCGTCATGGGGGCGGCTCTAGGAGCGGTCGCGCTGGTGGGCCTGCTGCCCCTGCGCCGCGAGGCCGATGCGCGCGCCCGCCTGCCCTGGTGGCTGCGGTCGGGGCTCGTCGCCGCATGGCTGGCGGTTCCCGTCTTGGCGCAGTGGGCGATGTCGCTCCTGAAGCCCGCCTATAGGCCCAAGTTCTTCTTGATCTGCGCGCCGGCGTTCGCCATTCTCATCGCGCGGGGTGCGCTGTGGCCCCTGCAGAATCGGCCAGCGCGAAGGACGGGCAGGTTGTGGGCTCAGGTGTGGCTACTGCTGGCCGTCGTTGTGGCGGCAGGGACGGGAGCCCAGGCGCTGCAGAACTACTACTTTGACCCTGCCTATGCCCGCGATGATTACCGAGGCATCGCCCGCTACATAGAGGCGTTCGGCGGCCCCAACGACGCCGTGCTCATCAACGCGCCTAGCCAGGTGGAGACATTCGCGTTGTACTACCGAGGTTCCAGTCCCGTGTACCCCCTGCCCCGACAGCGCCCGCTGGACGAAGCCGCGACGGAGCGCGATTTGGAGCGGATGCTGGCGGGCAGGGAGCGCATCTTCGCCATCTTCTGGGCCACCGACGAGAGCGACCCCGAGCGCTTCATTGAGTCGTGGATGGACGGCCACGCCTTCAAGGCGTCGGACGACTGGTTCGGCAACGTGCGCTTCGTGGTTTACGCCGTGCCGCAGAAGCCGATGGCCGACATCGCCCACCCTCTGGACGACCGCCTGGGAGATTCCATTCGGCTTCGCGGGTACAGTCTGCTGAGCGAGGAGGTGCCCTCGGGCGGCATCGTGCAGATTACGCTGTTCTGGGAGGCCCTGGCTCCCATCCCGGAGCGGTGCAAAGTTTTCGTGCACCTGCTGGACGCGGGCGGCCGTGTGGTGGGCCAGCGCGATGCGGAACCCGGGGGCGGCGCTCTGCTCACCACGTCCTGGCATGTGGGCGACCGCATCGCCGACAACTACGGCGTGCCCGTGCCCCCTGGGACTCCGCCCGGCGAGTATCGGCTGGAGATCGGCATGTACCGCATGACGGACGGCGCGCGCCTGCCGATTGCTCTGGACAGCGCGGACGTGGGCGATCATCTGCTGCTGGATCCCATCCGCGTGAAGAAATCGCCCCGCCAGCCCTCGCTGTCGGCGGTGCCCATGCAGAAGCGCCTGTCTGCACGGTTTGGCCCGCTGGAACTGGGCGGCGTGGACGTGAACAAACTGGGGTTTGAGGGCCAGCGGGTTGACCTTCGCCCGGGCGATGTGGTGCACCTCACGCTGTACTGGCGGGCCGCCACAGCGCCCGGCGCGGACTACGAGATGACCATCGGCGACCGAGGCGCGGCGCTGTCCATCACGGGGCAGCCCGCCGAGGGCCGTTACCCCACGTCGCGGTGGGCCGAGGGCGAGGTGGTGCGCGATGACCGCTTCTTGCTTCTCCCTGCCGATCTCCCGGCGGGCCGATATGATCTGTACTTGGCGGTGCGCGCCCTACCTGACGGGAAATGGAGCCAGGCGGTGCTCCTCTGTACGCTGAAGGTGGTGCAGTGAGATGAAGGTTTCGGTCATCGCTACGGTGCTGAACGAGCGCGAGAGCATCGGCGCGCTCATGGACTCCCTGGAGGCGCAGACTCGCCCACCCGATGAGATCGTCATCGTGGACGGCGGTTCCACCGACGGCACGATGGACATCATCGCGCGGTACCTGGAACGGCTGCCCCTGCGGCTGCTGTTTCTCCCAGGCGCGAACATCTCGCAGGGGCGCAACTGGGCCATTCAACACGCCACCGGCGAGATCATCGCGTCCACCGACGCGGGCACGCGGCTGGCTCCCGAATGGCTGGCCGAAATCGTCGCGCCGATTGAGCGCGGCGAGGCCGCCGTCTGCGCTGGGTTCTTCGTGTCGGACCCGAGGACGACGTTTGAGATCGCCCTCGGGGCCACCACGCTCCCCGACCTGCGCGACATCCGCCCCGACAAGTTCCTGCCATCCAGCCGCTCGGTGGCGTTCCTGCGGAGTGCGTGGGAGGAGGTTGGCGGCTATCCCGAGTGGCTGGACTACTGCGAGGACTTGATTTTTGACTTCGCGCTTCGCAGACGGTACGGTGCGTTTGCCTTCGCGCCGAAGGCCGTCGCGTACTTTCGTCCCAGGCCCAACCTGCGCGCCTTCGCCCGCCAGTACTACCGCTACGCGCGGGGCGATGGCAAGGCCGACCTGTGGCGCGAGCGGCAGGCGGCCCGCTATGGGACTTATTTTGTGGCCGTGCCGCTCATCTTGGTAGCGGGGCTGGTGCTTCATCCAGCGGCCTGGCTGTTGTACCTGCTGGGGGCGGCGGCCATGTTCCGCACGCCTTATCGGCGGCTCTGGCCGCGCCTGGCGGGGTTGCCCGCGCGCGAGAAGGCGAAGGCCATCCTGTGGGTTCCCGTCATCCGCGTGGTGGGCGATTGGGCCAAGATGATGGGCTATCCCGCCGGCGTATGGTGGCGGATTCGGCACCGCGGGGCCATCCCGCCCCATCCGCGCCGTCCCTAATTGCTGGACTACACGAATGGACACAATTCCCTTGATTCCATCCGCGTAGATTCATATTATTCGCGGATTGCACACCCCCGCGCGGGCACGCAACCGCGCTCGACTCCACCTAACCCCTCTCACCCTCCCTTTTCCTCTCTGCGCACGGAAGGGGAAAGGGAGGGTAGGCGTAATGATGGCCGCTATTCCCGTTCAACTTCCATACGGAGAATCGCCGTTTCCGCCGTTTCTGCACTCCCTGGCGACTTGTGTTATAATGCAGCGAGAAAGGAGAGGGAACCCGTATGTTGGACTTCCGGGAGTTTCTGCTGGTGCTCATGGGCGTTGTCCTGGCCATAGACGTGCACGAGTGCGCCCACGCCTGGAGCGCGGACAAACTGGGCGACCCCACGGCGCGGTTCCTGGGACGGGTTACGCTGAACCCCATCAAGCATCTGGACCCGCTGGGGACCGCCATGATCGTCATGAGTTCGCTTTCGGGCTTTGGCATCGGCTGGGGCAAGCCCACGCCGGTCAACCCGTACCGCCTGAAATACGGGGCGCGCACGGGCATGGCCCTGGTTTCGCTGGCGGGGCCGCTGTCCAATCTGCTGTTCGCCTTCATCCTGATGCTCCCGTACCGGATCTGGGGTGTGGCCCTGCCCGCTCCGTTGCAGACCATACTCGGCACGTGGGCCTTTGTCAACGTGATTCTGACCGTGTTCAACCTGATCCCCCTGCCGCCGCTGGATGGATTCAGCGTACTGATGGGCATCTTGAGCAGCATCCGATCGGCCTTCGCACGAAAGGCAACCCAGGCCCTGTCGCAGGTGGAAGCCTACGGCCCGATGGTGCTCCTGGCAGTGTTGGCGGTGGGCTGGGTAACCGGCAGGAGCATCCTGGGAGCCATCATGGACCAGCCGGTGTTCCTGCTCTGGAAGTTGGTTTCGGGAACGTAGCCGTGCGGGCCGTGTACCGTGCCAAGCAGTTCTTTCGCGCGTTTCGCCCGCGCGACCCGAGGGCGTTTGTCGCCGCGGCAGAGGCGTACCTGTCGCCAAGTCAGTTGGCGCTGTTCCGCCGCATGTCGCCGTATGACCAGGAGCACGCCGTGGACGTGCTGAACCGCCTGCGCAAGC
>FWWL01007507.1_pt1 | contig 14784 bp, 11 predicted proteins | sample 2228331 | NCBI WGS metagenome assembly FWWL01 (sample SAMEA103939775, study PRJEB20133) | metagenome
CGGTTGGGTTTCCAGCGCGGCGTGAAGATTTGCTTCAGTGTTGAGACAATGGCAGTCTGCATAGATGTTTCTCTCCTGGTCGGCCGTAGGCATTGAGGTCAGGCTTGCTTGGAAGCTCCAGTCTACATGCACACAATCGCGCAAGACAACGCAAAACTCCCCCGTCGCGGGGGGAGTCCGGAGCTGGTCAAGTGGATAGGCTTTGCGGCGGCGACAACGATCAACGGCGACCCGATCGCGGCGGGCGAGACCGTGATCATCATGCTGCTGATCGGCGTGGCCGGCGTCCTGTGGGGCTTCTTCTGGCTGGCGCGCTCGGCCTTGCGCTTTGCCCGCGACGCCAGCGACAAAGCTGAACGGGTGCGCGTCGCCCTGCCGCTGCTGCTTGTCCCTTATCTTGCCATCAACGTCTTGTTCACCATCCTGGCAATCTGGCATCCGCTGGGCGGGCAGGGTCTGTTCGTGGTGGCGTTTCAATACTGGTTCGGCTACGTGGGGTTCTTCTGGGGATTCTTCCTCGCCGCCTACTGGCTGGATGTCCACGCGCCTTTGCCAAACCCGATTGCTCCGCCCGACCATCCGCAGCCGATCTGGTGGGCCGCCGCCGGGGTGACGTTGTTGCTGGCGGTGGCGGTGCTGCTGCCGACGGTGTGGTTTGTCTAGGCGCGCCAACGATCGGCGTTCACACGACCTGAGACGACCGGGCAAAGATGCGCCGGCGTCTGGACGATTTGCTTTCGAGCAGTGCGGAGTACTGGGCGATCAGACCGTCGAGAACGCGCTCCCAGCTCTGATGTACAATGTGCGAACGACCCTTCACACCGATTGCGCGCGCCAGGTAGGGTTGATCGACGAGGCGGCGAACTGCCTCGACCAGCGCGTCCTGCGACTCAGGCTCGAACAGAAAGCCTGTTTCGCCGTCGACCACGTGATCAAGCAGCCCGCCTGAGCGCGCCGCCACCACCGGCAACCCGGACGCCATCGCTTCAAGCACGACGTTGCCTAACGTCTCGTTGGCGGAGGGAAAGACGAATATATCCGCCGACGCATAGGCTGCCGCCAGGTCAAGACCGCTCAAATAGCCGGTGAAATGCACGGCACGGTTTGCAAACTGCCGCTCGAGCTGAGACCGCGCCGGCCCGTCGCCAACAATCGCAAGCCGGGCGTCCGGCAGCGCATCCAGAACCGGCGCCAGCCAGTCCACCCGCTTTTCGGGAGACAGCCGCCCCACGTAGAGCAGCAGCGTTTTGTCCGGTTCCCCTTCGCTCAGACGCTGACGCCAGCCAACGTCACGACAGCGCGGATCAAACAGGTTGCTGTCGACGCCGCGTGTCCAGACCTGAACGTGGCGATACCCTTGCGCCATCAGCTCGCGCTGCGTCACCGTGGAAGGACAGAGGTTGAGGTCGGCGTGGTTGTGGATCCATCGAAAAAAGCGCACGAGTGGACGATAGCAAAAGCGCAGTCCCCACTGTTTGGCAAAGCCCGGCACATCGGTGTGATAGGACGCCACCAGCGGAAGTTTCAGGCGACGGGCATGACGAAGACCGACATAACCGAGTGAGACGGGGTTGACGACATGGACAAGGTCCGGCTGGAAGGAGCGCAAGTCGTCCAGCACACTAATGACCGGCGGAACCAGCTTCAGTTCTGGATAGAGGGGAAACGGGACGCCATTAAGCCCAACAATCCTGGACTTGCTGTAGTAGCGCGGCCCGCCGCTGGGTGCAAAGACGATGCTCTCATGCCCCCTCGCCGCCAGATGGTCGAGCAGGTGACACAACGTGTTGACGATGCCGTCGATCTTGGGCAAAAATGTTTCGGTGAACAGGGCGATGCGCAGTGATGTCATGACCAGTACCCCCAGTCACTCCTCCGAAGGCGATCCGGCAACAGACCCGAATAGAGCAGCGAACAACGCACAAGCGAGTGCACGGTCTTGCGCACCACGCCGCGCTGCAATCGGCGATGGTCGCGCTCATACACGACTAGATCGGGTGCGAACCTGACTGCATATCCACGACGGGCTAAGCGCCATCCATACTCCGAGTCTTCGTTGCAGGGCAGCGTCGGGTCAAAGCCGCCGGTGGCGAGAAAGACGCCGCGCCGGACGAGGAAATTCGAGCCGGACACCGCCGGAATCCTCACGCCCGCCAGCAGCCGCTGCCCGCGCGAGAACCAGCGATAATAGGTCTGGTGCGCCTGTTGCGAGAGCTTCGGCCCATACACGGCCGCGGCTGTGCCGATCCGCTGTACCCGAGCGAAGTAATCCGGCGCGAAGCTGATGTCGGCGTCTGTGAAAAGCAGCCATGCCGTGGTTGCCAGGCGCGCGCCGATGTTACGCGCCTCGGCAATATGCGCAGCGCTACGCACCACCTGTGTCCGCTCAGGACGAATGGATTGAACCAGAAAAGGCGTCCGATCGTCGCTGGCGTCGACGACGATCAAGGCGACGGACGGCGGCAATGAGTCGAGGAACGGGGCAATGTTCCGCTCTTCATTTTTGGTTGGCAGCACGACCGTGATGTCGTCCGGTTGAAGAATGGGCTGCCTTACCATTGCGATGCCTCCGTCGCCTCCGTCCACATCTGATGATCCGAATCCGGTTGCCTCAGCGCACAAAACAGTTGATGAATCGAGCGCATCGGCTGCAACCAAACCACGCTACAACGCCGCCATGATCCGGTCAGGCCAGTTGCTCGTGATCGAGATCGCGCCCAGCCCCGCCAGCTGGCGCGCCCGCTGCGGCTCATCCACTGTCCATGTCCAGACCGGCAGATTGCGCATCGTCGCATCGCGGATGAAGCGATCCGCAGCGTAGTGATGGCTGACGTTCAACCCCATCGGTCGGGCAGTATGCGCCTGCAACTGGGAAAGAAACAACGCCAGCCGTGCGCTCAAAATCCGAAGCAATGTACGAAGATAGCCGTCGACGTTCATCAATACATGAAGACCTGGCTCCAGTTGGCGCACTCGACGCGCCTGCGCCCAGGTGCAGCCGCTTAGGACAACCTCGTCCAACATGCGATGCGTTTGCACGCTCGCAACGACCCCCTCGATCGCCGCTGGCGTCTTGATGTCCAGGTTCACCGGGATTCGCCCGCGCGTCAGGGTCAGCACTTCGTCCAACGTGGGAATTCGCTCGCCGCAATACACCTCCCCGCGCCAGACCCCGACATCCAACGTTGGACGAAGGTCGACGGTCAGCTCTTCGACGCGGCGTGGGCATGAGGTGATGGGCATGAGCGAGGGGCTGTGGAAAATCACCGGCACGCGGTCGCGGCTCAGACGCACGTCCACTTCGACCATATCGACGCCGATGGCGATGGCGCCCCTGATCGCGCAGAGGGTGTTCTCAGGATATGCGCCGGAATAACCGCGATGCGCAATCACTTGCGGTGTACGTGCGATTCTGTACAAGATGCACCCCTCCACCTGGTTCGGTATCCAGTGATCACTATCACATCTGGAATGTACACCGCCATCGTTAAGGTGGTGAGTGCATCATGTTATTGGTTGATAACGATCCAAATCTTTGTTCATGCGTGCTGAGTCTCTGGTCTAGTCGCAGCAAGCCGATGTTGGCGTCAGAGTTGCTAGTGAGATCGGCGCCTGGTTCCCACATCGATTGTCACCGGAGTTTGCAACCAGATTTCAGACCGTGAAAGACTTCGGGCGCGCGGTGCATCTTCTGCTGTAGAAGCGCTTCGAGCAGACCGGACTGCACCTTACCAAACAAACCGTACGCCTGTTGGGGAGCACGCGTGCGCCGGCGCCAACCGGCGGGGATCCCCACGTCAACGGGCCTCAACTTCACAGGAGGTGCGTTGTGATGCGTACAGTTTCAGGGATGCGGGCAGGACGCGGTGGGGCGATCGTGTTCGCTGTAGTGACGGTTGTGCTTGCCGGTTGGCTCGTCCTCTCAGCGCCAGTTCAGACCGGGCGGTTGAGCGGCAATTCCAACCCCGACGCCGGCATGCAGATCGCCGATCCGGGCTGGGGAGGCAACGGCGGCGGCTGAGCTGCCGTGCCATCGAGCGTAAGTGCGTTAGTTACTGTCAAGTGAGGGTGGCTGGTTTCCTGGCGCCGGGGAGCCAGCCGCCTGCAACGACTGCTGCGCCGCCTGCATTCGTTCCCGGATCACGCTATGCAGATACAGCGGCGTTTCAGGCAGATGCGCGAGTTCTGCCAGTGCTTCTTGCCACGCCGTGATCGCCCCGACGGCGTCTCCTGCGCGCAGCCGCAGACCAGCCAGGCTGTCAAGGACGTTGGCGGTTTCCAGGTAATCGTATTCACTGCGCGCCAGCTCGATGCTCTTGTCGAAACATGCGCAGGCGCGTTCGAATTCTCCCATTTCGCGATAGACCAAGCCCTGGTTGTTGTAGAGACGCGCCAGATTCATGCGACCGGCGACCTGTTGGAAGATGACTTCGCAAGGGGCATAGGCGGCCAATGCTTCGGCGTATTCGCCTCGATACCAGTGGGCGATTCCCAGATACATGCGCGTGGCCGCCTCGGCGTAGATGTCCTGCGTCTCACCAAATATCCGAACGGCTTCCAGCAGAACGTCGACTGCCAGGTCATATCGCTCTGTATAGAGATAGGCAAGGCCGAGATGTCTGAAGGCTGACGCAGCCTGCTGCCTTTGACCATGCGCCTGACTGATTGCCAGGACTTTGTGAAATTGCTCAATGCTTTGGTCGAAAGCCCCCTGGCGCAGCATCACCAGCGCAATCAGAAGCTCATTGCTGGCTGCGATCGTGCTGTCCGGTGCAACCAACGACAGTGATGCTCGCGCGTGCATCTGCGCAGCATCCAGATCGTAACGCTCGAAGGCGCAGTGGCCCAGTCGCTCCAATGCAAGCGCCTGGATGTGGTGATCGCCTGCAGCGGCAGCGAACTGCTGCGCCCGCAACAGATGCACTTCGGCTGTAGCATAGTCACCCAACAAGAAATGCAGCCGCCCCAACTGCACGTGAATCTGTGCAGCGCCGCGGTCATCGCCTTGCGCCTCGGCCTGTCTCTGCGCCTGCTCCAACGTTTCGATCCAGGCGTGGCGATAGCCCTGGCGTTCCAGGTGCGGCGCCAGCGTCAGCGCCAGATCGCGTGCGTCCTCCCAGGCCTCATCGAGCCGCAGACCATAGCTCAGCAGGTGCAGCCCGCGATCGCGCGTCGTTTCGTCCAATTGCTCAGCGTCTGCATCGAAGCCATCCATCACCGCACGCAGCCCGCGCGCCACGTAGGTGCGAAACATCGCCGGATAATTCTCTACATCCATTCCGCCACCTGTTCCTGCAAGAAGGTGCGGGTCAGGCTGTGGATGTCGTAGCGCCGGTCGTGCAGGTCGCCGCTGACGGTGACCAGGCTCAACTGATGTAGACGATGCAGCGCATCAGCCGTTGTCGCGTCCGGCAAGCCGCAAATCGAGGCAATAAACGCCAATGGCTCGCCGTGCACAGAGACAAGCGGCATTGCCAGCAACACCTGACGGTGCAACGTGTCGAGCGCATCCCATGCCTGGCGATAGACAAAGGTGTAGAGGTTGCCGGCGGGCAGACCGCGCGCATCGCGCAAGTTGGCGAGCACCACGCTGAGGCTGTGAACATGCGTGAGACCGACGACGAGCAGCAGCGCCAGCGGATTGCCGCCCACCACACTGTAGATCGGGCGCAGTTCGGCGTCATCCGCCGTAGCGACTTCGGGCAAATTACGCAGCGCTGCCTCGCGACGCACCAGCATCAGTGCATCGCTTTCACTCAATTCGGGCACCGGATACAGGTAGATGCTGCGTTCGTCGATCAGCCGCCGGCGCGAGGTCAACACGAACTTGGACGGGTTGAACAGGGTGAAGAGCGTTGGCGCCAGTGCTTCGAGATCGACGACCGTCTCCAGGTTGTCGATGAAGATCAGATGGGGTGTGTTGCGCAGGCGGTTGCGTAGAAAGTTCAGCGCACGATCTGGAAAGGCAAGCAGTCCCTGCGCTTCCTCCGGCGCTAATTGCATCAGCAGTTCAGCGACCAGCGCCTGCACGGTGAGCGCCGGTCGCGGCGTCGAACGAATCGCGCCGCCCAGATCGAGGATCGCCGGTTTGGCGCTCACCCAGGCAAGGTCGGCAAAGCGGCGCGTGCGCGCAAGCCGGCGGGCAAGCGCGGTGGCCAGCGTCGTCTTGCCAATGCCGCCGATCCCTTCGATCGAGAGCAGCCACGGTGCATCGTCTGCCGTCAACAACCCGGCCAGGTGATCAAGCTGCGACGCATGACCAACTGGCGGCGCTGGGGGGACTCCAGGAAAATACGCGTCCAGACGACGGCTGCGCTGACGCCATGCCTCTTCTTCCATCGCCTGCACGACCATCGTCAGGCGGGCGATCGCCGTCTTTTGCTTGGCAAAGAGTGTGCTTTCGGCAAACTTCAATTCGGCTGAAAGCTGGTCGACCGACTTGCTCTGGACGAAACGCGCTTCGATCAGCGCAGCCTCGACCGGGTAATGCTGCGCCAACCGCGCGATCGCACGCTGCAGCAGTGCATTCGTACACAGGCGCGGGTCGGTCTGCCCAGAGAGGGTCTCAATATCGTAGAGCAGCAGGTCGGTGAGGAGTCCTTCCTCGCCGCTGCGGTCATGCCATTTGCGGAGGGCCAAATGCAGACGCCTGCCAAACGTTGAGTCGTCAACTTCCAGATCAGTTGTCATCACTGTTGTTTGCGCTGAGCGGGGACGATAGACATTCGGACAATGCGCCATCGCTGATGTGCGGTTGCAGCGCACTCATCAAGGAAAGTGTAGAGAAAGTATAGAGATTTTCTGTAGATCAAGCGAGCCAATTCACCGCTATGATAGGAGCTGTGATAGCCGCAATCACCCTTATCGTGTCGTCCTCCTGAGTTCCAGATACCCATTCCCTCGAGGGTATCTGGTTTGTCGGTACAAGACTGTGCTGACCCGAAACATACGCGCGAAGCCAGAGAAACCGAGTTTCTTGAAGAAACTCGGTTTCTTCCAGTGTATTGCCGCCTCAAATCCCCAGCAGTTCTTCGACCGCCGTCTTTTCCTCGACCAACTCGTCGCCGGTGGCTGCGATCATCTGCTTGTCGAAGTCGCTCAGCGCCAGCCCTTCGACGATGCTGTATTTGCCATCCTTGACCGTGACCGGATAGCTGAAGATCACGCCGGCGGGCGAGCCATAGGCGCCGGTGCTCGGGATCGCCATGCTGACCCAATCGCCAGCGGGCGTACCGTGATACCAGGTCTGCACATGGTTGATAGCGGCGTTGGCGGCGCTGGCGGCGCTACTCTGGCCGCGCGCCTCGATGATGGCGGCGCCGCGCTTCTGCACGGTCGGGATGAAGGTCTCCTTGATCCATGCGTCGTCGTTGATCACCGCGGCGGCGGGTTTGCCGTCGATCTCGGCATGGAAGGCGTCGGGATACTGCGTGGCGCTGTGATTGCCCCAGATCGTGACCTTCTTGATCGCAGTCACTGGTTTGCCGCTCTTGCTGGCGAGCTGGCTGATGGCGCGGTTGTGGTCGAGGCGCGTCATGGCCGTGAAACGCTCAGCCGGTACGTCGGGCGCGCTGCGCATTGCGATCAGCGCATTGGTGTTTGCCGGGTTGCCAACGACGAGCACGCGAATGTCCGACGCGGCGTGATCGTTGATCGCCTTGCCCTGCACGGTGAAGATGGCGCCGTTGGCGCTGAGCAAATCTTTGCGCTCCATGCCTTTGGTGCGCGGGCGCGCGCCGACAAGCAACGCCCAGTTCGCGCCGGCAAACGCAACATTGGGGTCGTCGGTCAGCACCATGCCCGACAGCAGCGGGAAGGCGCAGTCATCCAGCTCCATGGCGACGCCTTCCAGCGCCTTCATGGCCGGGGTGATCTCCAGCAACTGCAACACGACCGGCTGATCTGGCCCAAACAGGTCGCCGTTGGCAATGCGGAACAGCAGGGCGTAGCCGATATTGCCGGCGGCGCCGGTGACACTGACGCGAATTGGGGTTTTCATTGATTCTGCCTCCATTTATGGTTCGTTAGTTCATATTCGGAACGTTTTTCTTGGGTCACTCGTTGCTTGTGTGTACAATACATCGGTTTAGAATACCGCGATTTGCACGTTTTCGCAACGTGTCATGTCGGTCAACAGTGATTGAGCCAGTCAACAGTGATTGAGCCAGTCAACAGTGATTGAGCCAATGGTCGGAACTTGTGCCCGCTCTCTCCGGCGGTCATCGGTCGATCGTGGGTTTTGGTAAAAGCGGCAGAATCGTTGCCGCCGTTCGAAAGGAGACGTAGGAAATGCGTGTAAGTGCTCGACATAAGCGCGTGCACATTGTTGCTTTGCTTGTGTTGTTGCTTTCTCTGCTGCCGTCAGGTGGCGTCATGCCGCAGGCTGTGTCGGCGGAAGGGCGCGTCAATGACACGCCCGATACGCCACAAGCGCCGAATGCGGACACGGGCAAGGAGATCGTCTACATCGACAACAATGGTTTCATCCGTGTGTTCGATCCCTTTTTCACCGACAAACAGGTGCAGTGGGTCAGCCCAACGGGCGGCTGGCGCAGCGTTGCTGTCGGGGACTTCGACGGCGACGGCGACATGGAAATCGTCGCCATCCGCGGCAATGTAGGTTCAACGCCAGCGCCAGAGTTGGCGATCTTTGATCCGGTTGTTGCCACAGGCGCGCCCTCTCAGGGACAAGAGATCAACGGCATTCCGTGGAAGCAGCTGTTCACCACGCCACTGCCGGGCAATCCGCAGTTGGTTTTTGCTGGAAACTTCGACCCGAACGTTCCAGGCGATGAGATCGGCATCTCACGCCAGATTGTAGCATCGGACGGCGCCAGAAGTGACGACAAGACTCGCGTCATCATTTACAAGCAAACCAGCCTAACCCCAACCGGCACAAGCTGGACGGAGCACGTCCGGCGCGATTTCAGCCAGGAATGGGATCGGTATACAGTCGGAAACATCGATAATGCAGGCGCCGACGAGATCGGCTTCGTCGATCAAGATAAAGGTGAGTTCAACTTCTATCGACCGGACGCTGCGCTTGCCAAAATCAACGGACCTGGGGGCAGCAGTCGAAACCCGATGCGTGACATTGCGGTTGGTCAGTACATCGGCGGCGGCAACCGTGAAGTGCTGGTTGCACGCAAAGATGCCAGCAACTCGCAGAACACCTTCGAGGTGTACGGGTATAACGGCTCGCTCAACGCTGTCGCGGGCAGCCGCTTGTCGCCCGGACCGCGTGTGATCGCGGCTGGCGACATCAATGGCAGCGGCGACGATGAAGCGATCATGGTGCGCTATTGCAACACCGACGGTTGTGTCCGCCTGATCGTGCGCAATGATGGCGGCGACGGCGTCATTCAGGAATTCCTTGATGGGCTGCCGCTGGACACCGATGACGGCTTCCGTGCTGTAGCCGCCGGTGATATCGACGGCGACGGACGTGATGAAATCATCATCATGCGCGACACCAAGATTCGCTATTTCCCCGACGCCCACAACTCAGCGCGCTTTGTCGACGAGAATGTTCGCACCAATGGTCGCACGCTTGTCGTCGGCGACCTGGATCGCAACGGCTTCATCAGTGGGCCGGTGATCGAAGCGACGCCAGCGCGGGTGGACGAAATTGCCTACTTAGGCTTTGTCAAAACAGGATTCATCGAGCTTCAGAATGTCGCCACCAACGATGCGATCAACTTCACGGCAAGTGTCAATCAGCCGTGGATGTCGGTCTCGCCCATCGCCGGCGCCATGCCAGGACGCAATGGCGGCAAGACCCGTCTCACCTACAGCATCGACGCCAGAGCGATGCCCGTGGGTACGTTCAACGCCAATATCACAGTCGTGTCGTCGGCGCCGAATATCGTCAACAGCCCCTACTCCATCCCGATGACGGTGACGGTGCAATTCCCGCCCTTTGGCACGTCGCCGGAAAGTGCAACGGCGTTTTACTATCCATGTGAGGAGCCGCTCGCCGAACAGACGCTTACGCTCAATGTTGTCGGCGTGCCCGGTACTACGTTCACCGCCAGCGTCTTCCCACCGATCGTCGCTGCCCAGATCGCTGAGACGTTGGAAGGCGACTATTTCCTGGTCGAACAGGCGGAAGACGGCGTGGTGATGACCGATCGCACGGGCGCCCAGCTTGTGTTGCCGGCGTCGTCGATCGCCGAGATGCAGCCATCGATCGCCACAGTGCAGCCATCTGCTGTGATGAGCAACACCTGGCCCTCGCAGACGCCGTGGGTCACAGCGGCATGGTCGAACAGCAACGTCGTGCCGACGCAGTTGTCGTTGACGATCAGCCCGACCGTGCGCACGGCCAACTTTGCCCAGACCACGTTGATCCTGGCAGGAAGCAACCCGCTCAATCCGGGGCAGATCATCGCCGGTTCGACGCCTATCCGTCTAGCCTGTGCATCCCAGGCGTCGTGGCTGCCGCTGATCGGACGCTGATGACACGCACGACTCGCCGCGACCCTCGACGATGAACAAAGTAAGAGGCGGCGACCAGAATGGTCGCCGCCTCTTGCCTACGCATTCGCCCCTCGCGCCTCGCAAAATCCTGGACCAAACGCAATGATCAGCGCCACGGCGAAGATGGCGAAGACGCCAAATTCGATCATGACGCGCCTGGTCAGCCGCCCTTGCAACCCTTGCAGCGCAATGCCGACCGCCAGGTAGAAGCTGAGCAGCAACAGCAGCCCGCCGGTCAGCCCAGGCAACAGGGGCCAATAGTTGAGCGCCCATGTCATTTCGCCAAGCAGCAGCCCAACCACGGCACTGTACATCAGCACATGGCGCGTCTCGTGCGTCGAGTTGCGCAGCAGTTCGACCGCCAGCAGCGAAGCCGTGAAGGCGATCAGCGTGCCCGACAGCAGACTGCGCGTGCGCGCCTCGTAGACAAAGAGAAAGAGCAGCAGCGCCACGCCATAAGCAAGCGCATCCAGCCAGAAACGCGCACGCCGAAAGCCTGGCTGACCAGGCTCAACCGTCGCATAGAGGCTATAGTAGGCGATGATCAGCAGCACCGCCGCGACCAGGATCACGACCGCTTGCAGCAGGCGGGTTGAGACGCCTGGCAGCAGAACCACGGTGACAATCGAGATCGCAGCGGGCAGCGCCCAGTAGGCCCAGGTCAGCCCCAGCCGGTTTGCCTGGCGTTTGGGATGGAGGCGGATCAGTCCTTCAGCGCCGGCAGAGGCGACAAGCGCCAGCACGAACGCCATCAGTATGGTCGCCGTCAACTCTACCTGCGTTGGCGAACCGAGCGCACGGAAGCTGATCACAACGGTGGGAACGCGCAACAGCAGGCTGAGCGCAAAGCCAAAGACCAGCACCCAGGTCACGACACTGATGCGGTCGCGATAGTCCATGGCAGAAGTATCGGTTCGGCGCTGGCGCCATGACCATTTTCGCAGCAATTCGTCGCGCCAGACGCTCAGTTGATTGGTTTGCATAAGCCGTTCTTGTGTACAATCCTTCGTATTGATAACCTGGGCATTGTACGGGGCGAATCCAACCCTGTCAAAGTAACGGACTGAATGCGTGGTACGTGTTTCGTGTCTCGTGCTTCGTGTCTCGTGTTTCGTGTTTCGTGTTTCGTATCTCGTGTTTCGTATCTCGTGTTTCGTCCAAGGACGCAGCAAACAACACGCAACACGCAGCAAGCAACACGCAACACGCAGCAAGCAACACGCAACACGCAGCAAGCAACACGCAGCACGCAACACGCAGCACGCAGCAAGCAACACGCAGCACGCAACACGCAGCACGCAGCACGCAACCATCGCTCATGAACCACTGCCGCTTCACCGACTTCGACATCTCGATTCACGGCCATTATGCGCCTTATTCGATCCACGCATCCTATCGCCAGCACACCGCCATCGGGCAGATCGACGATGACGCCACACAGCCAGAATGGGCGGCGCACCTCGCGCAGATCGCCAGCACGCGCGGATGGGTGGGACGGCAGACGCTCGAAACGATCGGCGCGCTGCTCTTCAACCGGCTGTTCCGCGACGACGTGCGCGATCTGTGGCTGCGCGCCCGCGCCGAACTCGACAACGGTGAGGCCGGCGTCTGCATTCGGCTGATGATCGAGCCGCCGGCGGTGGCCGCTCTGCCGTGGGAAGCGATGTTCGACCCCGACCGCGCATTGGCGCTGGCAGGCAGCCTGCACACACCGTTCGTACGCGTCGAGACGCTGCTGCGCCACGTTGGCCAGATGCGCCCGTTGGCGACGACGCTGCCGCTGCGCATGTTGATCGCCACACCTGAAGACCCAACGCAGCAAATCGACGGCGCGGCGGAAACACAACGGCTGATCCAGGCGCTCGGATCATTGCAAGACCGCGTGATCGAGGTCACTACGTTACGCGACCGCTTCAGCGTGGTCGACCTGCGCCAGGCGATCGCACGCACGCGCCCCGACATCGTGCACCTCGTCACCCATGGCCAGCCCGAAGGCGTGCTCTTGTGGCGTCATGATGAACCGGTGCTGACGCCTGCGGCATCACTGCGTACAGCGTTCGAAGGCGCCGACAGCGTCAAGCTCATCGTGCTCAACGCCTGCGCGACGGCACAGGGATCGCTCAATCGCAGCCTGGCTTCGGTCGGTGCGCAGTTGCTGCAAAGCGGTGCGCCCGCGGTCATCGCCATGCAGTTCGACATCGAGGAAGAGGTGGCGGGCGACTTTGCACAGTTCTTCTATCAGGAATTGCTTGGCGGCAGTTGTCCGGGCGTCGTGCATCGTGCCGTCAGCTTTGCGCGCTCGAATCTCTACGCCCTCAACCCGGACAGCATCGGCTACACGACGCCGATCTTGTGGCTCAATGCCGCCGATGGCGCAATCTTCGACAGCGCACAAATGCCGCCGATCGCCGCGCAAGCGCGCCAATTCGACGCGTCGGCGCAAGAGATGGCTGCGCTGCGTGAACAACTTGCACAGATCGAGCAGTGGCATGTCGGCAACCGCGCGCTGGCACAGGCTCCCGCCCCCATCACGGTGCGCCCGGTGCAGCGGATGCTGAGCGACGCCCTGCGCACAGTCGACGATCTGCTCGTGCAGTTGCGCCGGCTTGAGGCTGAGCCACCGTCCCCGCGCATCGTTCATCAGTTTTCCGACAAGCTGGCGCACATCGAAGCCAATCGCGGCGCCATTGACCGGCTGGCAGCCCTGCTGCGTACACAGACCGGCGAGGCATGATGTGAACTTCGCCGCGCGCACGCTCCCGACCATCGCCCGGCGGCGCAGGCTGCTGGCGTCCGTGCGCCTGCTGCTCTTGTACGCGCTGGCGTGCTTCGTCGTTGCTGCCGCCGGGCTGCTGTGGCGGGCGACGCTGGAGACGGGCATCGGACTGAATCGCACCCTGCCGCGCGGCGATGCCCGCGGCGCACAGCCACCCTTCGCCGGCATCAACGTTGAGCTTGCCGCCCTCTCATCCGAGGCGGCGGCAGCACGGCTGGCGATCTTGCGCGACGCCGGTTTTGGATGGGCGCGCCAACCGTTCGCCTGGCGCGATATCGAGCCGACGCCGGGCAACTTCGACTGGCGCAACGCTGGGCAGTGCAGCAACCGGCGGCGCTGGCCATGGAGTACGCCAGCACCTACGGCCAGATCAACGCGTTCGACTGGCGCAACACCGACCGCATGGTTGATCTACTTGTGAAGGCTGGGCTGGAGCCAGTCGCCGTCCTGCGCAGCGCGCCGCCGTGGGCATTGTCCGAGGTGGATCGGGGCGTTGCCGAGGCGCCCCCCGCCGACTTTGCCGACTTTGCCCACTTCGCCGCAGCCTTCGCCGACCGCTACGGCGACCGCGTTCGCTACTATCAGATTTGGGACGAGCCGAACATTGCGCCGAATTGGGGCAATCGCCACATCAACCCAGTTGACTACGCGCAAATGTTGCGCGTGGTCGCCCCGGCGATCCGCTGCGCCGACGCCGACGCCGTGATCCTGGCGGCTGCGCTGGCGCCAACAGCGGATCGGGGACATCTGGCGATCGATGAAGTGCATTTCTTGCAACGCATGATTGCGGCAGGCGCAGCGCCCTTTTTCGATGTCGTGGCAATTCAGCCGTTTGGCTTTGGCTTTAGCCCGCACAAGCCACGCCAGCAGATCGACACGCTCAACTTTTCGCGCGCAGCCTTGCATCGCCGCACGCTCGTCGACGCCGGGCTGGGCGCCAAGCCGCTCTGGGCGGTGCGCTATGGTTGGAACCGCACGCTCAACTCGCCGTGGGCGACGGTGCTCCCCGACACGCAGGCAGCGTATGCGCACGATGCGCTGACCCGCGCCTGGCGCGATTGGCCGTGGCTGACTGCGATGGGATGGGTGATTGACCAGCCAGACGAGCCGCCCGGCACACCCGCGTGGGGATTCGCCCTCACCACCACCTACGGCCAGCCAGCGCCCGTCTTCGCAGCGTTGTCCAAGTGGCAGACCAGCGTCCAGCCGCCGCGCAGCATCCCGACGCCGCCGATTCCCTGGCTGCAGTGGGGAGGACTGCTGCTGAGCGTCGTGGTGATCGGGTGGCGCACGGTGGCGGCGGTGCGGCTGATCGACTGGCGGGCATGGCGGGCGCGCTATCAGCAGACGCCGGTGTGGGTGCAGCTTGGCGTCTGGGCAGCGGTGATCGGTGTCTACTACCTGGCAACCGCCGCGCCGCTGATCGGGCTGTGCTGGCTGGCGGCGGCATTGCTTTGCCTTGCACAGCCGCAGGTTGGGCTGTGGCTGGCGCTGGCGCTGATTCCCTTTTATTTTCAGCACAAAGAGCT
>FWWL01007510.1_pt1 | contig 14783 bp, 13 predicted proteins | sample 2228331 | NCBI WGS metagenome assembly FWWL01 (sample SAMEA103939775, study PRJEB20133) | metagenome
CCATATATTCCACCCACCCCCAGTGACAGACCTGGTCGTCCCGGCTGTGGCAGATCAGGACGGGGATGTCCACCCGGTCCAGAACGTCGTGAGGACGGCAGGGCAGGAGCTCCTGTCCGTCGAAGCGGATCCGCCCAGCGTCAGGGTCGTAGAACCGGCTGATCAGGTTCAGGACCGTGGTCTTCCCCGCCCCGTTCGGCCCGATCAACCCCAGGATCTCCCCGCGCTCCACCGTGAAGCTCACTCCGTCCAGGGCTTGCAGCCCGCCGAATCGCTTGGAGAGCCCTTCCACCTCCAGGCGGCCGCCCACCTCGAGCGCCCGACGGCGCGTCAAGACGGGGAACACAACAAGTGGGGGAAGAGGTTCCGTCTCCGACGGTCGCCCCATCGGCGCAGGGGCCCGGCGGCGGATCCCCAGGAGACGCCAGAGGCCGCCGGGGAGGGCGACGGCCATGAGCACGAGCAGCGCTCCATACAGCACATTGCGCAGGTCCCCCACCTCCGTCCGCAGCCCCATCGCCCCGCCGACCTCCCCCAGGGCGTAGAACAGGATGGTCAAGAGGAAAGCGCCGAGGATGGACCCGGGCACCGAGGCCAGGCCGCCGACCACAATGACGGCGATCAGGAAGATCGAATGGGAGAGGGTGAGCATATCCGGATCGACCCGGCCCACGCGATAGGCCAGGAGCCCCCCGGCGATGCCGGCGTAGAAAGCGCTCACGGCGAAGGCCAAGGTCCGGTAGCGGGGGAGATGGACCCCGGACGCCTGCGCGGCCGCTTCGCTGTCCCGCAGCGCGATCCACGCCCGGCCGAACGCGCTCCGAACCCAACGGGAGGCAATCCCAGTCATGAGGATCAGCACGATCATCGCCAGGCCGTAGTGGGCCGCATCGCTGTTCAAAACCCACGGCCCGAATGCCGGCGGGGGAACTTTCAACCCCATAAAGCCCCCGGTCACCGGCTCCCAGCGCCGAAGGATCTCCACCACCGTGGCGCCGAACCCCAGGGTGGCGATGGCCAGATAGGGCCCGCTTAACCGGAGGGCCGGCAACCCCATAGCCAGGCCCAGCAGGCCGTTCAACAGGCCAGCGGCCGGCAAGGCGATCCAGAAGGGCAACGCAAGCCGCAGGCTCAGCAGGGCCGTCGCATAAGCGCCGATCGCCATAAACCCCGCGTGGCCGATGGAGATCTGGCCGGCGACCCCGGTGAGCACGTTCAGCCCGATGGCGGCGATGGCCCAGATCGCCGCCAGGCTCAGGATATAAAGCGGGTAATCCGGGAGGAGGAGCGCCAGGGATAGCAAGACACCGCCCATCACCCCCCAGCGGATCCCCGGATGCTGCAGAATCTTTCCGCTCACTCGCAAGGCGCTTTCCCCGCTTCAAACCCGGCGATGGATCGGGCGGCCCAGCAGCCCCGCGGGACGCACGACCAGGACCGCCACAATGCACGCGAAAGCGAAGGGGGTCTTGAGCTCGGTGGCGATATACCCGGCGATCAGATTCTCCAAGACCCCTAAGGTCAATCCCCCGACCACGGCCCCCGGCAGGCTGGTCATCCCGCCGAGCACCGCCGCCGCGAAGCCTTTGATCAAGAGCCCCAGCATCGCGTTGGGCTCCAGGTAGATCAAAGGGGCCGCCATGATCCCCGCGATCGCCCCCAGCCCGACGCCGATGGCCCAGGCCAGCGCCAGCATGCGATCCACCGGGACGCCCATTAACCGGGCCGCGTTGGGATTCTGCGTGAGGGCCCGAAGGGCCAAGCCGATCCACGTCCGGTGAAGGAACCCATAAAGGGCGAGGGCGAGAAGGATCCCGACAGCCAGGTTAAACAACTGCTCCCGGGTCACCCGAGCCGGGCCCAGGGTGAGCGGAGGCCCAGAGACCAAGGCGGGGAAAGTGCGGATCTCATGGCCCCAGAGGAGGCCGGCAAGTCCGTTGAGGAGGAGGGACAAGCCCAGGGTGAGGACCACCAGGGTGAGGGGTCCGGCCCACCGATGGCGGGCCGGGCGCAGGATCCCGCTTTCCACCCCAGCCCCCAGGAGGGCGCCGAAGAGCACCGCCCCGAGGAGGGCGATCGGCAGAGGCCAGCGGGCTTGAAGCAAGGTATAGGCGATGAAGGTGCTGACCATCGCCATGTCCCCGTGGCCGAAGTTCACAACCTCCGAAGCCCGATAGATCAGCACCAGCCCCAGGGCCATCAGCCCGTAGAGCGCCCCCGCCGACAGCCCGCCTGCCACATAGAGGACAATGGTGTCCATCTGAGCCCTCCCAGGCCTTGGAAGGAATCTTCAAGGAAGACTGTTTCTGCAACGTTACAATCCGGTTACAGGGCCCCCATGGCCCCCGCCCCGGGATGAGCGCGGACGCGTCCCCCGTTCCCTCGATGGAGAACGGCGACCCCAACGCCGCCCCTTGACAAAACGCCCGATTCCGGTTATACTGTGAGCAACAAAAACTTAGGAGTCCGAAATAATGGCGGCCCATGGATCCCCCTTCAACCCACGTCTTCGGTCCGAGCGGCTCTCGGGGCAGATCGCCATCGCCCTCCTCCGGATCGCCCAGGCGATCCAGATCATGGTCCGCCGGGCCGGGCAGGCCTTCGGCCTCTCCCCCGCCCAGGTCCAGGCGCTCCTCTTCCTTGCCTACGCCCGGCCCGGGGTTCGCACCATCGGCGGGCTGGCCCAGCGCCTCCAGGCGACCATGGCCACCGCCAGCGAGGTGGCCGACGCCCTGGAGCGCAAGGGCCTGGCCGCCCGGGAGCCATGGCCGGAGGATCACCGCATCATCGGCCTTCGGTTGACCGGAGCAGGACGCCGGCGGGTGGCGGACCTTGAGGGCTTGCTCGACGATCTGGAGGCGGCGATCGCCGAGCTCCCCATTGACGATCAACAGCACCTCCACCGCATCCTGCAGCACCTCGTCCGCCGCATGGCGGGGAAAGGCCTCGTGGTGGTCTACGAGATGTGCTGGGGATGCGCCTTCTTCCGGCCCATGGCGCACCCCGACAACCCGGCTGCCCCCCACCACTGCGCCTTTATGGACGCTCCCTTGCCCGATGCGGACACCTACACCGAGTGCCCGGATTTCACCCCTCGAACGGAGGTGCCGGCATGACGGTCGGCAAGCCGCTCCCCATCCGGATGTATGCCCGCCCCGATTGCGAGGACAGCGCGCTGGCCCGGGACCGGCTCCGGGCGCTGGGCATCCCCTTCGTCGAGATCAACATCGAGGAGGACGAGGAGGCGGCGCGCTACGTGGAGCGCCTCAACCGGGGCTTCCGCAGCACCCCCACCATCATCTTCGGGGACGAGGCCTTCTACATCGTGGAGCCCACCGTGGAGCAGCTCGACGAGGCCCTCCGACGGGCCGGATACGAGATCCCCATGCCCGCTGGATCCAAGCAGGGGCCCAACCCGGTTGCCCAATGAGGAGGATGAAGCCGAGGGCCGAACCTTCCGACCAAACCGGAAGGGGCCTGGACGGCCCCCTTACCACAATTACAACTCAGGAGGTGCACGATGTGGCGGAGCATCGCATGGCTTATTGCGGGTTTCATGGTCCCCGTCCTGGGGGCCGCGCTTGTGGTCGGCTGCGCGCCCGGCGCCGCGCGCCCCGCATCCCTGACCTACGACGTCGTCATCGAGGCCTTCGACACCACGATCCCCGAGGCCACCATCGAGGGGGTCACCATTAAAAACGTCCGCGCCTTCAACGTGATCAACTCGCCCGACGACATCGTGGTCCCGGCCGGCGCTCAGGTGACGCTGCGGGTCACCAACAAATCGCCCATCAGCGAGGGGTTCTCCATTGACCCCTTCAACATCCGGGAGGTGCTGAAGCCCGGGGAGACCAAGACCATCACCTTCAAGGCGGACAAGATCGGCGCCTTCACCATCTGGTGCCAGTTGCACCCCCAGAACATCCACCTGCGGGGGACGCTGAACGTGATCCCGTAATCCGAACCTCCTGCTTGTGCTGAGTTGAACGGCGTGGTTTTCCAAATCATGCGGACGGAGGCGCGCGATGGCTGTCCAGACGATCCCCGGATACACCTATGGGACCGCGAAGGCCGCCCGATCCCCGGTGAGCCCGGAGGATTTCGAGAACCTGAAGAAGGCGACCATGTTCACCGAAGAGGACGTCCACTACCTGCAGATGGCGGGGGAAGTCCTGGCCGACCAGGTGGAGGAGATCCTCGACCTCTGGTATGGCTGGGTCGGATCCCACCCCCACCTGCTGTATTACTTCTCCGGCCCTGACGGGCAACCGGACGCCCATTACCTCCAGGCGGTCCGCAAGCGGTTCGGCCAGTGGATCCTGGATACCTGCAACCGGCCCTACGACCAGGACTGGCTGAACTACGCCCACGAGATCGGCCTGCGCCACCACCGGACTAAGAAGAACCAGACCGACGACGTGCGGTCCGTCCCCCACATCCCTATGCGCTACCTCATCGCCTTCATCTACCCCATCACCGCCACCATCCGGCCGTTCCTGGCGAAGAAGGGCCACCCGCCGGAGGTGGTGGACAAGATGCACCAGGCATGGACCAAATCGGTGATCATGCAGGTCGCCCTCTGGTGTTATATTCATGTAAAAGATGGTGATTGGTGAGTCCCTGAAGTGGAGGCCCCCGGCGCTCCCCATAAGAGCGCCGGGGGCCCGAAGATGGCGCTCGAAGATCGGATCGCGCGCAGCCGGTTGATCCCGCCCCGTCCCCGTCCGGGCACGATCCGACGCCCCCGTGTGGAGGCCCGATTGCGGGAGGCGTTGCGGGCCCCGCTGACGGTGGTGCGGGCTGATCCGGGCTACGGCAAGACCACCGCCGTCGCCCAGGTGGTGCATTACGGCTCCTACCCGACCGCCTGGTATAGCCTGGCGGAGGGGGACCGGGATCCGACGCTCTTCCTCGCGCATTGGATCTTCGCCGTCCGAGCCCTGGATCCGGGTTGCGGCGCGCAGGCCCTGGCGCTGCTGCAGGCGCCAGGGGGTGGTTCCCATCACGGCCCCGCGGTGATCGACACCCTGGCCAACGATCTCTTCGACCGGCTCCCCGTCGAGGCGCTGCTGGTCCTGGATGATTACCACCTGGTGGAGAGCCCGGAGATCAACGCGCTGGTCGAGCACTTCGTCGAGCAGATGCCCTCCACCCTCCACCTCGTCCTCCTCACCCGACGCATGCCCTCCTTCCACTCCCTCGCCCGCTGGCGGGTCTACGGCGAGGTGCAGGAGCTCACCACCTGGGAGCTCGCCTTCACCCCGGAGGAGGTCCAGGACCTCTTCGCTGCCCACGGATGCCCTCTCCCTGCTGCGATCGCCCACCGGCTGGCCGAGGAGACGGAGGGATGGGTGATCGCCTTGATGATGATCCTGCACCGCCTCCGAGAGGCCGGATCGGAGCCCCTTGAGGCGCTCCTCAAACGGATCCCGGACATGTCGTCGGATCTATTCGACTACTTCGCCGGGGAGGTGTTGAACCGACAGCCCCCCGCGATCCAGCGCTTCCTGCTACAGACCAGCGTTCTGACGGAGCTGGAGCCGGAGATCTGCGCCGCATTGCTGGAGGACCCGGCGGCCGATTCCCTCCTCCCCCAAATCGAGCAGCGCGGGCTGTTCCTGATGGGAAGCAGGGAGGGCCGCTATCGGTATCACCACCTCTTCCAGGAGTTCCTCCAGCGCCAGGCCCGGGATCGGTTGGGGAGCCTGGAGCCGCTGCATCGGCGGGCAGCCGCCTTCTATCGCGCGCGGGGGGATAGGGAGTCCGCCATCGTGCATTACATAGCCGCTGGAGCCTTCGAGGAGGCCGCGGAGCTCTTGACCGCGGCGGCCGGGACGATGATCCGCCAGGGCCGCTATGAGACCCTCGCGGCGTGGGTGGATCGCCTCCCCGCCGCCCTCGCGGACCGGTGGCCGGAACTGCTCCGCTCCCGGGGGGACGCCGCCCGCCTGCTCAGCCGGTTCGAGGAGGCGCTGGCGTGGTATGAACGCGCCCGACAGCAGGCGGTGCGGCGGGGGGATCTCCTGGAGGAGGCGCGGGCCCTCACCGGCCAGGCCATGGTGTTCCTGGACACCGTTCAGCCCGCCCGCGCGGCCCCGTTGCTCCGTGAGGCCCTCCGCCGGATCCGGAGGCACGCCCCGGAGGAGCGGATCCCCCTGATGGGGTTGATCGCGGAGAACCTGCTGAACGCGGGGCAGCTCCATCGGGCCGACCGCCTGATCGCGACCGTTCAACGCTGCGATCCGGCGGCGCTTCCTCCGGATGTGGAGCCGCGCCTGCGGATCCGCCAAGGGCGGTTGGCCCAAGCCCGCCTCATGGTCGAATCGCTCCTGCGGGCTTCCCCCTGGGGGAGCGGCCGCCAGCGGATCCCCCGCTCCCACCGGGAGGCAACGGTGCTCCTGGCATGGATCTGCGCGATGGTCGGGGAGGGGGAGGCCGCCCGTCGGCACGCGGAACAGGGGCTGCAGCTGGGCCGGGATCTCCGCTCCCCCATCGTGGAATGCGTGGCGCTGGCCCGCCTGGGCCACGGTTGGCTCTCCGGCCCGGATTACGATCTCCGTCGGGCTGAGGAAGCCTACCGGGAATCCCTCCAGGTCGCCGAAGCCATCCGGGTCCCCCGCTTCGAAGTGGAAGCCCACCTGGGGCTCACTCTGGTCGAGGGCCTCAAGGGGCGGCCGGGGCTGGCCATCGCCCACGCCCGACGGGGCCTGGAGATCCTGGAGGCGGCCGGGGACGCCTACCTCACGGCCGCAGTCTGGCTGGCCCTGGGGATCGCTGGGCTCTGGAACGGGCACCCGGACGCCATGGAATGGCTGGAGGAGGCCGTCCGAACCGGCGAACGATGTGGGGAGCGGTATTTTTCGACCCTCGGACGGCTCTGGCAGGCGTGGGGGCTGCTGCAGCGCGGCGAGCGCTCGGCCAGCTTGGCGCCGCTGAAAGCCGCGCTGGCGCGGATCCAGGAGGAGGGCTATGCCTTCATGCTCACGGGGACCCCGCTGTTGGGCTTCCGAGATCCGGGGGCCCGGGTGCTGCTCCTCCAGACGGCGCTGGCGGCCCGCTTGCTCCCGGAGCCCCTCCAGGCCCTCCTGCCGCAAGCCCTCCAGGCCGCCGCCTTCCCCATCCCCTTCGGGCCGTGGTCCACGCCCTCTCCGAGGGAGCGCCCCCATCCCCCCCTCTACATCCAGACCATGGGTCCTTTCCGGGTCTGGCGCGGGCTGTATGAGATCCCCGCGGACGCCTGGGGGCGCACCCGCGCCCGGCGCCTCTTTCAGTTCCTGATCACCCACCGCCGGCGTCCTGTCCACCGCGAGGAGATCCTGGAAGCCCTTTGGCCGGAGCGGGATCCCGCGAGCGCCGCCCTCGAGCTCCGGGTGACCCTGCACGCCTTACACCGCGCCTTAGAGCCCGCCCGACGGCCCGGGCAGCCGCCCTTCTATGTGATCCGGGATGGAGAGTTCCTGCGCCTGAACCCCAACGCGATCCTCCATCTCGACGCCGACCTCTTCGGGGCGCTGCTGGACCGGGCGCGGGAGCGGGAGCCGCTCGCCCCCGAGGAGGCTTTGAGCCTGCGGCGCCAGGCCCTCGCGCTGGCCCAGGGGGAGTTCCTGGAGGAATGCCGCTATGAGGATTGGGCGCTCCCCGAGCGGGAGCGCCTGCTCGCCCTGTATCTGGGCGCCGCGGAGCAGGTCGCCCGCGCCCTCGCGGCGCGGAACGCATGGGAGGAAGTGGCCGCCCTGGCGCAACGGATGCTGGAGCGGGACCCCTACCATGAGGCGGCCTGTGGACTTCTCGTCCAGGCGTATTGGGCCCTGGGGCGCCGCGCCCTGGCCGTGCGGGCCTACGAGCGCTTCCGCCGGCGTATGCGCCAGGAGCTGGGCCTGGAGCCCACCCTCTCCCTCCCCGCCCTCCTCGCTCCCCTTCGCTCGGACCTCGCGGCGGAGGCCTGACGAAAACGGCAGCCGGCGAGGATCGGCCGAGCCGGGCCCTCCCCCCGCAGGGTCGGTGTAGCCTTCTGAGAACCACGGATTGAAGGGCGCAACGGGCTGGCGCCTGCCGGTTGCGAAACCTTAACCTCCACGCAATCGCCGGATAACGATCCCCCTTTACACTCACGGGCGAGGCGGGCGAAAGGGAGGAGCGGACGCAATCCTTCCCGCCTGTCCGATCTTCTGTGGAGGTGGATCCCATGCCTCGGCGATGGCCGTTCGTTCTGCTCTCGCTGGCCATGCTGGGAGGCGCCCTGGGCTTCGGAGCCCGGGGGCAAGCGCAGGCTGCCACGAGTGCCGCGCCCCTTGCGGGCTTCCTGGGCCACCGGGGAGGGCGATTCGGCGGGGGGCTCTGCGGACAGGCCGGGCTGGAAGCCGCCGCCAAAGCCCTCAACATGACCCCGGAGGAGCTTTCCACCCAGCTCTGGGGCGGCCGCACCCTGGCCGAGCTGGCGGAGAAAGCCGGTGTGGACCTCCAGAAGGTCCGCGATGCCGTGAATCAGGCATGCATTCAGGCCATTAAGGACACCATCGAACAGGCCGTCCGGGATGGTCGGCTGACCCGCGAGCAGGCTGACTGGCTGCTCCAGGGGCTGGATCGCGGCTACTGGGGCCCGGGGGCCGGCTGGTGGGGCTTCCGGGGCTTCTGGGGTTTCTGGGGCCGCGGCGGGTGGGCTCCGAAGGTCCCCGTCACGCCTACGCCGGGCGGCACTCGCTTCCAGCTGCCGCGCTTCCTCTTGCCCGGCCGCTCCGCATAGGTCTCTCCGACACCTGATCCACGCCGATGGGGCAGCGAGCCGCTGCCCCATCGGTCCTTTAGAGGCAAGCTCTCCTCGAATGGAGGCATGGATGAGGATCGTATGGAATCGAGGGTTCGCTCTGGCGCTCTTCCTCCTCGCCGCGTGTCGGGCCCAAGGAGTTCCCCTCTCGTCGTCCGCGCCGACGCCTTCCCCTTCCCCGGGGGCCTACCCCCCGACCCCCATCGGGGTAGGCAGGATGCCCCTCTGGGTCGCTGCCCAGGAAACCGGCAGCCCGCTGGAGGCCCTCGAGCAGCCGCTGCAAGCCATTTACCAACAGGTGAAACCCTCCGTGGTCCACATCCGCGTCCGCAGCGGCCAGGGCCTGTTGGCGCAGGAGAGCACGGGCTCCGGCTTCGTCTATGACCAGGAGGGCCATATCGTCACCAACCACCACGTGGTGGAAGGGGCCGCCGCCACCAGGGTGACCTTCTCGGACGGATCGGAGTTCCCCGCCCGGATCGTCGGGACGGACCCCGACAGCGACCTCGCGGTCATCCGGGTGGACGCCCCCACGGCGTTGCTGCGCCCGACGGCCCTGGGGGATTCCCGGGCTGTGCGCCCCGGACAGCTGGCCATTGCCATCGGCAACCCCTTCGGGCTGGAGGGGACGATGACCTTGGGCATCGTCAGCGCCGTCGGCCGGGTGATCCGACCGGGATCCCGGCCCTACAGCATCCCCAACATGATCCAGACGGATGCGCCGATCAACCCGGGGAACTCCGGGGGGCCGCTGTTGGACAGCCGGGGGCAGGTGATCGGGGTGAACACCATGATCTTCTCCCAGAGCGGGACCTCCTCCGGGGTGGGGTTCGCCATCCCCATCAACACGGTGAAGCGGATTGTGCCCGTCCTCATCGCCCAGGGCCGCTACGCGCACCCTTGGCTGGGGATCTCGGGGTTCTCTGTCACGCCTCTCGCCGCCCAGGCCCTGGGGCTACCGGCGGAACACGGGGCGTTGATCCTCGAGGTGGATCCACGAGGCCCGGCGGCCCAGGCCGGCCTGCGCGGGGGCAACCGATCGGTTCACTACGAAGGGGAGACGATCCGCGTGGGCGGCGACCTCATCACAGCCATTGACGGCCGCCCGGTGCGCAGCATGGATGACCTCATCGCCTACCTGGAGGAAGAGCGGAAGCCAGGCGATGAAGTCACGCTCTCCATCCTGCGCGATGGAAGGGCTCTGGAGATTCGGGTGCGCCTCGCCCCCCGGCCGTCCTGAGCGCCTTCCGAAGCCGTTTCAACACCCCAATGAGAAGAGGAAACGCGGGCGGGGCGCTCGTGCCCCGCCCGCGCCCGAGGCCGGAAAGGCCACTCCCGCCGGCGGTCACGGGCTAGGCGGGGCGCCCGTCTGGCGCTGCTGCCCCAGTAGATCTTTGATATCCGCCAGGGTCTCGCTGATCCGGAAGGTCACGATCAACAGCTCGGCGTAGACTCTTGAAATCAGAACCCCCAGGATCACCACCAGCGGGCTCAGGCAGAGGGCCCCCAAGACCGCCCCGGCGCCATCCCGCCGCCCCCCGATCCCCGCTCTGGTGATCCCCCCGAACAGCACCGCGCACCCCGCCAACACGCTGAGGGCGACACCGATCCAGAAGAGAGCCTGGATGAGGTAAGGGGTGATCATCCGGCGGAACGTGAGGAAGTCCTCCCAGTTCATGGCACCCTCCCTCGAAAGGGATGATGTCTTCATTGTATAACGATACGGAGGAGACCGCCGGAGCCACGTTGGGCGCCCGCGGGCATCCTGACTTGACCCCCGAAGGTCCTCACATGGATGGGACTTCTCGGATAGAATGGGGGCGAATCTATAGGGGGAGGCGAACCCTTGTCTTCCGCCCCCCTTGCGCAGAGAACCAACGGCAAGGCGATCGCCAGCCTGGTGCTGAGCATCCTGGGCCTGGTGGGGATCCTCCCCATCCTGGGATCCCTCCTGGGGATCCTCCTGGGCCACCTGGCCAGGGGCGAGATCGCCCGCCATCCGGAGGCCACGACGGGGGAGGGGCTGGCTCAAGCCGGGGTGATCCTGGGCTGGGTCGGGCTGGCGCTGAACCTCCTGGGGATCATCTGCGCCCTGGCGGTTTTGGGAAGCATGATCGGCCTGGGGATCTGCACGACCGCCATGCAAGAATCCTCCCGGCTCCTCCTCCAGATCTTCCTCCACTAAACGGGGTGATGCCCCCATGGAGCCTTCAATGGGAGCCGCCGGAGGTAGCCCTGCGGCCCAACGGCTCAGGGGAGCCGGTGGATCTCCGGGTAGCGCCGGTGCGCCCAGAGCATGTAGCCCAGGCTGAGGAGCGCCCCGAGGGCGACGGTCGCTGGCGCGCCCAACCCGGCGGCCATCAGGCCGGCCTGGAGCCCACCCAAACGCATCATGGCTTGAAACGCAAGGGTGTAGACCCCCATCACCCGCCCCCGCACGGAATCCTCCACGCGCACCTGGATCAGGGTGTTGGCCAGCGCGTTCTGCCACACGAAGGCGACCCCGGTGAGGACCAGGAAGGCCAGGGCGAGGGGGAACGAGCGGGAGAGGGAGAAGCCAAGCAACGCGATGGGGAACCCCAGGTTCCCCCATGTCAGCATGCGCCCCCGCTGCCCGGCGTCCCCATAGGCCGCAGCCAGCAAAGCCCCGATCACCGCGCCGATCCCCACCGCCCCCATCATGAACCCGTAGGCCACGGCCTCCGGCTGCTGACACGAAAGCCAAGCCCCCCCGAGCCGGCTCCCCGCCGCCCGCTGACAGACCGAGCTCACCACCGGCGCCGCGCTCGCCCAAAGGGAGGTCCGGGCGAAGACCGGCAGGAGCGTGGTGTAAGGCATCGAGAGGAAGGCGGAAACCCCCACCATGCTCACCAGGCCCCACAGGGTCGCATCGGAGCGGATCCGGGCCAGCCCGGCCAGGGGATCCGCCGGGGCCCTGAAGGCCATCCGCCCCGCGGTCGAGGGCGGCAGCCGCATGGCCAGCAGGCCGGCGATCACGGCGAGGAACGAGAGGCCGTTCAGGAAGAAGGCCATCGCCTCCCCCAGCGTGGCCACCACCACCCCCGCCAGGGAGGGGCCGAGGACCCGGGCGAAGTTGAAGAGGGAGGAGTTCAGGGCGATGGCATTCCCCAGATCCTCCTCGCCCACCATTTCCACCACGAAGGCCTGGCGGGCGGGCATGTCCAGCATCTGGAAGGCGGCGAGCAGCATCGCCATCGCCCACACATGCCAGACCCGGATGTGCCCGCTCCAGGTCAGCCAGGCCAGGAGGAAGGCCTGGCCCATCATCAGGGATTGGGTGATCACGATCAGCCAGCGCCGCGGGAAGCGATCGGCCAGGCTCCCGCCGAAAAGCGCCAGGGGCAGAAGGGGCAGGATGGAGAGGCCGTTCATCACGCCCAGGCTGACCGGCGATCCGCTCAGGCGGTAGACCAGCCAGTTCTGGGCGATGGTCTGCATCCACGTCCCGCTGAGGGAGATCAGCTGGCCGATGAAATACAGCCGGTAGTTCCAGTGGCGGAGGGCTCGAAACGGATGACGAGCGCGATGGATCCGCATCACAGGCGCGGATCGAAATATGGGATGCCTCGCGCTTCATCCCGGCGAGGCTTCATAGAGCACCTTCCCTTTACTTCAGAACTTCTTCAACCCCTAAGCCTCCCCATGCACCGTGGCGCCCTCGTCGGGCGTGACCACGAACCACGCGGGCGTCCGGCCGAAGCGATCCCGGTAAGCACGGGTGATGGCCTCGCCCGCGGCCGGGACGGCCTCCCGCCGCACCAGGGCCAGGATGCTCCCCCCAAAACCCGCCCCCGTCAGCCGGGCACCATACACCCCGGGGACGGATCGAGCGGCCTCGACCAAGGTGTCCAGCTCGGGGGCGCTGACCTCGTAATCGCCCCGCAGGCTCTCGTGGGAGGCATTGAGCAACCCCCCCAGGGCTTGCAAGTCCCCGCGCGCCAGGGCGGCCACCGCCTGCATGACCCGCTCGTTCTCGGTCACCACGTGCCGGGCCCGCCGGTAGATCAACTCCGGAAGCTCCGCGCGGGCCGCCTCCAGCTGCGCCGGCGTCACATCCCGCAACGCGCGGATCCCCGGATGCCGCGCCCGGAGCCGCTGCACCGCCTCATCGCACTGGGCCCGGCGCTCATTATACGCCGAGGCCGCCAGCGCCCGGCGCACCCCGCTGTCGGCCACCAGGATCACCACCCCCTCAGGGACCGGGACGGGACGGGTTTCGAGGGAGCGGCAGTCAATAAGCAGGGCGCATCCGCGCCGGCCGAACAGCGCCGCCATCTGATCCATGATCCCGCAGCGCACCCCCACGAACTCGTTCTCCGCCCGCTGGCACAGGCGGGCCAGCTCCAGCCGGGGAACCTCGTAACCGCCCAGCGCAACCCAGGCCACAGCGAAGGCCACCTCCACCGCGGCCGAGGAGCTCAACCCGCTGGCGATCGGCACGTCCCCCGCGAGGGCGGCCTCCAGCCCGGGGAGACGCATCCCCGCCCCCTCCAGCGCCCACGCCACCCCGGCCGGATACGCCGCCCACCCCCGCACGCCCCCCGGCTGCAGCCCGTCCAGGGCAAACCGCGCCTCCTCCCCGAAGTCCGCTGCGATCAGGTGGACCTGTCGGTCGGAGCGGGGGCGAGCCGCCACCCAGACCGCCCGGTCGATGGCGATGGGGAGGACGAAGCCCTCGTTGTAATCGGTGTGCTCCCCGATCAGGTTGACCCGACCCGGCGCCCGGGCCCGCCATCGCGGATCCCCCCCGAACCGCTCCCGGAACGCCTCCACCGCCCGCGCTTCAGCTCCCCGCATCGCGCCTCCTGTCTGGGAGGGATCGCTCTCCAGCATCCCCGCGTCGAAGGAGCCTGTATCAAATCATACCCCATAGGCAGTTCTTGGACCCACCGCCCGCTTTATGCTATGCTGAGCATAAGGAAATCCTCCATTCGGAAGGCACGCCGACGGCGAGGATTCCAAGGGTTGACAACAGCCAGCGTTTTTGTTATCTCTTATATCAGCCATGAAGCTCTCTGAGTGGGCCCGTTGTCAGGGAATCAGTTATCTCACCGCCTGGCGGTGGTTCCGGGCGGGCAAACTCCCGGTTCCGGCCAGGCCGATGCCCACCGGGACCATCCTGGTGGAAGAGCCCCGCCCGCCAACCCGTGTTGTGTTGTATGCTCGGGTTTCATCATAGGATCAGAAATCCGACCGGATGCGTCAGGTCCGCCGCCTGGAGAGGTTTGCCAAAAGCCAGGGTTGGAAGGACGATGAGATCGTCGCCGAAATCGGCTCCGGGTTGAATGGCAAACGGAAGAAACGGTTGCGGGTGCTGAGGGACCCCAGCATCCGTCACATCATCGTCGAGCATCGGGATCGGTTGGCCCGATTCGGTTTCGAGAGGATCGAGGCCGCATGGGAGGCGGCGGGGAAGTGTGTTGTTGTGGTAGAAGAGGGGGAGGTGGCGGACGACCTGACCCGGGACCTTATCGAGATTCTGACCTCCGCCTGCGGGCGGTGGTATGGGCGGCGGGCGGCCCGTAACCGCGCCAGGCGAGCCATAGAGGTGATGGGATGCAAGTGATCAGGGGCTTCAGGTTTGAGCTGGACCCGAACCGGGAGCAGAGGATTCGGCTGGCCCAGCACGTGGGGGCGGCCCGCTACGCCTACAACTGGGGCCTGGCCCGGTGTCAGGAGGCCCGGGACCGTGGTGAGCGTATCCCATCGGCCATTGACCTCCACAAGCAGTGGAACGTCTGGAAGCGTGAACATGCCCCCTGGTGGGTTGAGGTCTCCAAGTGTGCCCCGCAGGAGGCCCTTCGGGATCTGGAGCGGGCCATTCGCAACTGGCGGGCGGGACGGGCCGGCTTCCCCCGCTTCAAGCGCAAGAAGAACCTTGCGGACAACAAGGCCCGTTTTAACGAAGGCAAGAAAATCGGCCTCACCCCAAGGCATGTGAAGCTCCCTCGCATCGGAAAGGTGCGCCTCAAGGAACGGGCCACGAGGCTGGTGGATC
>FWWL01004705.1_pt1 | contig 14774 bp, 12 predicted proteins | sample 2228331 | NCBI WGS metagenome assembly FWWL01 (sample SAMEA103939775, study PRJEB20133) | metagenome
GGGGCAGGATGCGGTTCTTGCAGCGCGGACACGGCACCAGGTTCGGGCGCTGGAGCGCGTCATGCGCCCGGCGCATCCCCCGCCGCGTCCGGGTCACCCGGCGCTTCGGCAAGGCACCCATCGCAGGATCACCTCCTCTATGTGGAATTCCACGACCTCTCTCCAAACGCTGGGAGCCTGCCTCAGAGGTCAGGCAGTACAGCTTGGGAGAAGCCAGCATTTCATAATATAATAATTGAAAATCCGTTCGATCGCAATCTTCTCAGATCCGAAGGTCTGTTCCAAACCCTGTAACGGCGGGCCGGTCGGCCGCTGAGCAGTTGACCATTACCGGGATCGGCGCCGACGGGGATGTGTGGGGTCTGACAGAGGCTCCATGGGGGGACACGGCTGCCAGGACGGCTGATGAAGGCATGGGGAGAACTCCTGGTCGTCAGCAACAAACCAGCCCCTGAGAGCTGACCTGCCCACTTACCGCTTCAGTTGACTTACGACATGATTGGCAGCGATGTAGGCGAAGGTCATGGCCGGCCCGAGGGTTGCGCCAGGCCCTGGATAGGTGCGACCCATGACCGAAGCTGAGCAGTTGCCGCAGGCATATAGCCCTGGAATCGGCTCGCCACCCTTCAGCACCCTCGCGTGCTCATCCGTAAGTATGCCGCCGCTGGTTCCCAGGTCGCCGGGATAGACTTTGACGGCGAAGAACGGGGGCTTTTCGATGGTGCCCAGATTAGGGTTCTGATACCTGGGATCGCCATAGTAGCGGTCGTAGGCTGTCCCGCCGCGCCCGAAGTCCTCATCAATGCCCTTCCTAGCCATCTCGTTGAACCGGGCGACCGTGGCTAAGAGGTTCTCCACAGGCAGGCCACACTTCTGGGCCAGCTCTTCGAGGGTATTCGCCTGGATAAAATACCCTGTGTCGAAGAACTCCTTCGGCGTGAAGCGCGGCATTGCCATCCCAAAGATGTAACGGTTACGGTGGCGGCTGTCCATTATCAGCCAGGAGGGTATTGCCTTACCGTTGCGGCTGCGGTTGCGTTCCAGCATGGCGCGCCCGACGTCGACGTAAGACGCAGCCTCGTTGACGTAACGTAGGCCGTCTTGGTCAACGATGATGGAGTGAGGCATCGAGCGTTCCCAGAGGATGAAGTTCCGTCGGCCTAAATGGTCGACGGTGCATACACCCCACCAGGCTGCGTCCAGGAGGGCCATGTCGACCCCCAGTTCCATGCACTGCTGGATGAGGTCGCCGGTATTGTCCGGATTGCCAACGGTCCAGTCGGCTCCGACCCCATGGTATTTCTGCCGCATCTCGGGGTTGCGTTCAAAGCCTCCGGCGGCCAAGATGACAGCTTTACTCCGTAGGATCATGGGCACACCATCTTTCACGACCTCGATGCCGACCACCTTGCCTTCTTCCAGCAGCAAGCGCCGGCATGGGCTGTTCAACCACAGGGGCACATGGTATCGCTGAGCAACATACATCAGGTGAGCGACCAGGGCCGCTCCCATACCGACCATATCCCGACCCAGGAGCTTGAACATCGCCCCGCGGATGAACATGCCGACCACCTTGGCGAAGTGGGAAAACCCGGTAAGGGCCTTGGGCAGGTGGTGGGCTTCGCCGGAGTGAAAGGGGATCGGGATCGGTTGCCTGCGCAGCGTATGCCGCAGGTTGCCCAGCTTCCGGAGGTCAAAGAAGGTGCACTCGATGCACCGGCCGACCTTGGCACCTGGTTTGTCCGGGTAGTAGTCGGGGTATTCCATAGCGGGGACGAAGGTGACCCCTTGACGCTGAAGAAAGCGAACCATTTCGGGGCCATTGGTCAAAAAGGCAATCTTTCGCTCCCTCGAGCTGGCTGGTCCGACATCACCAATCACTGCCTCCATGTAGGTGAGAGCCTCGTCGAAGCTATCCTGCAAGCCAGCGGCCAATGATACCGGGTTGTTCGGAATCCACATTCCCCCACCGGAAAGCGCAGATGAGCCTCCCCACTCACTCGCTTTCTCCACGATCACGGCCCTGAGCCCATGGGCCGCCGCAACGATGGCCGCAGTAATACCCGCCGCACCGCTCCCAACAATAATGACATCAAACTGTTCATCCCATCGCTGCTCTGTCATCGGTAGTTCGCTCCATGCACCAGATTGCTCGATATCAGGCACTGTCGTAGTGTCAACAGCTCTGAGGCTTCAGGGGACGCGGGGAGTGCCCCTCTATAATGCTAACAGAAATGGCGGCTGCTGCCAACCCCCTATTGGCCTTATTCCCGAACAGCTTCCCAATGCGTTGACAGATCCCGCCCTGCCGTGTAAAATACGTGCGCGTTGCGGTCGAGGGGACCCAGCGCGAACGATAGTGGTGGCGAACTTCTCCCGAGGGATCAGCCGGAATGCCGACGATCAACCAACTGGTTCGCAAGGGCCGGAAGCCGAAAGCGTGGAAGAGCAAATCCCCCGCGCTCCATTGGGTCTACAATTCGCTGACCGGGGAGCGTTACTGGGATCCAAAGGGAGCCCCCCAGCGCCGGGGGGTGTGTGTGGTGGTGCGCACCATGACCCCCAAGAAGCCCAACTCGGCGCTGCGGAAGATCGCCCGCGTCCGCCTGACCAGCGGGGTGGAGGTCACCGCCTACATCCCCGGCGAAGGGCATAACCTCCAGGAGCACTCAGTGGTCCTGGTGCGGGGCGGGCGGGTGAAGGACCTCCCCGGGGTGCGCTACCACATCATCCGGGGCTCGCTGGACGCAGCAGGTGTGGAGAAACGCCGTCAGGGCCGTTCCAAATACGGCGCCAAACGGCCCAAGGAGCAGAAGGGCAAGAAGTGAGCTCGCTTGTGCCGCTTCACGAGAGGGGACATCGAATTTCCTTAATTTTCAAGTTTTCAAGCGTGGCCCGCGCGGCCTCCTGATGCCTTCGTGGAGGCCTGAGGATCGTCGGGCGCGGCAGGCCTTGTTCATCCCCCAGGGGGTCCAGCGACCCTTAAGGGGCCTTTCGTCGAGATCGCACACCTGTCCTACATCTCCACCAGCAACCACGTTCGATCCCCCTCGTATCGGATGAGCTGCGCCTTCGCCGGCCCGGTCCGCCGCCCATCCAGAAAGACGCCCCGACGCGGGGATGGGTCAATCGGTGCGCTCGATCTCCATGCCTCGCACGCTCGCCGGGATCCCAGCCCGGCCCGCTCCAGGCTCTTCTGCAGGCGTTCCCGCGTCATGGGATCATTTCCGTGTTCAGGGAGTTCAATTTCGAGGCCAGATTCTCCACCCCATCGGTGCCGCGGATCCGAACCCGGGGCCACAGGAAGCGGTTCTCCAAGCGCTCATCGGCCCCGTAGTGGGTGGTCACGGCCCCCCAAAACTGATATCCATCCAGGAACCGGATCAAATAGGCGTCGTGATCCGAGGAGGGGTAAGCAAAGAAGCGCACCGGGCGGCCGGTGTGGGCCTCGATGGACTGTTTCCCTCCGATCACATGATAAAAGAGAAACGCGTCATCCCGCCCACTGAGGGGAATGTGTTCCCGACCGTGGAGCTGGATGTCCATCCCTGCCTTGCTCATCTCTCGGATCTGCTCCCACGACAGATAGCGGAGGTCCCCCGCGTCGGCGCGGCCGGTCAGCACGAAGAACGTGCCCCGAAAGCCGTAGCGCAGGAGCAGTGGGAATGCCTCCTCATAGGCGTCCCGGTAGCCGTCATCGAACGTCAGCACGATCGGCCGCGGGGGCAGCGGATGCCCCTGGGTGAGGTGGAGGATGAGATCGCTGAGCGAGACGGTCTCATAGCCGGCGTAGCGCAGATATTGAAGATGCGCCTCGAACAACGATGGCCGAACCGAGAGATCCAAGCGGTAGCGGTCGGCGCCCGGGGGAGGGTTCGAAATGTAGTGATACATCAGGATGGGCACGCGGAGGGCCCGCGGCACGCCGTCGCCCGGCGGCAGAGGCTCCTGGAAAAACGGAACGGGTGGGGTCGGAGATGCGGGGCCCGAGGCCGCAGGGGGTGGCACGGAAGCGGTAGGCGAGACCGCTGGGGTCGGCGAGGCCATGGGGGCCAACGAAGGGCGCTCCCCCGACGCCGCCTCCGGGGAGGGGAGAGGCCGTAAGGCCCCCACGGCCTCTTGGAGGAGGTGATAGGAGTATCCCCATATAGAGGCACCGGCGGCACAGCCCCCGGCCAGCACCACCGCGGCCGCCCACGTGCTCAGCGCTGGAATCCCAAGTCTGCGTCGTCCTCGCCGGTCCATCGGCCTCCTCGGAACAAGAAAACCCGCATCCCCTAAGAAAATCGGGATGCGGGGGAGGTGCCCCCGAGGGGATTCGAACCCCTGATCTCCGCCTTGAAAGGGCGGCGTCCTAGGCCTCTAGACGACGGGGGCATATCGCTGTTTATTATATCACAAGAGCGTTGGGATGGATCGGGGATCGGGTCTTTCTTTAACGATAGACTGAAGGCCAGGCGCAGGGCGGGAGGGGCCTCGCCCGGAGGTCAGGATCACCGCCGCCGGTGGGCTTCGCGGACGTTGGGGATCTGCTCGATACGAGCCAGGGCTCGATGCAATTGGGTCGCGGAGCGGACCTCGAGGGTGGCCTGGAAGACGGCGAAGCCGTCCCGGGTGTCCACGTGGATGTGGGCGATGTTGATCTGCTCGTCCTTCAGGACCCCGCTGATCTCATGCAGCAGCCCGACCCGGTCAATGGCCACGATCTCGACCTCGACCGGGTAGCCCTTCTCGCCCGCCGGGAACTGCACCTCGATCAAGCGCTCCGGGGTGCGCACGTTCAGGATATTGGGGCAGTTCCGGCGGTGGATGGTGATCCCGCGGTTGCGGGTGATATATCCGATCACCTCGTCCCCGGGCACCGGGTTGCAACAGCGGGCCAGCTGCATCAGGAGGCCCTGTGGGTGATCCTCCACCAGGACCGGCCGGGAGGCGTCGGAGCGCTCAGCGGGGAGCGGGAGCTCCGGCGCGGCTTTCTGGTCCTCCCGACGCCGTTCCTCCTCCAGCCGGATCAGGCGGGGCGCCAGTTGTTCGGGGGAGACATCGCCCCAGCCGATGGCGGCCAGCAGATCCTCCGGCTCCTTGTAGCCGAACTCCCCATAGAGCCGGCGCACCGCCTCGTCTACGGAGAACGGGACGCCCAGACGCCGGATCTCCTGGGCCAGGATCTCTCGGCCGTGGAGGATGTTCTCGGCCCGGCCCTGCTGCTTGAACCACTGCCGGATCTTCTGGCGGGCGCGGGAAGTCTTCACATATCCCTTAGCCGGATCCAGCCAGTCCCGGCTGGGGCCGCCCTGCTTGGCCGGGATGATCTCCACCTGATCCCCCATCTGGAGGATGTAGTTCAAGGGGACCCATTTGCCGTTCACCCGCGCGCCGCGGCAGCGATGCCCCAACTCGGTGTGGATGTGATAGGCGAAATCAATGGGGGTGCTCCCCCGGGGCAGATCAATGACGTCCCCCTTCGGGGTGAACACGTAGATCCGGTCCTCGAAGACGTCTGTCTTGAGGGATTCGATAAACTCCTTTGCTGAAGTCACCTCGTGGCGCCACTCCATCAGCGAGCGCAGCCAGGCCACCTTCTTCTCGAAGGCCAGATCGCGTTTGGCGACCTGCTCCTTGTAGATCCAGTGGGCGGCGATGCCGTATTCGGCCTCCCAGTGCATCTCCCAGGTGCGGATCTGCACCTCCAGCGTCTTGCCGTCCTCCAGCATCACCGCCGTGTGCAGGCTGCGGTAGGAGTTATCCTTGGGGTTGGCGATGTAGTCGTCGAACTCCTTCGGGATGGGGCGCCACATGGAGTGGATGATGCCCAGGACCTGATAGCACTCGGGGATGGTGTTGACGATGATGCGGACGGCCCGCACGTCGTAGACCTGGTCGAAGGAGACCCCTTTGCGGACCATCTTGCGGTAGATGCTGTAGATGTGCTTGGCCCGGCCGGTGACATCGGCCTGGATGCCCTCCTTGGCCAGACGGGCCTTAATGCGCTCGATGATCTGCTGGATGTGGCGCTCCCGCTCCGCGCGCCGCTCGTCAATGGCCCGGGCGATCTCTCGGTATTTCTCCGGCTCCAGATAGCGGAACGCCAGATCCTCCAGCTCCCACTTCAGCTGCCAGATGCCCAGGCGGTTGGCCAGGGGGGCGTAGATCTCCAGCGTCTCCCGGGCGATGCGCTTCTGCTTCTCCGGGGGAAGGGCCCCCAGGGTGCGCATGTTGTGCAGCCGGTCCGCCAGCTTGATCAGCACCACCCGGGGGTCCTCTACCATGGCGAAGAAGATCTTGCGGATGTTCTCCGCGCTCTGTTCGTCTCGGGCGGTGCGGCGCGCCTCGCCGTCTTCGGGGTAGGCCCGGAGGCGGTCAATGTATTTCAGCTTGGTGACCCCATCCACCAGGCGGGCGACCTCCTCCCCGAACTCCCGCCGGATGTCCTCCAGGGTCACCCCGGTGTCCTCCACCACGTCGTGGAGCAAGCCGGCGGCGATGACGGGGGGATCCATGCGGAGCTCGGCCAGGATGCCGGCCACTGCCAGGCAGTGGTATAAATATGGCTCCCCCGAGGCGCGGGTCTGATGGGAATGGGCCTGCGCTGCCACCTCATAGGCCCGCTCGATCAGCGCGCGATCCGAAGGGCTCAAGGGATCCTGAATCTGATCCAGGAGGAATTCAAGGCTCGTCGGATTCCGAACCCCCACCATGCCGCCACCGCCTTTCCCCCTTTCCTTGAATTATAGCACTTCCTCCCCTGGGAATTCCCATCCGGCGCGCTGGGCGGCCTCCCTCAGGGCCCGCCGAAGCAGGACCCCGACCATCTCCCGCCGGTATTCGGCGGAGCCCCGGAAATCCCCCGGGGGGGCAATCCCCTCCCGGGCCTCCTGGGCGGCGGCGGCGAACCGCTCTGGGTCTGGCGGCCGCCCTTCCAGGGCCTGCTCGACCGCGGTCAGTCGGATGGGCCGGGCGGCGACCCCACCGACCGCGATCCGGACCCCATAACCGGCTCCATCCACCCCTCGGAACAGTCGGACGGCCACCCCCACGATGGGGGCATCGGCGGGGGTGCGGGCGACCTTGTGGAAGGACGCGCCCATGGGGGCCACGGAGAGGGGCAGGCGGACCTCGGCGACGATCACCCCCTGGCGTCGGAGGGCTTCCCGGTAATCATAGAAGGCCTCCAGGGTCAGGGCCCGCGGGGATTCGGGCTCGGTGAACACCACCAACTCTGCCCCCAGGGCCATCAGGATGGTGGCGAGGGGCTGCTCGCCGGAGGCCCCCACCACCGCCCCGCCGACGGTGCGCTGGTTCCGCAGGGGAAGCGGAGCGGTCTCCCGCGCGGCCGTCGCGAGGATGCCATTCCCATAGGCGGCCGCGGCCGGGGCCTCCACCAGCGCTTGAAGCGGGGTGGTGGCCCCGATCCGGAGGACGGTTCCTTCCAGCTGGATAAAGTTCAGCCCGAGATCCCCCAGATCCACCACCGCCTCCACGTCCGGCGACCCCTCCGCCAGGACCTGCGTCCCCCCGCCAATGGGGATGGTCCGGATGTGAGGCCGTCGGAGGAGGGTGAGCGCCTCGGCCAGCGTTTTCGGGCGGTGATATTCCCGGAGGTTCCGCAGCATGGCATCGAGCCTCCCGCATAGTTCGCCGAAGCGTCTCCGCTTCGACCCGTTGGAGCGGGTCAGGGGCGAAAGGTCGCGCCCCCTTCAAGGATGCCGGTGCTACGCTTGGGCGAAGATGTCAATCATCAATCGGACGTCGCCCAGCGGGTAGAGGACGGGGCAGGTGCACCCCGCAGCGCGGTATTCGTCGACCTTGCGGTGGACCTCCTCCGGGGAGCCGCTGGCGGTAATAAGCTGGACGATGTCATCGGATACCCATTCCATCGCCCGCTCGATCTGCTCGGGGGTTGCTGGCCAGGTGAGGATCCGTCCGATCTCATCCAGCAACTCCTGAGGCACCCCGCTGGCCTTCATGATGTGGGGCTGCTGGCCCAGGTATTGGGTCACCAGCTTCCGCGCGCTGTCCAAAGCCTTCTTGCGGTCGTGGTCCACCGAGCAAACCACCAGCTGGGGCCGGTCAATGTCCTCCAGGCGCCGTCCGGCCCGCTTCGCCCCGATCTCCAGGTGGTGAAGCGCCATCTCGTTGTATTTCGGCGAGACGAGGTAGTTCAGCAACACGCCGTCCGCGATCTCCCCGGCCAGCTCCATCATCTGCATGCCGGTGGCCCCGATGTAGATCGGGACGTTGCGTGGCTCCCGGCGCCCGTAGACCACGTCCAGCTCCACATCGGTGAGGTGGACGAACTCGCCGTGGAACGTCACGCGTTTCATGGCCAGGAGGTCGCGCACCACCGTCACCACCTCGCGCATGGCCTTCAAGGGCTTCTCCCGCTGGATGCCGACCTTGGAAGCCAGCGGATCCCACCAGGCCCCGATGCCGAGGATGACGCGGTTGGGGGCGAGGTCGTCCAAGGTGAGGAAGGTCGCGGCGATCAGGGCAGGGTTGCGGGTCCAGTTGTTGATCACACCGGAGGCGACCTTGATGCGCTCGGTCACGGCGGCGTAGGCGGCCATGGGGACGATGGCGTCGCGGACGAGCCGGGATTCCGCCTGCCAGACGGCCTCGAAGCCGCGCTGCTCGGCGTATTGCACATACCGCATGGCCTCCCGCAGGTCGTGGGCGTCTTGGAGGTAGAGGGCGACGCGCTCTGCCATGGGGGCCTCCCGCTCGTGATTTCTTTCATTCATTTTAGCATTTTCACTCGTGATCCCTTCATGATGAGGCGGAAAGGGGTGGGCGATATCCGCTGCGGTCATGGGGAGGCGGACTCGAGGAAGCGTTCCAGCACCCGGCCGACCGCCTCCAGGGTCCGGGGGGAGACGCGATCCACCGTGTCGGCGGTGGTGTGCCACGCCGGGTAATCGAAGTCAATAATATCCACCGCCGGGATCCCACGTTGCAGGAAGGGGAGATGATCATCCACCAGCGCCCAGCGGGGCTCCGGGATGAACCAGTTCCCATAGCCCAGCTCCGCGGCGATCCGCCACAGCCGCTCCCGCAGCGAAGGGTCCGAATGGCGCTCGTAGTAAAACTGCGGGTCGGCGTCCCCCACCATGTCCACCAGGATCATCGCGACCGGGGTCACTGGGAGCGTAGCGGCGAAGTGCGTGGAGCCGAGGATCCAGGGCAGGCCGTCGAGATCGCCCTGATCCTCCGCGTCGAAGAAGACCAGCCAAACCTCATGGCGCAGACGCGGACGGTCTAAAGTGCGGGCAAGCTCCAGGAGCACAGCCACGCCGCTGGCGCCGTCATTGGCTCCGGGGACCGGATCCTCGGGCCGCGCCGGATCGCGATCCGCCCGGCGGCGCGTGTCGTAATGCGCGCCCAGCAGGATCACAGGGCCCCGGCCAGCCCGAGCGACCAGGTTGCGCCCGGAGAGCCCGGCGGCGGTGAAGGGCTGGACGGCGAAGGCCCAGCCCTCCCGGACGACGTGGTCGCGGATGTAACCCTGGACCCGCTCCCAGCCCGGGCTCCCCGGATAGCGGGGGCCCATCGCCACCTGGGCCTGCACGTGGCGGAATGCCTCCTGGCCGTCGAACGATCGTCCCATCGGAGCGGAAAATGGGAGGCAGGCCGTCAGCCCCAGAGAGAGCCAGGCCAGGAGCCATCGTCCCCATCCGGACCCATCGGATCCGCTCATCGCGTCTCCTGAGGAGGATCGCGGGAGGCCCTTCCGGTCGGAGCGGTCAGGCCCCCAGGCGGGACAATCGGCCCGCGTGAGCCAGGATCAAGGGCATGAGATCCGTGGCCATAAAGATCCCCAGGCCGCCGGTTCGGCATGCCCGTTCTCCGAACTCCGTCGCCCCGTCGGGCCGGGCCGTCCGCGGGGCCCAGAGGAGCACCGGCACCGGATGCCAGGTGTGGGTGCGCAAAGCGGCGGGCGTGGAGTGATCCCCGGTGATCACCAGAACGTCCGGCTGGCGCTCCAACAGGATCGGCAGGGCGGCGTCCACCGCCTCGATCACCCGGACCTTGGCCGCGAAGTCCCCATCCTCCCCCCGGCTATCGGTTGGCTTGATGTGGATGAAGAAGAAGTCGAAGCGATCCCAGTGGGCGACAGCCTCTTGAAAGATCTCCGCCGGGTCCTCCCCGTGCACCTCGAGGGTCTCCATGCCGACCAGGCGGGCCACCCCCCGATACATGGGGTAGACCGCCACGGCGGCGGCGCGAAGCTTGTAGACTTCCTGGAAGGACGGCAAGCGCGGGGCACGGTCGAACCCACGCAGGGCGACCATGTTCGCCGGATGGGCGTCGGCCAGGAGCGCCCGCGCCTGCTCGATCCACCGGTTGACCAGCTCGGCCGTGCGCTCTGCCTCCGGCTGGAGGGCCCGGACCGGCAGGAGCGGCACGCCGGTCCGCCCGGGATCGGTCTCCGTCAGCGCAGGGGAGAGCCCTTCTCCGCGCAGGACCAGGACGAAGCGGTGCTCCTTGACGGGCTCGACGAACACCTCAACCCCTTCCAGGCGGATGGTCCGCAGGCGTTCCACCAACCGGACGTTGACCTCGGTGGGGATGCGGCCGGCCCGCCGATCCACGACCCGGCCCTCGGCATCCACGGTGACGAAGTTGCCCCGCGCTGCCACATCGTGGGGCCCCAATGGGAAGCCGATCCCGACGGCTTCCAGCACCCCGCGCCCGACCGGATAAGTGAGCGGGTCGTAGCCGAAGAGAGCCAGATGCGCGTAGCCGCTCCCGGGGGCCAGCCCGGGCCGCACGGGGATGTGCAGCCCTAGGGTCCCCTCCGCGGCGAGGCGGTCCATGTTCGGGGTGCGGGCGGCCTCCAGCTCCGTGGGCCCGCCGGGCTCCACCGGCATCCCCCCCAACCCGTCCATCACTAACAGCACGATCTTCGTGGTGTTCTCGGTGGCCAACTCCGCGAGGAGATGGAGATCAGCCATGGGAACCTCCGTTGGGAACCGGATTCACGCGATGGGGACGAGGCAGCCGCTGCCGTTCACGGCCTGGGAACCCCCTCGGCTTCCTTCAGCGGATTCAGAGCCTCCCGAAGCTGCCGGGCGAGCGGCAGGACGACCTCCGCCGGGGCGCCGGCGGCGATGAGCTCCTGGAGCTGTTGGAAGTCGGCCCGCCGCCGCCGCACCTCATCCGCGCGGCGCAAAGCCAAGTGCCCTGCGGCCTGTTCGAAGGCCGAGCGCGCCCGCTGCAGGGCCCCCCGCGCCTCCTCCGGCGCGGTCGGGTAGGTCTGCAGGAAAAGGTCGAGCTGGCGGATCGCCTCCTGCAATTCCCGGCGGGCCAGCGGGGCGGTCTCGGCTTCGGCCCGCGGCCGCAGGGCCCATGCCAGGCCGCCGATCAGGCCGATGCCGATCGGGATGCTCCACAGGGCCAGCGCCCAACGGGCGCGGATCCAGGGTATCATAGTTCCTCCGGAACTATAGGGGATGGGATAGCGGTCGCATCGGCCGATCCCACGGCCTCCGACCGAGGCGATCTTAACCCGGCGGCCCGGAGTTGCAAAAATGAGGCCCCTGGGGTGGTTACTGGTTTCTTTCTGGGCGATCGGGCTTCTCTTTCAGATCGCCACGCCGCTTTTTGAGACGCCCGATGAGATCTGGCACGTGGGCTTGGCTGCCCATCTGGCGCGCGGCGGCGGGTTGCCGGTGCAGCGGCCGGGGGAGGATACGCCCTGGCGTCAGGAGGGAAGCCAGCCGCCCTTGTATTACCTGACCCTGGCCGCTCTCACCCGCGTCCTCCGCCTGCCCCTTCAGGACCTGGATCGGGTCCTGATCGTGAACCGCCATGCTGCCCCCGGCGATGCGTCCCTTCCTGATAACAAGAATATGGCCCTGCACGGCTCCTGGGAGCGCTTCCCATGGCGGGGGGCTGTGGCCACCCTCCATCTCTGGCGCCTGTTCTCCCTGGCCCTGGGCACCCTGGCCCTGGCCGCCATCTACGCCACCCTCCGGACGATGGCCCCCGATCGGCCGCGCTGGGCCCTGGGCGCCACCGCCCTCGTGGCATGGAACCCCATGTTCCCGTTCATCATGGGGGCGGTGAACAATGACGTCCTGGTTAACGCCCTCTCCGCCCTTGCCCTGTGGCAACTGGCCTCCCTTTGGCGGAAGGGGCCTTCCCGTTTCCGCCTCATCTCGTTGGGGATCATCCTGGGGATGGCAGCCCTCAGCAAGCTCAGCGGACTTGCTTTCTGGCCCCTCGCTCTGGTGGTCCTCATGGCGCTCTGGCGGCGGCGTGCGTTGGATCGGTGGGACCTCCTCCGAAGTCTGGCGCTGGTTTACGGGCCGGCGCTCGTCCTTTCCGGCTGGTGGTTCCTCCGCAACTGGATGCTGTATCGCGACCCCACCGGACTGAACGTGATGCTGGAGATCTTTGGGCGCCGGTCAGCTCCCCCCACCCTGGCTGCTTGGCTCTCCGAGGCCCGTGGGTTCCTGTGGTCGTTCTGGGCCGTCTGGGGATGGTTCAACATCGTGGCCGATCCCCCGGTCTATGTCTTCTTAGAGGTCTGGAGCGCGCTTGCGGCCCTGGGGGCAATCCGCGCGGGGCTCGAGGCATGGGGGCGGCCGGGCTACGAGCACCGCGCGCTGTGGGCCGGCGCCCTGGCCAGCGCCGGCCTGGTCCTCATCGGGCTGCTTCGATGGACGTCTCTGACCGCCGCCTCTCAGGGCCGATTGCTCTTCCCGGCCATCGGGCCGATCGCGTGGATGTTGTGGGTGGGCTGGGAGCGCATGATCTCTCCTCGGATCCAGCGGGGACGGAGGGCATGGATCTGGGCCCCCGCCGTGGTCTGGATGATCATCGCCTGGATCGCGCCCGTGCGCTACATCTGGCCAACATACGCCGGGCCCCCTTCTTGGACGGAGCTCCCCGCTGGGGCCCGCGCGGTGGACGCCGTGTTCGGGGATCACTTGCGACTGTGGGCCTATCTCCCGGGCGCCACCGTCCCCGGACAGCGTCTCCCCCTCACGCTGTTCTGGGAATGCCTCCAGCCGACGGAGCGGCCCTGGAGCGTGTTCCTGCATCCGATCCTGACCCCGCGGGTGCAGGATGTCGAGCAGGTGGACCGCCATCCGGGCCGTGGGCTGTTCGCTACCACGGATTGCTATCCGGGCCGCCGCTGGGTGGATCATTACGCCGTGCCGGTGGGGTTGAGCAATACGCTTCCCTCGATCCTCCGGTTGCACATCGGCTGGTGGGATCCCGATAGCGGCTGGGTCGCCCCTGTGCGGGATGGACAGGGACAGCGGATTGATTATCTAATCCTGGAAGCGGGGAAGATCCGCGGGGCGCCGGCGCGCCCGCCCGCCCATCCGCTGGACGTGCGGGTCGGCCCGGCCCGCCTCCTCGGAGTGGATAGGCCGGGAGAGGCCCGTCCGGGGGAGACGATCACCGTCACCCTCTACTGGCAGGTTGAGACGGCGACAGGTGAGGACTGGCGGGTCTTCGTGCACGTCGGGGAGCCGGACCGTCCGCCCTTGCTGCAACACGATGGACTCCCGGCACTGGGAGATTTCCCTGCCCGGTGGTGGGAGCCGGGGGATTTGTTCACAGACTCACACCCCATCCCGATCCCCCCGGGCTTCCCCCCCGGGGTTTACGCCCTTCGGGTTGGCCTCTACCGCCCGGATGGCATGCGGGCGGAGGTCATCGGCCCCCGGGGGGAGCGGCCGCCCCAGCGGGCGGTGGAGCTGGGCGTTCTTCGGGTGCTTCCCTCCCCGTGATGGGGCTATAATGGTTCCACAACGGATGGATCCTGTCCATTTTCGCCCTGCGATAGGATCTTGCGGTATCCGAGATCCCGATCTCAGCCGAGGGTTTGGATTCCATGGACCTTGCGGATCTGATCCTGCTTCCGGTGGCCTTCCTGGGCGCGACGGTCGCTGCGTTCTGGCTGAGCATGGTGATCTGGACCTTCCGGGACATCCGGTCGCGGACCCGGGATCTGCCCACCCAGTTTCTGGCGACGTTGCTGGTCGCCGTCCTGAACATCCCCGGGCTGCTGATCTACTTGATCCTGCGCCCCCGGGAGACCTTGGCGGAGGCTTATGAGCGGGCATTGGAGGAGGAGCTGATCCTCCAGAGCCTGGAGGAGATCGAGCAATGTCCGGGTTGTGGCCGGCGGGTGAAGACGGATTTTATCGCCTGCCCGTATTGTCACACCCGGTTGAAGCAACCCTGCCCCCGCTGCCAGCGGCCGTTGCGCCTGGAGTGGAGCCTGTGCCCCTATTGCGGCGTCGCGTTGGGGACTCCCGCGCCGGCGGCCGCCGTGCCGACCCCCAGCCGCGGACCCCAGGCGTAGCGGGGCGTTCCTCGGAAGGAGGCGGGATGGCGCCGCTGGACCCGCTGGGCTCCTCTCGCTTCGCCGGCGCCCACACCTTCATGGGGCGCCCATACGGACAGACCCCGGAGGAGGTAGATGTAGGGATCGTGGGGTTGCCCTTCGACGTCGGGACGGCCATACGGGTGGGCGCTCGTTTCGGCCCGGAGGCCGTTCGCCACGCTTCCCTGCTCCTCCGCCCCTATCATCCCCTCTTTCGCGTGAACCCATTTGAGCACCTCTCGGTGGTTGATTTTGGAGATGCGCCGGTCGCCCTCGGGCGCGTTGAGGAATCCCTCCGGCGGATCGCTGACTTCCTGTCTCCCCTGACGCTGGCGGGCGTGATCCCCATCGGCTTGGGCGGGGATCATTCGGTCCTCCTGGGGGAACTGCGGGCGGTCGCCGCCGCCTACGGGCCGGTCGCCCTGATCCA
>FWWL01006495.1_pt1 | contig 14774 bp, 17 predicted proteins | sample 2228331 | NCBI WGS metagenome assembly FWWL01 (sample SAMEA103939775, study PRJEB20133) | metagenome
TGAGCGTTAAGAAGCATCCTAACATATTCATTTCCAGAATATACCACATCGAACTTAGGAAGGTAAGATCTTAGATGTAAGAACCATCGAGCATTATTCTCATCATTTGGTAATGGTATTATATAACATCTGGCAAGATCGATCTTAGCATCGATCAATGCATTATGAATCATCTCAACCCTTTCTCCAGCAGTGAATGGATCCTTTTCTAAATAATTAAATTGGGCACTTGCAACTGCTATTATTAGTTCATCGCACTCTTCCAATATGCTTTTGACAAGCATTAGATGTCCATTATGAAAAGGCTGGAACCTTCCTATCAGCAATCCTCGCATGATACAATTTATTTAGAAGGATATTTAATAATACTTATGGAGTATTGTAATATATGCGAGAGAGAGGTTGATGCTCCTAATGAGCATATCAAGAGTAAGGAGCATAGGGACAATCTTGAAAAGATTAGATCAGCCTTTAAAGATAAGGTGTATGAAGATGATAGTATAGGACTCAACCCTTAAGTCCTAAGTTGCTCTTCTGCTTATCAATACCTTCCTTATCTATCTTCTTGAATAAAGGCTCTGCCCTTCCAATCTTATGATCTGGCTCTATTGCAAGTAATGATATAGCATCCCATCGCTCTCTACTAACTAAACCTTCTAGACCCAATTGTTCCCATATCCTTTGAGAAGAGAATGGTATGTAAGGGGCAAGCAATATTGCTAATACTCTAACTGAATTTACAGATATATAAAGACAGTTCTTAGCCTTTGATTGATCGCTCCATGGCATCTTTGCTTGGAAATACTGGTTCAATGTATTTGAGAATGCTAAGATACGCTTCAAACCCTTATCTATCTCATTCTTAAAGATCAGTGAACCTACACCCTCTCCTATACTCTTCATATTCTCAATTATGGAGTTATCTAGATCATCAAATTCTCTAGGCTCTGGTACTCTGCTATCAAACCTTTTATTTGTAAATGATAAGACTCGATTAACAAAGTTACCAATGTTATCAATTAACTCATTGTTTATCTTAGAAGCAAAGTCATACCAATCAAAGTTTAGATCCTCTTGGCTATATGGAGTTATGCTAGCCATGTAAAACCTAAGGTAGTCTGCTGGGTATAATCTTAGGAAGTCTCTAAGGCTGATATACCAGTTCCTACTCTTCGATATCTTCTTATTCTCTAGCATCAAATGCCCTCTTGTTGGTATAAAGTCTGGTAGTTTGTACTCTTCATCTATACCCATCCTCATTGCTGGGAGGAATAGATAGTGATGATATACTATATCTTTGCCTATGAAATGGTATATCTTAGCATCGTTCCAGAACTTTTTTCCATCTATGCCCTTCTCCTTAAGGTATTTGAGCGTAGATGATATGTAGCAGAGATGGTTATCAAACCATCCATACAATACCTGCTCCTCTCTATATGGAATTGGGACTCCCCAACTTATATCTCTAGTTATATCCCAATCTTGTAAACCATCCTCGATCCATTTTAATGCATAATTCTTTACATCTTCTTGTAGATTATTGTTATTGATTATCCATTCCTTGAGCCTAGAAGAGAACGATGACAGTTTAAAGAAGTAGTGCTTGCTACTCTTGCTTACTGGCCTATTTTTGCATATGGCACATCTTGGCTCAACTATCTTCTCTGGAACTCTACCACATTGCTCACATAGATCTGAATACTGTTCATCAGCATTACAGTAAGGGCATCTACCTATTACATATCTATCAGGTAAGAACTTCTTGTCATACTCACAGTAGAATTGGATTACTTCCTTCTCATAGATGTAGTTATTCTCATACAATCTCTTAAATACATACTTAACAAACTCTATATTCTCTTCAGAGCTTGTCTGATCAAATATATCAAATGATATTCCTAGAGCATTAAAATCCTCATAATCTCTAGCATGCCAATATGCTACATACTCCTTAGCAGATTTACCCTCGCTCTCTGCTTTAATTAGGATTGGAGTCCCAAAGTCATCGGTTGCACATGAGAATACAGTATCATAACCTTTCATCCTACAATACCTAGCAAATATATCTGCTGGTAAATATGTTGATGCTATATGCCCTAAATGTATCTCTCCATTTGCATAAGGCAATGCACTTGTTATTACAATCTTATCCATATTATATTCTCCAACTCTTTGCATATTCAATCTGTTCTTGAGTAAGTCTATCTATCCTTACATTCATAGCCTCTAATGCATTCATAGCAACTTGCTGATCTATCTCTTTTGGAACATCATAAACTCGCTTATCCATATCTCTATTATTTGCTAGATATACTATAGATAATAACTGGTTTGAGAAGGATAATGCCATAACCTCTGGAGGATGGCCTTCTGCAGCTACTAGGTTTGCTATCCTTCCCCTTGCTACAAGGTATATCCTCTTACCATTGCTCAATCTATATTCATCTAGATTATCTCTAACTCTCCTTTTAGCATTCTTCTCTAGATACTTTACATCTATCTCTACATCGAAATGCCCAGCATTTGCTAAGATTGCTCCATCCTTCATGTTTTCAATATGCTCTGCTGATATAACTCTAGTCTGACCAGTAGCTGTTATAAACACGTCCCCTTCTCTTGCTGCTTCTTTCATAGGCATTACACTAAATCCATCCATGTGTGCTTCTAGAGCCTTGATTGGATCAACCTCGGTAACTATAACATTAGCATTAAAGCCCCTTGCCCTTGCTGCTATACCTTTTCCTACCCATCCATAACCACAAACCACAACCTTCTTTCCAGCAATCAATAGGCTTGTTGCCCTTAACAATCCATCAATTGTGCTCTGTCCAGTACCATACCTATTATCAAAGAGATGCTTAGTATAGGCATTATTTACTGCGATTACTGGATACCTTAACAATCCATCCTTCTCTAATGCTTTTAACCTTGTTATTCCAGTAGTAGTCTCTTCAGTACCTCCTATTGGATTAAGATCCTTGAACTCTTGCTCATTATGGAGCATAGCATGCATATCAGAACCATCATCTGTAATTATATCAGGTCTCTTCCTTAATACACTCCTAATACATTCCATATACTCATCACTACTCTCACCTCTCCATGCATAGACATCTATGCCTTGAGAATCCAAGAATGCTGCAATCTCATCCTGTGTAGATAAAGGATTTGCTGCAGTTAGACTAACATCTGCTCCCAATCTCTTTGCTCCCATGGCCAATACACTCGTCTCTTTGGTTACATGTAAGCATAATGCTAAACTTATGCCATTCAATGGTTTCTTATCTTCAAGCTTTTCTATACTCTTTGTTAGTATCTGCATATGTTTACTAGCCCATTCATATGCTAACCTTCCTTCTTCTGCTAAACTTGGATCTTTGATCTTGCTCATAGCAAAGAAATAATATAAGGATCATAAAAAGGTTGTTTATGCTAGTAAGGGTTGCTAGTAAGGATGAGATACCTATGGGCAAGGGTAAAGAGTTTGAGGTTAATAACAAAAGGGTTGTCATATTTAATGTAGATGGTAAGTATTATGCTACTGAGGCTTATTGTAGGCATCAAGACGGTCCACTTGCTGATGGTGTATTAAAAGGAGAGATAATAGAATGTCCATGGCATTTTTGGCATTATAATGTTAAGACTGGAGAATTGCTGGATTATTTAAAGGATGTTAGGCTAGATACTTATAAGGTTGAGGTTAAGGGTGATGAATTGTATATAGATATATAGAGTATATCAGACTTGCCACGTCAATCTAGGCTGTGAATTCTTAAACGCTTCTAATCTTTTAAGAGTATCTGCCCTCAATTCATCTATGCTCTTGAACTCTCTAACTATCTTTCCATCTCTAATCAATGGCTTTAATAATGGCTCATAACCATCGATATGCTTCTCATTGATGCTAACTATATCATGAAAATCTCTTCTATACACATACTTCTTGCCAGATAGATCTCCCCTCTTTGATCTAAACAACCTTTTACCATCTTCATAAACCTCGACTATCTTAAAACTAAAGTCTATGGCTTTAGCAGAACTAACGCTGGTTCCAACACCAAATCCATCACTTATATCTGCTAAATTGGCAATATCTTCCTCATCCAACCCTCCAGAGATGAATATCTTGACATCCTTTGCTCCCCTTATTGCTAACTCCCATCTAACCTCTTCTATTATCTTCCTCATGTTACCCCTTCTACTACCAGGAGTATCTAGCCTAATACCATACAATCTATTCTTTAGTGTATCGTAAGCCATTATTGCCTCTACCTTCTCATCATACAAGGTATCTATCAATGCTATCCTCTTAACATTCTCTGGCATATGCTTATCAAATGCCTTCCAAGCTCTAATCTGATCGTTGAATGATAAGATCAATGCATGAGGCATAGTTCCTACAGCATCTTTATTCATAAGTTTTGCTCCTAGAACGTTTGATACTGCATCAAAACCAGCAATGTAGCATGCTCTCTCTATCGTAGGGGCTAAGAATGGATGGGCTCTTCTTGTACCAAATGATAGCAACGATCTGTTATTGGCAACGATCCTCATCCTTGCTGCCTTACTTGCTACACCACTAGCAAAGCATAAGAATCCTAAGATTGGGTTCTCAAATATCGATATATCTGCATAATTTGCCTCTATGCTAATGACTGGTTCATATATGCTACTCTGATCATTGGTTAAGAATATCTCTCCCTCTTCCATAGCATCAACATTAACTCTCATACCTTCAAGTAATTTTGCTACTTCGTATATACCAAGAACCACTCCCCAGTTATTATCAACCTTCCTAGCAAATACCTCGATTGTTACTCTAGGATTCAAATCCTCCTTCTCTAATATCTCTTTAGTATAAAGGAAATAAGCATCAGTAGTTAGACCGTGCTTTACTTCTTCCTCCTTTGATACCCAAAATATTCTATCTTTAAGATCGCTCATCATCTAATTAAGCAATCGATTTTTATTATTTAGTCTTTATGCTAGTAATAATCTTACATGCTCCATACCTTCATGTGATTGGAACTCTTTTGTCATATTCTGTATCTTCTTAGCATCCCCTTCTATTACGAATAACTCCAAGCATTTGTTATTCCTTAACTTACAATGTAGATGTGTCTTTATTATATCCTCATAACTAAGTTTTATTCTAGTAGAGGCTTCATCCTTCTCTTCATGAGTTACTAACAATACACATCCTATATTCCCGATAAGTTTATCCTTCTCTATCTTATCTGCTAACAATAGCCTTATTCCAGCCCTTATGACCTCTGACCTCCCAGAAAAGCCAAACTCTCTCTGTAACTCATCTATACTCTTCAATATACTCTCGTTGAGTGATATGCTGACTATCTTTATGTTCTTCTCCTCCATTGTAATAATAAATATTAATAACTATTTATAAACATTTTCTATTACTATTATTAACAAAAGATATATAAGTTAATAACAAGATAGTATAATGGATGAAGAAAGGTATAATTGCTATCATAATAGGTGTTGGTATAGCAATAGGCATAATTATTACAATAATAGCACTAATGAATCAAGAGATTGTTTCTTCAAATCAAGCAGTAGATGATAATCTAAAGATAAAGGTAACTTTCTTCCCTCTCTATGAATTTACAAACTCGATAGTTAAGGATAAAGGAATTGTAGAGATGCTTCTACCAGCAGGAGTCGAGGTTCATGATTGGGAGCCTACAGCAAAGGATATAGAGAACCTAAAAGATTATGATATGCTAATCTATAACAATGATATTCTAGAGCCATATGTAAAGGATCTTAAAGAGAGTATCAATATAAGATTTGTAGCAACTTATTATACAACAAATCAAGATCCTCATGTATGGTTAGATCCATTACTTGCAAAGGAGCAAGTAAATAATATAATGAATGCTATGATTAGCATAGATCCTAATAATGAAGCATATTATAGAGATAATGCTAAGGCATATATAGCAAGGTTGGATGCCTTGCATGAAGAAATTAGCAAGGGTTTAGAGAATTGTGAGAGAAGAGAGTTTATAGTCTTGCATGCAGCATATGGCTATCTTGCAGATAGATATGATCTAAAGCAGATATCCATACTAGGCTTGGAGCCAGAGGAAGATATACCAGCAAGTAAGATAAAAGAGATAATAGATCTTGCTAGAATGAATAATTTAGATGTTATATATGCTGAGCAAGGGATAGATAGAAGAGTTATTGATATAATTGCTCAAGAGATAGACGGTAGAGTATTAGTATTGGATCCAATTGAGGTAGTAGATGATCCATCAACTACATCTTACATAGATAAGATGAGGGAGAATTTAGATAATCTTAGGATAGGGTTGAGATGTAAATGAACATACTCGAGGTTAAAGATCTTACTGTCATACATGATAAAAATATCATCCTAGATAGCATAAGTTTTAACGTTAGAGAAGGAGATCTATTAGGAATCTTGGGTCCAAATGGGGCTGGTAAGACTACACTCTTTAGAGCAATACTAGCATTAACCAAGCATAAAGGGCATGTAAGTATACTAGGCTACAAAGATGAAGCAAGGTTGAGAGTATTGCCATTCATCTCTTACCTGCCACAAAGGATAGACATAAATAATAACTTTCCTGCTACGGTCAATGATCTAGTATCTACCGCATTATTACAGTTAAGTTATATTAAGAGACATGCCAATCTTATCAAAGGATATGAGCATGATTTGAATAGCATCAGTGTTGATGAAGCATTGGAGATGGTAGGTTTGAAGGATAAGAAGGATCTTAGAATAAGTAACCTATCTGGAGGCGAGTTACAAAGGGCATTGATAGCAAGAGTAATAATAACCAGATCTCCATTATTAATACTAGATGAACCATTTACAGCATTAGATATAGATGCCCAAACAAAATTATTCAACCTTCTAAAGATGCTCAACGAGGAGTTAAAGATAACTATAATACTTGCTGCCCATGATCTATTCTTGCTCATGAAATTAGCAAAAGATATAGCATGCATAAATAAGAGATTATTCTTCCATGGAAGCAAAGAAGAGTGTTTGAATAAAGATATGCTAAGACTTTATAGCGAATCTGCGATGCAGTTGCATATGCATGATCATATCTAGGAGAATGATATGTTTGATATACTCGCTTATTCTTTCATACAAAAAGCATTGATCAGTGGAGTAGTTATAGGTATAGCATGTTCTATGTTAGGATTATTCTTAGTTATAAAGCGTTACTCTCTCTTTGGAGATGCAACTGCACATGTTGCATTATCTGGCATAGCCATTGGGATATTCCTAAATGTTTATCCATTATTTACTGCCTTGATAACATCAGCATTAGCATCGCTAGGGATAGCAAGATTGAGTAAGAGTGTAAAGTTACAGGGTGATGCTATAATTGCTATACTCTTTCTAAGCGGCGTTGCTATAGCTGTATTGTTAATAAGTATGGCTAAGGGTTTTACTGTAGATCTATTCTCATACCTATTTGGTAGCATATTCTTGATAAGTAATGAAGATCTTGTTATTTCTATAATTGCTTCTGGTATAATAATATCAGTAATAAGCATGCTTAAAGATAAGCTCTTCTATATAGCATTGGATGAGGAGCAAGCAAGGATTAGCGGTATAAATGTAGATCTCATAAATTACATATTCATAATACTTGCTAGCATAATAGTTATCTTATCTATACGCTTGGTTGGAGTGTTGCTAGTATCATCGCTCATAGTCTTACCAAATGTTGCAAGTATAATGCTTGGAAAAGGTTTTAGACATACCATGCTAGCATCCATGATGATATCTGTAGCATCAATAGTGAGTGGTATAGTATCATCATATTATCTAGATGTTGCACCATCTGCTATGATAATGCTAGTAGGAATGATGATACTCTTAGCAATAGCATTGATAAAACATGTTAAAGGTAAGATTAAGAATATAGTTAAATATGATTAAGTAGATAGCATTAGCATTGAATAGGTTAGCAAAAGAGTCCAGTCCTTACCTATTACAGCATGCAGACAATCCAGTAGATTGGTATCCATGGGGTGATGAAGCTCTAGAAAGGGCTAGGAGAGAGGATAAGCCTATCTTTTTGAGTATAGGATATAGTGCTTGTCATTGGTGCCATGTGATGGAGCATGAGAGCTTTGAAGATGAAGAGATTGCCAAGATAATGAACGAGCATTTCATAAATATAAAGGTAGATAGGGAAGAGATGCCAGATATAGATGATATCTATCAGAGAGTATGCCAGTTAGTAACTGGTACTGGTGGTTGGCCATTAAGCGTATTTCTAACTCCAGATCTAAAACCATTCTATGTTGGTACTTATTTCCCTCCTGAAGATAGGTATGGAAGGCCTGGATTTGCTACGCTACTCAAGAGGTTAGCAGAGGCATGGAAGAGCGATAGAGCATCTATAGAGAAGCAGGCTGAGTATATACTCAAAGGTTTGAAAGAGTTAAACGAGTTTGTAGTAAAGGGAGTAGATGTTATAGATAAGAGCATACTTGATGAAGCAGCGATCATCTTATTAGAAGATGCTGATATGATCAATGGAGGCTTTGGTAATGCACCAAAGTTTCCTAATGCCATGCTATTATCCTTCTTGCTTAGATACTATAGATTGAGTAAGATTAACAGGTTCAAGGATTTCGTATTCCTAACGCTGGATAAGATGAGTCAAGGAGGGATTTATGATCATATAGGTGGAGGCTTCCATAGATACTCTACGGATTCGAAATGGTTGATCCCCCACTTTGAGAAGATGCTTTATGATAATGCGTTATTACCAATAGTTTATGCAGAGGCATACCAGTTATCAAAGGAAGATAGATATGCAAAGATAGTTAGAGAGACTCTAGATTATGTCATAAGGGAGATGAGATCTAGTGAGGGAGGCTTCTACTCTACACAGGATGCTGATTCTGAAGGCATTGAGGGTAAATACTACACATTTACACTAGAAGAGATAAACGAACTACTTGATGAAGATGATGCTAGGATATTTGCTGCTTATTATGGTATAACTAGCGATGGCAATTTTGAGGGTAGGAATGTACTCCATATCAATGCTAATAAGGAGAGTATAGCCAAACGATTCTCTATAGATATTGAGGAGAGCATTGCTAGATCTAAGAAGATATTGCTAGATGCTAGAGAGAAGAGGATAAAACCTGCTAGAGATGAGAAGATCATAACCTCTTGGAATGGATTGATGATATCTGCATTCATAAAAGGGTATAGGATTACTTCTGATGAGAAGTATCTTAAAGTAGCAGAGGGTGCTATAGACTTCATATCTAAGAGATTATCTAATAATGAGTATGAGTTAAAGCATGTATATAAAGATGGCAAGGCAAGGATCGATGCTTATCTAGATGATTATGCCTTTTATATAGCATCCCTTCTTGATATGTTTGAGGTAAATGCAAAAGATAAGTATCTAGATGATGCGATAAACTATACTAACTATATCTTTAAACATTTTACTGATGAACTATATTATACATCAGACAAGCATAAGAATATACTAGTTAGAATAAAAAGCATTTACGATCTATCCCTACCTTCTCCTACTTCCATAGTTGCTCAAAACCTCTTACGCTTATACCATTATACACAAGAAGAGGATTACTTAAAGAATGGTATCAAGATAATGAAGGATTATGCTAGACTTGCTTCAGAGAACCCATTTGCATTTAGCTCAATGCTTAATAACATATATCTCTATGTAAAGAAGCCAGTAGAGATAACTGTAGTAAAGAGTGAAGAGATCAGGAGATGGATCATGAAGCAATATATCCCAGAGAGTATAATGGCTATAGTTGATGATATAAAGCCATTAACCAAGTTTGCCTTCTTCAAAGGAAAGGATGCTGATGATAGGGGAAGGGCGTATATATGCAAAGATTTCGTATGCTCTATGCCATTATATAGCATTGAAGAGATTGAGAGCCTATTACAATTCTAATGTGCATACATCATCAATCTTGAGTAATTCTCTAGTTATTTGCTCAAATAACATTATATATTTTAATCCACTATCACTAGTCTTATATCTATTCTTTGGCTCGAGAATTAGCAAACCCCTCGATGTAAGTAATTCTAGATAACGCTCCATTACATGAAAGTTTAGATTTGTTTTATATACCAATCTGGTCTTGTTTATTCCTGCTCTGCTCTCACATAATATGTTGTATATTATCTCAAATGAACTCCTCCTCTCTCCTAGCATAATTCCTTTCTTCATGGATCTTTAATTACTAAATTATCTAATAACTTCTTGTTTGTTTCATATATTACAAATATAGTTAGATAGTAGCATTCATTAAAATATAAAAGTATTAACTTTATTAATCTACTAATAATTACATATTATAATAAATACAATATATAAAATACATATATTCTTAAATATTTAATCGTGAAAGAAATATTATGTTGCAGACAGAAGTTGAAAAGAAAACAGCACTATTATTAAGAGCTTTAGATTCAGAATTGAGGAGAGAATTAATAAGGATTGCATATGAAGAGGGTGCTTTGGATGCAGATGGATACTATAATTCAATTATCAAGCGAGGGTTTAAGATAAAATATAAAGAGTCTGTATATAAGGAGTTACAACTCTTAGTTGAAGCAGAATTGCTAGAGAAGTACTATGATGCTAAGAGTAAGAAGATAAAGTACAAATTGAATGCAACCAAAGTCTTAGTAGATCTTAAGAGTATGGAGTGTTATATAAAATACGAATAACTATATAACAATAATTTTTTTTATCATTGTTATGGATACATACTTGCTTATCATTAGAATATATGATGATATGTTAATGAATATAGGTGCATTAGGAGAGATCATCTTCCACAGAGGTTATTACCTCTATGTAGGCTCTGCCAAGAAGGGTTTAGATAAGAGGGTTAAAAGGCATCTCAAGCATGATAAAAGATTACATTGGCACATAGACTATCTTACATTGCATATAAAACCAATCATGGTAGCATTAACACCATTTGATGAATGTAGAGTAGCAAGTCTACTAAACGATGCTCATTTTATAGATAAGTTTGGCTCTTCAGATTGTAATTGCAGATCCCATCTATTCTATTTTGCTACATTTGATGAGTGTATAAGATATTTAGACATCTTAAATGCTTGAGAATAGTTTAATTATATATGCTAGTATGGAGATGGTATGGAAGTAGTTAGGGATCTTGAGATAGATAAGAATAGCACTATGGATGATATATTTAAACAGATGAAGGAGGCTGGAGGGTTTGTTGCAAAGAGCATTGCGGAAGGTTATGAGATACTCTATGAGATGATCAATGACAAAGATTGCTTAAAGTTTGTATCATTTGTTGGCTCTATAATATCTACTGGAACTAGAGGGATCATTAGAGATATGATTAAGCATAAGATGTTTGATGTTATTATAACCACTTGTGGAGCATTGGATCATGACATAGCTAGATCTTTCAAAGAGTATTACCATGGAGATTTTAGAATGGATGATAAACTCTTAGCAGAGAGAGATATCCATAGACTTGGTAATATATTATTGCCAAAAGAGAGTTATGGTATGATAATAGAGGAGAAGATGAGGGAGATAATTAAAGATATAGATAAGCCTTTAGCAACATTTGAATTATGTGCGTTGATTGGAAAACATCTCAATGAGAGTTCCTTCTTATACTGGGCAAATAAGAATAACATACCAGTATTTGTGCCAGGGATAATGGATGGTGCAGTAGGAAATCAAATATGGCTTCACGCTCAAAGAGATAAAAGGATTAATATAGATCTAATGAGAGATGCAAGTAGATTAGCAGATCTAGTCTTTGATGCAAGGAGATCTGGAGCGTTGATTATTGGAGGAGGGATATCTAAGCATCATACACTCTGGTGGAATCAGTTTAGAGATGGTTTGGATTATGCTGTCTATATAACTACAGCTAATGAGTATGATGGTAGTCTAAGCGGTGCTTTAGTTAGAGAGGCTATATCATGGAGGAAGGTTAGGAGTAATGCTAAGCAAGTAACCATACATGCTGAGGCTACTCTAATTCTACCTTTCCTATACGCTGCTTTATTAAAGAGGCTTTGAGTATATGCTCTTAACATACATCTGTGTAAATCCATGCTTTATGTAATATCTAACCAAGTTCTCGCTAAGGAATGTTTGTAAGAATAATTGTAATCCTCGCTTATATGCTATCTCATAAGCATATCTTATTAGAGATGATGCTATACCCAATCTTCTAAATTCTGGTAATACACCTAAGCAGTATAAGCCAAGTAACTCCCTACTTGCTAGCAATGCCATACATCCAACTATACAATCTTTCATGCTAGCAGTATACAATTCTAGATCTTTAGCATTGGTTACCCTCTTCCTTATCTCATCCTTATAATCTATGCTATCAAATGCTATACAATAAGTATCAATCCATGCTTCTATATTACCCTTCTCAATCTTTATACCAGTAACACCTTTTACTCTATATGGCGATTCAAATAATAATACTGATAACCTATCATACACTGTATAACCATGCTTTTCTAATACTATCCTTAATTGATCATCCATGCAATGGATGAAAGGCTTTACGTTTATGCTTTTAAATACTTGCTCTGCATCATCTATGATATAATCTAGATCTTTTGTCTTTATATCTACAAGTCTATTAAAGAATGGATCATTGTTCATGATCTTATTAGCATAGATAGTAGCATATCTCAAATCAAACCTATCTGTAAATAAAGATACAAACTTATTCTCGTTCTCTTCCATCTCTTGATAACTCAAAGCCTAAATCCCATTATACTTTCTAGCAATGATCTCTTCATAATGGCTAGAGAATCTATTATGGGCTCTGTGTTTAGATCATCATCTAGACAGTCTAGATCAGCACTACCAAACTTTAAAGCCTTGATCTTACTATGTAGCATCTCCAATCTTTGAGGATCAAACTCTAGATCTTCTCTATAATGTCTTGATAATAGGAATGCTCTTAATGTGTTTACACCATATTTACTAATCATATCTCTAACATTGATTGTATTTTCTTGACTCTTACCCATCTTCTGCTTATCTATAGTTAACAAACCTATATGGAACCAGTATCTTGGTTCATTGCCCAAGACTTTTAAGAGTGCTCTCTGTGCTTCATGATGAGGATAGATCAATTCCCTTGCTCCAGCATGGAGATCATAAGAACCAAAATTTGTTAATGCTATACTAGCATCTTGCATATGCCACCAAGGTAGGCCCTTACCCAAGATCTTGGTATTTAGATGATACTCAAACTCTTCTCTCCCATTCCATATCATAAAGTCATATACATTCCTCTTACCCTCTATCAGATCTATAGGTTTGGATTCTAATTCATCTCTGCTCAAATTTACTAATATACCATAATCACTAATGCTTGAGGTATCAAAGTATACATTCCCTCTATTTAGATATGCATGAGTATTCATCAATTTTAATACATTCTCATATGCTTGATATGCATGATCTGATGCTTTGGCAAATATCATATAATTAAGATTAACATTCAATAAGGCGAGATCCTTCTCAAACTCTAACATGTATCTATCTACAATCTCTTTATAACTCATATTAAGTGCTCTAGCCTTTTTAAAGATCTTTGGATCTATATCTGTTAATACTATCAATAGTAGAGGCTTATATCCTTGATACTCTAGATACCTAGCAAATATATCAAGTATTACAAATAATCTAGCATGCCCTAGATGCATGTAATCATATAGTGTTGGTCCACAGATGGTAATCTTTACATATGGCTTATCTAATGGCTCAAACTCTTCCTTTGATCTAGATAATGAGTTATATATCTTCACACACATTTATATCATAATTTTGTTTATAAACGTAGCATGAAGGAGATAGAAGATCTTGCTAAAGAACTCGATGAGTTAGAACTCGATGCGGGTATAAAGATCGTTGATGAAGAGAGTAACGAGATATTCATTACTAGAAGTGGTCATGAGTTCTGTATAATGTTTAAAGATAATTGGTTTTATACAAATGATATTAGCAGAGTTATGGAGATAGTTAAGAGATATTCTAAGGGGGAGATAAAGGCATTCTTATACTAACTTACTCTAAAACCCTCTTCTCTAACCTACCTCTAAGATATATGGCTGATATGTTCAACATTATGAGTATAAGCAGGAGTATGATTATTCCAGAAGCAGATAACTCTATAAAGGCTTCTTGAGGTCTACTTAGCCAGTTATATATCTGTAAAGGCATTACTGTAAAATCATCAAATATGGAGATTGGATCTCTCCTTATAAAGACCAATCCACTTATAACTAGTATAGGAGCTGCCTCTCCTAATGCTCTAGAGATGGCAAGTATTGAACTAGTTAGTGCAGTAGGTAGTATCCTAGGCAAGACTATCCTTAATACAACTTGATACTTATATGCTCCTAATGCATATGCTCCAAGTCTTTGTGAATTGGGTATTAGCCTTGCACTCTCTATCGTAGTAACTATTATCAAAGGCAATACTAGGAATGCTAATGCTATAGCACCTACAATTATCGATCTTCCAAATCCTAATGTATAGGAGAGTATGCCCAAGGCTACAAGACCAAATACAATTGAAGGCATGCCAGATAGATTAACCAGTGCCATCTGGAGTATATCCTTTAACCTATTATTAGATGCATATTCATTAAGGTACAAACCAGTTGCTATGCCCAATGGTAAGGCTATTAATATGGATAGTCCAACAGTATA
>FWWL01007517.1_pt1 | contig 14770 bp, 13 predicted proteins | sample 2228331 | NCBI WGS metagenome assembly FWWL01 (sample SAMEA103939775, study PRJEB20133) | metagenome
GAGGAAGGCGTTCCGAAACCGCGCCACCGCCTTACGTGCCCCCTGATTGGCTTTATAGGGCTGATCCAATCCTGACCCCGACTGTGTACCTGCAAAGCGCCCAAACGCCACCGGTAGAACCCACAAGCCATCCACTCCATCTACCGGAGCGCAAGGGAATGAGGAAACCAGCGTCACCCGAAAGCCCAGTTCCAGCAAGACATTCAGGTATCTCCGGGTGATTGGACTACGCCCATCTGCAACCAGCATAATGTGCATGCTCACCCTCCCAACCGCATGACCGTATGAATGGCTTGAGCAAATACGGCAACCATTTCATCCAGATTGACCCGCTCGGCGACAATCTGATAGGAATTTTTTCCCATCTCCCGCAAGCGCCCCGGATGGGAAAGGGCTTCCTGCAAACGCTGAATCAGGTCATCCAGACTTCCGGGAATCAACCGCCAGCCATTTTCCGGCGTCACCAGATCCTCCTGCGTGCCATCGGCTTCCGCCACCATCACCGGCAGAGCGTGTGCCATGGCTTGTTGCACCGCCAGACCGCCCGTACCGGGCAGGACAAACAGATCCGCCATTTGCCAGTAGGGTTCCAGTTCATCATCCCGCTTTTCACCGGTGAAGTGTGTGTCGGGATAGGTGGTCTTTGCCAGCGCCTCCAGCGGCTGTCGTTCGGGACCTTCCCCAACGACAATCAGGCGAGGGCGCACCTCTTGCGGTAAAGCGGCACAGGCGCGAATCAGCAAATCAATCCGCTTGCGCGCTTGCAGTCTGCCGACAAAAAGAATCACGGGCTGCCCGGAGACAAAAACAGGCGGCTTTTCAGGGGGATTTCCTTCCGGGCGGGGGGTAACCGCATTGGGAGCCACGAAAATCCGATCCGATGGAAAACCCAGACGAAGGTACTGTTCCGCTCCCCGCTGACTGTACGTGATGAGTGCGTCAAACAGACGGAGAAAGCGTTCGCGCAACACCTCGCGCCAGAAACCACGTGAAGGCGGTGCGCCCAACCCCCATCCGATCACGGGTTTGCGCTGAGCATGCATCCAACGCACCGCAGCCGGCGTACTCAAATTGGCTTCGACAATCAACACATCTGGATGCCACTGACCCAACCACTCAAAGAGGTTGCGCTGAACACAGGTGTACAACCTCCCTGATCCCAGATGGAAATTATTTGCCGGCACATGCTGTGCCGCGCGCAAAACTGCGGGTTGCCCAATGGCTTCCTCCGGGCGAGGCTGACCGGCAAACACGCTCAGCCCGCCTTCACAAGCCAGCGCCAGCCGATCAAAGAACGGCGCCCGGTACGCAGGCAGTACCCGCTGTTGAATTCCCACACGATACGGAATAGAAAGATTCATTGAATCACCCTGACTTGAGAGCCGTTTAACGTCTTCTCCACCTCAATGCGGGCAGGGAAGGCGTCTTTCATGTCTTCCAGATGGGTAATGACTAAAATGCATTCAAATTCATCCCGAATCTGGTTGATGGCTTCAATCAGCCGCTGACGCCCCTCCGCATCCTGACTGCCAAAGCCCTCGTCAATGAAAAGCGTTTGCAGACGCGCCCCTGAACGATGCGCCAGCACGCGGGAAAGCGCCAGCCGAATGGCAAAGTTGATGCGGAAGGCTTCTCCGCCGGAGAACATTTCATATGGGCGCTCCCCCACCGAGTCGCTGATGATGATGTCCAGTGTTTCCTTGTGTTCCTCTCTGGTTTTCAACGCCCGCTGAGTATTGAAGCGCACCGACATCATCCCATCGGAAAGCCGCTCCAGTAGTTGATTGGCATGTTCTTCAATTTGAGGCAGGGCTTGTTCAATGAGCAATGCAGGGACGCCATCCTTTCCACAGGCGCGCTCCAGCAAAGACAGCCTTTGCAAACGCAGGAGGAGTTCCTTTCGGCGCGCTTCTTTCTCCTGCTTACGCCCTTTCAATTGTTCCAGAGTCTGCACCCACTGACGGGCACGGGCAACCTCTTCCCGCTGTTGATTTTCCTCCAGTTGTTTCAATCGCAGATTCTGTTCAAACGCATCCAGATCAGGAAGCAAAGCCTTATCGGCTTTAAATTTCTCCTCAGCACGGCGGAGTTCCTCGAGATGTTCCTGCCGTTTCTGTTGCTCGGTTGCCAGTTGCTTCCGGGTGTCTTCGATTTGCCGCTTCAACGGCTCCAGTTCCGCCCGGGCAGTTTGCACCTCTTGCAAAGCATTTTCTACCCACGCAAGACTCTCTACCCGTCTTCGACACTCTTCGTGCAGGTGCGGGTTGTATTGAAGCGCGTTCACCTGAGCATCCAGTTGAGCCAGCAGAGCGCGGGCTTCCTCAGCAAAAGATTCCTCAGCCAGCAAGCGGGTGACTTCCTGTAAGCGGAGCGCCCCTTCGCTTTGCCAGAGGTTCAGTTCGTCCTGCAGGCGAGTTCGTTCTGAAGTATAGACTTCGATCTGACGCATAAGTCTTTGCCACTCAGACTCCATGCGATCCAGTTCTTTGAGCGCGGTTTGAACCTTCTGCGCTCGTTCCTGACACTCTTTTTGGGATGCCTGCGCCGCCCGATAAGCCTCTGCCAGTTGTTTGCCCTGCTGCTCCAGAGATGCTACCAGAGTCAGGCGTTCCTCCTCGCCAAGAGGTTGACCACATAGCGGGCACATCGCCCCACTGGTGTGAGAAAGGCGGTCAATGCGATCCTTGAGTTCAGTCATCAGTTGGTAGCGCTGGTCGTTTTCGGCTTTGAGTTGTGCCATCTCGTCCTGCAAGACACTGATCTCGGCTTCCAGTTCACCACGGGACTGGAGGCTATCCTGTAAGTGGTTACAATTTCCCTGTACCTCATGAATCAGGGCTTCCAGTTCCTGCTGGCGAAGCACGTTTCTGCTCATCTTTTGCGCCTGCTGTTCCAGCGTGCTTTTTTCCCGCTCCAGTCCCGCCCGTTCAGCGGCAATCTGCTGTAAAGGCGCCGAGCGTTGTTGTTCCAATCGGAGGTACTCTGCCGCCAGTTTTTCCCAACGTTCCAGTTCCCGACGCGCCTGCTGGTACTCTTCGTTGCGTTGATCCACCATTTCGGCTTCGGCAAGGCGCCCTTCCAGTTGGGCTTTTCGCTCTTCCTGTTGGAGCAGTGTGCGGTTCAGATTCTCGATCCGCGCCGCAATATCGGCTTCCTGCTTTCTCAACACTTCCAGAAGGCGTTGTTGTTCATCCAGCGCGGCTTTGAGGCGTTCCAGGGCATGGAATTCCTTTTCCATTGCCTCCCGTTCTTTGGTCAGGGTTTTGAGTGTCTTCTGCGCATCTTCCAGCATTCGCCTGTAAACAGGTTCTTCTTTGAGTTCCTGTTCAATTTCAGCCAGTTCCCTGGCAAGGCTCTTTTCCTGCGCTTCGGTTTCTTTGCGGGTTTCGGCAACCCGCTCCCGGTACTCTTCCCAGATTTCCAGCCCCAGAATACTGCTGAGGATTTTCTTGCGTTCCGCAGGATTCTGTTGGGCAAAGCGATCAGCCCCGCCCTGTAAGAAGAATGAGGCATTGACAAAGGTCTCAAAATCCATGCGCAGAACACTACGGATGGTCTGTTCTGTCGCGGTAAGCGTGGCTCTGGTCAGAGGCGTCCACTCGCGGTTTTTGGAGTCGAGCACCCAGAATTCCAACACGGTTGTCTTGTTGCGCGGTTTGATGCGGGCAACCCGGTAGATGTCCTTCTCAAACTCAAAGACAAACTGCACCATGGCTCTATCGCTGGTGCTGTTAATCAACGCATCATCCCGCGAGCGGGCTTTGCCAAACAATGCCCAGGTGATGGCATCCAGCAGAGAAGACTTTCCCGCCCCATTTGAGCCAGAAATACAGGCAAGCGAGACATCCTCCAGATTCACCTCTACCGCCTGGCGGTACGACAAAAATCCTTCAATGTAAAGACGTTTGGGAATCATAAGGGCTTCACCAGAATTTTATCTATGCGTAAACCATCCCGATCCACGACTTCAAAGCGATAACGGTTCCATTCAAAATGCTGACCTACGGAAGGAATGGTGCCCATTTGAGCCAGCACAAATCCTGCCGCGGTCTGATAGCCGATGCGGTCTTCATCGGGCAATTCATCCACTTGAAGCAACTGCTTGAACAAATCCACCGATAAAGATCCATCCACCAGCAACGAACCATCTTCGCGGCGGATGACTGCCTGTCCGGCTTCTTCACCATAAGAAGGAATTTCCCCTACGATGGCTTCCATCAGGTCGAACAGGGTGATCATGCCCTGCAAGCCGCCATACTCATCCATGATGAGGGCAAGATTGCCGCTGGCGGTGCGAAGGGCTTCCAGGGCTTTCAACGCCGTCGTACTTTCAGGAAGAAACAAGGCGGGTTTGAGATACTCTTTCAAATCCACCGGTCGTTCCAGAGACGCAGCCAGCAATTCCTTGGCATTGACGATCCCCAACACGTTATCCAGATTTTCCCGGGCAACCGGGAAGTAAATATGGACACTGCTGGTGATGTACTCTCGATTGACCTCCCAGGGATCTTCCAAATCGAGCCATTCGATTTCTGTGCGCGGAGTCATGAAAGCGCTCACCAGACGATCTCCAAGGCGTAAAACCCCTTCGATCATATCCGTCTCGCGCTGTTCAATGATGCCCGATTCGACCCCCTGCTCGATGATGCCCTTAATTTCCTCTTCGGTCAGGTCGGGAGAGAGCGTTTCCTGCCAGCCGAACAGTTTTAAGAGAAAATCTGTGGACGCCCCCAGCAAAGTAACCAGCGGGCGGGTCAGTTTGCCCAATCCCTGCATCCAGGGCGCCACCCGCACCGCAATTTCCTCCGGATTGAGTTGGGCTGCCCGTTTGGGCAACAATTCCCCCAGCACCAGCGAGAGATAGGTGATGACCACAACCACCAGAATCAACGATAGTTCCTGCCGGTAGGGATAAAGCCAGTTCACCTGCCCGATCCATTCCGCCAGCGGTACAGCCAGTTGAGCCCCACCTACGGCACCGGCGAGAATCCCGATCAAAGTAATACCAATCTGGACGGTAGAAAGGAACTGGCTCGGTGAACGCATCAACTCCAGTGCGGTTTGGGCGCGTCGATCGCCGTCCTCCATCCGCTGTTGTAAGCGAATATGGCGGGAAGAAATGATGGCGATTTCTGCCATCGCCAGCGCCCCGTTGAGCAAAATCAGGAACAAAAGTAAAAGGATATTCCAGAGAATCACAGAACTTCCTTAACTTTCTTCCGACTCACCGCCCCAGAGGATCTCCTGCGCCAGGGATTTTATGGCTGGAATCTCTTCAGGAGCCACTTTTATACTGCCCAGATACATCTCCAACAAGTCCAGCGGAGACATATCACTTGCCAGCGCCCCCTCAGGAAGGCGCAGGCGCACCTCTCGCTGAGGGCGCCGAACCAGCATGAATTCCAGCGCGCCCTCAGCACGGCGCCGCAGCAGGGCTTCATCCAGCAATTTTTCATATTCCGCCGGGTACTCTATGGTCAGGCGGAAGACCGACCCTTCAATTTCGTCCGGAGAAGGAAACTTCTCCAGAATCGTGTCCATGAAACCTTCCCTTTTGCTTACCGAAACGGTTCGGTCAATGAAGCGCCGTCCCTGCAATTTCCGCCATTCGATCCGGCTGTCTCGATTTCCATCCAGATGAACGAGCACAAAGAATTTCTCTTCTTTGGCTTCGCCAAAATTGACCCGTTCAATCGAACCGGCATACACCACCGGCGGATAATTTCCCTCGTTCAAATTCTGGGCTTTGTGAATGTGTCCCAGGGCTACATACGACCAGCGAGGATCGCAGACCAGTCCACGGCTGAGAGTGACATCATTTCCCAGCATGATACTGCGCTCACTGCTGAACTGCGCCCCTTCCACCGAGGCATGGGCGGCAAAAACGGCTGGCAGGTTCGGATCCAGCCGATTTTCCAGCCAGTAGGTGACCAATTGGTTGATTGTCTCTTCCAGTTTCTGATTTACGGTATCGATCTCCCGCAGATGACTTTCCTGAAGGCTCAAAAAGCCCGATTTTGGCACCCAGGGTAAAACGGCTACCTGAAGAGGAAGCCCTTCTAAATCCTCGGGCGTCAGGAAGCAGGGTCGAGAACACACCCGCACATGAGGCACGCTTAACGTCTCGTATTCCTGCAGGGCATGGGCGCGGCTCTGCGAGGGAGAAATGTCATGATTGCCGGTAATCATCAGGGTGAAAATTCCGGCTTCTGAGAGGCGCTTGATGCGTTTGCCCCACTCCCGCTGATACGTCGGAACTGGGGTGCGGTCTTTGTAGGCATCCCCCGTAAACAAAACCAGATCCACCTGCTCGGCAATTGCGGTATCCACGATTTGATCCAGTGCCTTCAGGAAATCGAGCGTTCGAATGGGTAAACCGCTCTTCGAATCCAGTTTTCCCTGCGAGACGATATCTATGTGAGCATCGGAAAAATGTAGAATTTTCACAGCGCTTCCCCCTTTTCGCTCCCTCAAGGGGTCACCCCCAGATTCAACAGTGCCGCCATGGAGGGATTGAAATTCGGATGGTATTGTAAACTGGTTTTCAGATCCTGAATCGCCCCTTCGGTATTTCCCAGGGCTTCACGGGCTTTCCCCCGCCAATAAAACGACTCTTCCAGATAAGGTTCACTGGCAGATTCAATGGTTTGGGTTGCCAGAGCCTCCAGATCGGCGTAGCGCCCCGTGTAATAATACGCAAAATACGGACCGGTTTGGTACCACAACATACGCCAGGGACGGCGCGCTTCAGGCAATGAGGGGTACAATCGGAAGGCTTCATCGTATGCCGCAGAAGCACCCAGAAAATCCTTCAAGCCAACCATGCTGGTGCCGCGGTTGAACCAGGCAAAGAACTGATCTACTCCCTCAAGGCGATAGAGTTCATCCGAAGCGCGGGCAAGCGCCTGTCGAAAGGCTTGTTCCTCATCTGCCAATGGTCCAAGCAGGTCCAGCACTTCACTTTCCCGCTCGGGCGGGTAAATGACCAGAAACACGAAGTTAAATGCCCGCCATTGCGATTCCAGATCCTCATACGAAATGGGATAGTTGGCTTCGTAGTAGGAATCCTGTGTCAAAAATTCTCTTTTGGCGTCGTCATACCCATTGACCACGGCATAATGTCCCATCCAGGATACTTTGCCGCTCAAGTCGGTCATATAGGCGCCTTTTTCAATGAGCACTGGAAAACCGCCTGCAATTAAGGTTTTCAATGTCTCCAGCGTACCCCCAGACCTCTGAAGCACGCTCAACGGCGTTTGCTCGCGCACATAATCTGCCAGTTCGTAAGGCATGACGTTCTTATCCTTGTCGAACGGCTTGACCCACTTGCCCACATCGGTACGATCTCCCTGCCAGCCCCAGAAAGACAGCGCCATCGCCAGATTGGCGGGGGCACAATAATTCCATAGCCCATGCTGATCAAAATACTTGATTCCATCCAAACGCGCGGACGCCGGCAGAGGGCGTGGCGTAGGTGTAGGCGTGGGGAGATTGATCGGGGTTTCCGGTGACAAGGTCACTGTAGAGAGAACAGTGGGTGAAGGGAGAGGGTTTTCTTCTGGCGAGGAAGTCCCTGCCGTGGGGGTCAGTTGGGGTTGTTCTTGAGGGATAAAAATCTCTTTTTCGGGCGGACGTAAAGCGTATTGCAGGCGGATGCGCCACTGGTCGGCATGCCAGAGCACCCGCTCTCGCACCGGCGGTATGGCAAATGCCACCAATCCAAGGACGAACAGGCTCAGTACAATGCCGAGAAAGACCTTGAAGTATCTGCGCATTAATCCGATTATAACCGTAAACCTCAGGGCTTCAACGATTGCAAAGAGATACCTGCATCTTGCAAAGCATTTCGGACTGCGGTAGCAAATTCCACCGCATGGGCTCCGTCCCCATGGATGCACAGAGTGTCCACCGGTACCCGTTGAGAACCCTCCCCCGCACCCTGGGTTGCCAGACGGATGGCTTGCCGACAGACTGCCTCCACCGTCTCCAGCACAGCCCCCGGCTCCCGGCGGGATTTCAGCGTTCCATCCGGATTGTACGCTCGATCCGGAAATCCTTCCGCCGCGGCAGGCAATCCCGCCTCGCGAGCCTCTTCCACCAGTACAGAACCCGCCAGCCCAACCACGATCACCTGACGGCTGAAGCGTTTGACCGCCTGAACGATGGCTCTTGCCAGAGTGCGGTCTTTTGCGGCTTGATTGTAGAGGGCGCCATGGGGTTTGACATGCACCAGTTCCGCACCTTCAGCGCGGACAAAAGCCATTAACGCCCCAATCTGATACAGGACGAAGGCTTCCACTTCTTCGGCGCTCAGATTCATTTCACGCCTACCGAACCCCTGTAAGTCAGGGTAGCCGGGATGCGCGCCAACGGCGACCCCTTTGGAAACTGCCATGCGCACCGTGCGTTGCATGACCAGCGGGTCACCGGCATGCAACCCGCAGGCGATATTCGCCGATGTGACGATGGAGAGCAGGGCTTCATCGTTGCCCAAACGATAAATTCCAAAACTTTCACCCAAATCGCAATTCAGGTCCATATCAACCTCGCATCCAGAATGAGAGATTTTCCAGTTCAATGGCGTTGAGACTTGCCAGGAGTTCACGGTAGATCTGATGCGCCCGCTCCACCGTCACGGCTTCAAAGCGCACTCTTCCCTCTCCGGGGCGCAGTTGGGCAACCCGCCCCCAATCCGCGCGAATCACCCCGGCAATCTTCGGGTAACCGCCAGTGGTGGGGTGATCCGCCATCATCACAATCGGATTGCCGTCGGGGGGAATCTGAACTGCACCACGGGGCATTCCTTCGGAGAGGATTTCACCCATGCGGCGGGAAACAGGAGTTCCCGTCAGCCTGTAGCCAGTGCGATCGGATTGTGCACTGACCTGAAACGTGGCAGAAAGGAATTGCCTTTCTCCCTCCTCGCCGAACCATGTGCGCTGCGGACCCAATACGACCCTGATCACCGCCTCCTGCGAACATCTCGGTCGCAGATGGACAGGGAACGTAGCGCCCGCCCGCTCTTCCGGCGCCCAGCCTTCCCGTACCGAGAAAAGCCAATCTCCCGGTTGAAGCAAACGCCCCTGAAAACCGCCTAAACCGGCTTTTAGGAAGGTAGCACGAGAACCCAGCACCTGCGGAACATCCCATCCGCCAGAGACTGCCAGCACCCCCCAGAAACCTTCCGGGGAAGGACGACACTCCACCCGCTGACCAGCACGCACGCGAACCGCCGTCCAGAGAGGCATTTCCATGCCATCCACCCAGAAGGTAAAACCCCCACCGCAAAGCGCCAGAAGAGCAGGGGAATCTGACCAGAGGATCGGTCCTGCGCCAGAGAATTCCAGCACAGCGGCGGAATCATCATTCCCAACCAGACGGTTTGCTACCCGGCAGGCAAAAGGGTCCATGACACCCCCCACAGGCAATCCAAGGTGTTCATGACCCGTTCGTCCCAAATCTTGAATCGAGGAAAACCAGCCTGCCTGTTCCACCCAGAACCCCATGATTATTCCTCCACTGCCACAAAACGCACCACGTCACCCGGCTGAAGTAAAAATGGCGGCTCTTTGGAGACATCAAATAAGGGCATGCGCGTCCTGCCAATCAAGCGCCATCCACCGGGAGATTCGAGCGGATAGACCCCGGTTTGCTTTCCGGCAATGCCCACACTTCCTGCCGGCACCCGCTGACGAGGGGTGTCCAGACGCGGGGTAGCAAGGCTTTCATCCATTCCACCGAGGTAAGGGAACCCCGGCAGGAAACCCATCAAAAAGACAGGATATATCCCGGCGGTATGCCGTCGAATTACCTCCTCTTCGCTCAAACCGGTGTGTTGCGCCACAAACGGTAAATCAGGACCATCTTCCCCACCGTAATGCACAGGGATGATCACCTCACGCGCAGGTAGAGGGGTTTCTTCGGATAAAGCATCCAACGCCGATTGGATGCATGGCAGGAGAACATCCAGAGAAGCCTCGAGCGGATCATAATCCACCCGCAAGGTAGCATAGCCCGGAACGCATTCCCTCAAACCGGCGATCTGCCCTTCCCTCAAACGCTGTGCCAGTGCATGCACCCGCCGGTTGACCGACAGGGAAATTTCCTCTCCCAGAGTGACCAGCAAAGAAGAATCACCACAGGGTTGAATCCAATCGGGAAACGTCAGGCTCATTACCACCCATCCTACTCATCCAGCAATGCCTGCCCTGCCTGCAATGCCGCCTGTAATACCTCCATCACCGGGACGTGATGATTCTGGGCGATTTGTGCGCAAACGTCATATTCAGGTTGGGCAAAAACCCGTTTGCCATCCAGCAGTTTTACCTTCAGCGGGATGATTCCAAAGGGTGTGTGCACTTCCCGCATCTCCCGCTGGGCTTCAAAGCGATAAATGGGCTGAACTCGCAGTCCCAGAGTCGTCGTGTGGCGTAAAAGCAACTGCGCCAGCGCGGCTTCATCACTCTTCCGGGCAATCACCGAAATTTGTGTGGCAGGGCGGTTCTTCTTCATATAAACCGGAGTGAAAAACACATCCAGCGCTCCCGCATCGAGCAATTGCGTCAGCACCGTCCCCAGTATTTGGGGATTCATGTCGTCAATATTGGTTTCCATCAACACCAGAGGCAAATCCCCTTCGGGCAGAGTTGTGCCAATCCACACCCGCAGGATGTTGGGCCAGGCTAACTCCCGCTGACCAGCGCCTGTGCCGATGCGCTCCAGGCGCATGGCAGGCTGATCAAAGGTTGCCAGCGCTGCCAGCAGGGCGGCGCCGGTTGGAGTGACCAGTTCGAAAGAAGTGGAGACCGACGTCAAGGGCGCGTGCGCCTGCGCCAGAATTTCCAGTGTTGCCGGTGCGGGCAGGGGAAGAACGCCGTGTTCAGCAGTAATCTTGCCCTGTCCATAGGGAAGTGGAGAGGCATATAAACGCTCGATGCCCAGTTCGTACAGGCAGAAATTCACCCCCACCACATCCACAATAGCATCCAGTGCGCCCACTTCGTGGAAATGAACCTGCTCTGGGGCGATGCCATGTACCCGCCCTTCGGCTTCTGCAAGCAAACGGAAGACCTTCAGACTGGCATGAAGGACAGGATCAGGTAAAGAACTTTGGGAAAGGATTTCCTCAACATCGCTCAAATGGCGGTGATGATGGCTGTCCTGAACTTCCACATGGACCTGAGAAGCCCGCATAGCCCCTTTTTGAACCTGCGAGAGGCGTAGATGGATCGCTTCGGGCAGGTGTAAACCCTGCAGGGCTTCATTCAACCTGTCCAGAGAAGCGCCAGCGTCCAGCAGGGCGCCCAGAAACATATCGCCACTGACGCCAGAGAAGGCATCTACATAGGCAATTTTCATTTCACCACCCCTTCATTGAGACTTCCTGAGCGGTATCCCAGTAAGTCCACCGCCACGTGAGCATATCCCAGAGAACGGAAATATTCATGTACCCGGTCGCGCTGTTCTACCAATTGAATGACCTGCTCAGGCGAGACTTCCAGACGCGCCATGCTGCCATAATCGCGCACCCGGACAGCCGTAAATCCCAATTGTTTGAGAAATTCCTCGCCTTTCGCTACCCGCTCCAGTCCCTCACGGGTGATGCGCATTCCATAGGGGAAGCGGGTTGCCAGACAGGGGGCGCTGGGGCGATTCCACACGGATAATCCCAGTTCACGGGAGAGCGCGCGCACCTCTTCTTTGGTAAACCCCGTCTCGATGAGCGGACTCAACACCCCCAGTTCCTGCACAGCACGTTTTCCCGGGCGATAGTCCTGCAAATCATCCACATTACTGCCTTCCAGCACTGCCGAAAAACCTTCCTGCTTTGCCAGTTCAACCAGCAACGCCAGCCGCTCGCGTTTGCAGAAATAGCAACGTTCAGGGGTGTTTTCGACAAACGCGTGCTTTTCCAGATCGTCGTACGGCATCACCCGGTGTGGAAAGCCGAACTGCCGAGCCACATCAACCGCCGCCCGGACGCCATCGGGGGTTTCCACCGGAGATTGCAAGGTGACCGCCAGCATCCGGTTACCCAGCACCTGATGCGCTACCACCGCAACCAAACCGCTATCCACTCCACCGGAAAACGCCACAACTGCCGATCCCAATGAAGACAGGTAGTCTTTGAGAGCCTGACATTTCACCTGCAGAGATTCATCCATGATTCCATCCGCAAACCATCATTCAGCGGGATCGCCCAGGCGATTGATCAACCCAGCCAGATACCCCGCGCCAAAACCATTATCAATGTTCACCACTGCCACACCAGTTGCGCAGGAATTCAGCATGGTCAACAGGGCAGAAAGCCCCTGGAAATTTGCCCCATAACCCACACTGGTCGGCACAGCAATAACCGGCGCGGAGACCAGCCCGCCTACCACGCTGGCAAGCGCTCCTTCCATTCCCGCCACCACCACAATCACCCGCGCCTGCTGAAGCACTTCCAGATGCCCCAATAAGCGGTGCAACCCTGCCACACCAACATCATACAGGCGCACCACCTGATGATCCATCAATTCGGCAGTCATGGCGGCTTCTTCAGCGACGGGGATATCGGCGGTACCGCCGGTTGCCACCACAATCCCCGGACGCTTCGGCGTATCTTTTGAACGATTGAGAATCAGCAGGCGCGGGACGGGATGGTACTCCAGTTCAGGAAGTTGCTCTCGAACCGTGTGCGCCATTTCGGGAGTGACCCGAGTCACCAGCACCCGATCGTTACGCTCAGAAAGACGGCGCACGATCTGCACCACCTGCTCGGGGGTTTTTCCCTGCCCGAACACCACCTCGGGGAACCCACACCGAATGGAGCGGTGCTGGTCAAGATGAGCAAAACCGTCTACCGCTTCAAAAGGCAACAGCCGCAACCGTTGCACAGCCTGGTTGATATCCACTTCGCCGCGCTGAACGGCTTGCAATAACTCTCTTAACATTTCTTCTTGCATGGGGAACACACCTCTATTTATTGGAAAAATTATACCAGAGGTGAGAACGTTCCCGGATTTCCGCCGGAGTAAAAAACGCTTTCTACAACCATTCCCACGCCCTCAAAGACCCCCTATAATCAAAGGGACTATTACCCATGGAGAACATACATTTATGGTGATCCTTACCCGCTGGCGAGGACAATCGCTAACCCTTTCCACAAAACCCAACTGCCTCACCCTGAGCCTGCAATCGGGGAAAGAAACCCGGGTGTTTTCCTTCGACGGCGAAGGGCGCTTCTGGACCGGTATGGTTGAGAACATCTCATACCGCCGGGGGCTGGATGGAAAAATCGTGGCAAAATGGCAGGAAGAAGGAAACCTTCGGAGAGAACGGCGATGGCTTTCGCAAGAGGAAAGCACTGTCCTGCAGGAAAACGCACGGGAGATATGCGCAGTATTGCTGAACGACATCCAATCCGGACAACTCACACTGAACCCCGCTCTGGATGAACGCGGATGGTCGTTCCTGAAACGCGCCGCTGAGTTTACCCCCGATCGATACCGTCAAGATGTTGCCCGGTATCATGCCGTGTACCGCCCTGTGGGAATTCTTCCACCCGATCAGTACATGGCGGTAGTCCTGCAAGCCGCAGAGGGATGTTCGTTCAATACCTGCACCTTTTGCAATTTCTACCGCGACCGTCCCTTCCGCATTAAAAAAACCGACGAGTTTCGGGAACACATGAAAGCCGTGAGGGAATTTTTAGGAGAAGGGTTGAGCCTGCGCCGGACCATTTTCCTCGGAGATGCCAATGCACTGGTGATTCCCATGCCTAAACTGGTTGCGCTTATGGAAGCCGTTCACGAGCAGTTTGATGTGGAACGTCTGGGGGGCATCTATGCTTTTCTGGACGGCTTCAGCGCAGAGAAGAAAACTCCTTCGGACTACGCCCGTCTGCGGGAACTGGGACTGCGGAGAGTCTACATCGGTATGGAAAGCGGAAACGATGCCTTACTGCGCTTCCTGAAAAAACCCGGCACGGCAGAGGACGTGGTGCAAGCCGTGCAAGCCATCAAACGCGGTGGGGTTGCGGTGGGCATTATCCTGCTGCTCGGCGCAGGGGGACATCAATTTGCGCAACAACACGTTGCCGACAGCATCCGCGCTCTCCAGGCAATGTCTCTGGATGCCGATGACCTGATTTACTTCTCCGAACTGGTAGAAGGAGAGGGGATGGAATACACCCGGGACGCTTTCCAGGCACATCTCCATCCCCTCTCCCCAGAAGAGCGCATCGCACAGGGAGAAGCCATCGAACGAGCGCTGTCGTTCAGCGAAGAAGGCGGCACGCCGCACATCAGCCGCTACGATATTCGCGAATTCGTTTACTGATGGTGTCGTTCATCCAACCGTCAGCAGGACGATTCCACCAATCGTAAGCGCCATCCCGATAACCGTCTTCAGGGTGAGCGGCTCCCCGGAAAAGAGAATGCCCATCAGCGCGCCAAAGAGCGGTGAGGTGAAAGCAATGGGCATGACCCGCGTCAAAGGGGCGCCTTTCAGCGCGGTATAGAAGCACAACATCCCTACCGCTCCAGCCACCACGCCGCCGCCAATGACCATGTACAGCAAAGCCTTTGTCCCCGCCTGAGGGATCATCTTCCACTGGGGAAAACTCGCCGCACCCAGCAGCACCAGCGCAACCGCCGTGCGGATGGTGATGCCCAACGTGGGGGGAAGATTGCCCAAATGGAGACCTTTCTTTTCAAAATAACCGCCAACCCCCCAGAAAATTGCAGTGAGAAGCGCAAACAGTTCCGGTTTCATGCTCCTTTATCCC
>FWWL01007518.1_pt1 | contig 14768 bp, 8 predicted proteins | sample 2228331 | NCBI WGS metagenome assembly FWWL01 (sample SAMEA103939775, study PRJEB20133) | metagenome
CCTGTACCTGCCGGCAGGCAGGATCCTGAATTACACAGACCGGTGACCGAAGGCGCTGTAATATCGCTTATATCAATAATCCTGAGCCCCGCGTTGCCATCTGCAAGAAATGCATAACTGCCATCCACTGCCACATCCATGGAAGTATCGCCTGAGGAGAGGGAGGAGATGGTTCGGGGATTTGATGGATCATAGACATCCAGAATCAGAAGCCCCGATGTGTTCAGGGCAAGGAGACAATAATTGCCCGAAAGAGCAATGCCCTCTAGAGAGCCGGCTGTGGAATAGGAATAGAGCACAGGATTCTCAATATCTCTGAGGTCAATTATCTTCAATCCATTTACACCTGCAGGGACAAGGAGGCGCTCTCCGCTCAGAACCGGCTCCCTGCCTGCAAATCCTGAAAGCCCTCCGCTATCAACGGGCGTCTTAAAACTCTTAATTGAAACCGTTATGAAGGCATCACCTGAAATATACATATAGTTCCCATAGTCCACCAATCCAGTTACATTCCCTTCTGAAAATCCTGTAAGGAGTTTCATATTAATGGAATCAGATATATCTACCACATAGAGGCCCCTGGTTGTGCCTGCAAAGAGGTATCTGCCAGAGGTAGAAAGAGAATTGATTGCTGTTGAGGGAAGCGTAACTGAGGATAAAAAGACGGGCTTTTCCGGGTCCCTTAAATCAAATTTATAGAGGATGCCATTATCAGTGCCCGCAAATAGTGATGTGCCGTAAGTTGTAACGCTCACTGCACCCCCGGGCAGGCTCAGGGTGCGGATCAAGACCGGATCTGCGGGCTTGCTGATATCAATGACCTTGATGTCCCCGAGTGTATCAGCAACATAAAGTGTAGAGCCATAGAATGCAAGGGCAACGGCGCTGTCTGTGAGATTAAGGTGTGCCATGCCCATGATAAAAAGTCCTCCACTGCCTCCAGCAGCAATAAGGTTGTCGCCGAAAAATCTTATGGCATAGGCAGTGCCTCCGGTAAGGTTCCATCTGTTGAGAAAGAGAGGATTTGAAGGGTCTGAAACATCCAGAATAACAATGCTTCCCACTCCGCCCACGTAGGCAGTGTTTCCTCTCAGCGCCACAGAGTAGAAGGTCTCTCCTGGCATGGCAGGATATGTGCCCTTCAATTGCGGATCTGCTGGAAAAGAGATGTCATAAATCTTCAATCCCCTTGGGCCGTCAGCAAGGAAGAGATGGTGATTATAAATGTCCATGCCATAGGACATCCCGCCAGTGGCAATTGTCCTGAGCGGAGGAACTGGCTTGCGCGAAAGTTTCAGAACTCCCTCATCCCCATTCCAATCAGCATCGGTAATTTGAGTATCCTTGTAAGTATCATCATTGAATTCCTCTACAAATCTCATCAGTATTGAATATGTGGCGCTCTTTATGGTGGACTCCTGGTTCCCCGCCATATCAACACTTAGAAATTTGATGATGGTATCCCTGTCAATTACTATGCCCTCAAGGGGTGAAGCCCCGGAGAGGGTATTCTGACCGCCTGCCTGGGGTGTGGATCCATCAAGGGTGTAATAAATGGTGGCGGGCTCATCACTCGTAATGGTTACGCTCTGAGAACCAACATATTCCCCCGATGGTGGAGTTATTGTAGTGGTGGGAGGTATGGAATCAATCGTATATGACTCTGTTCTCACCTCTTCTACATTGCCGAAACTGTCTCGGGCAAAGAATTTTAAGAGCGTGGTTCCTTCAGAATAGATTAAGAGAGTGCAGGGACTCAGGCATGAAGAAGAGAATAGATCAGGTGTTGAACCATCGGTTGTATAATATATGGTGGCAATAGCTCCAGGGATCACATCGCTGTAAAGTTGAACGAGCTGGGGGGTTCTGTAAAGTCCCCCTGAGGGATATGCAATAGTGTAAGGAGAATTCCCGGTAAGGTAAACCTCTGTCTTTACCCCCTCCTGATTGCCTGCCCGGTCAATGGAGAAGTATTTTAATATACCTGTGCCAATCTCAATTCCGGAGATAGTTGTATCGCCCACCAGGACATCCGGATCTGATATTGCCGGGGCCGGGCATCTCTCTGAATTGTATTCATTGATGCAGAGTTTGTAATAAATGCTCGCCGGTTCATCTGCCATAAGGCTTACGTTTGTCGTTGACGAATATCTTCCTCCTGGGGGGATTGCTCTGGTTTCTGGAGGTGTTATATCAATTATATATTGCTCTACCTTCACATCCTCATGGTTGCCTGCAAGGTCCACTGCGAAGAACTTCAGGACAGTAATCCCCTCTCCGGAAATAAGTACAGGCTCTGTGTAAACAAAGGAGCCAACTGTTGGTGTGGAGCCGTCAAGGGTATAATAGATGGTTGCGGGCTCATCGGAGATGAGAGTGATTCTTAAGGGTTTATTGTATATCCCGCCCTTTGGCGCTGCTGATGTCAATGGCGCCGGGTCAATTGTGTATACCTCGGTCTTAACCGCTTCCTGATTGCCCTCATCGTCAATTGCAAAAAATCTCAGTGTTGTGTTGCCTCTGATTTCAATGCCCTGGAGGGGACTTCTTCCTGAATAGGTATAACTCCTGCCAATCTCAGGGAGTTCCCCATTTAAGGTATAATAAATTGTCGCTGGTTTGTTGCATTTAAGTGTGACTACAGGTAAATTCCTCGCAGGATAAGTCCCTCCCGGTGGCTCTGCTGTGGTCTCAGGATAGAGCGCCACCTCCACCTTATTTTCGCTATTACAACTTATTGTAAATATTATAAAAAGCGCTGTTAAAAACCTCAATGAATTCATCGCATTCTCACTCAATAAACCCCAGCTCCTCCAGCGTCTCAAGGGATTTTGAGAAAAAGCGATGGAGTTTTGCATTGTTGTTAAGTTCAATATTATCAATGTTAATTATCTTCTGGGGAAATGTAATCACCCCGCTCATTGTTGGGTCCGGCAGGAAGAAATAGTAAGGGTCAATGCAGAAGTCCCTTCCGTCTCCATCGGACTGGTCCTGGGCAATGGTATTTCTCGGGTCCTTCTCAATCCCTGGATGAGCACCACCCACATCATCGCCCCGGGGCAAGTAGTGTTCCCCATCAATCTGGTCAAGGGTCCCGTTGCCGGCACCTGCTGTATCCCTTCCATTGTATATGCCAGTATCATCAAAGGGCTCATGAATTTCACCGGGGTCAAATCTCCCATTGGAATTTGTATCAAGGAAATTAAATTGCAGGTCATTCTCTGGACCAAGGTCTGCACAGAGGCCACTGGAATTAAATTCATCTATAGTTCCATCAGAATCGTTGTCAAACCCATCCTCGCAATTGGTATTGATATTAATGTTGTCATGATTCGGGTCCGGCAATCCATCAGGATTTCCTGAGCATCCGCCAGAACCGTTCTCCATTGCATCAGGACAGCCATCATAGCCCACATCTGAGAAATCCTCTAACTCTGTGTGATAGATCAAAAACCTCTGGCTTCTGCTGTATAACGGGAACAGGTCCCTCAGGTTTGATGGTGTGAGGAAAAACTCAGAGAGGCGGATCTCAGGCACCGGTATTCCAAAGCCATTTAAAATTGCCTCTGCTGTGCCCGGTGGCAGGTTCAGAAGGGCATTGAAGTCCAGGGCATCGGGTCCCTCAATATTTTTAGCAATAAGTTCTATTGCATTCCTTACATCTATTGCATTCCTTACAAGAGAGCTGATGGGAAATGTAACCCTGCGATAGGTAAAGGCCCCATTATCATGGTATGCCACCATCTGTGTGCCCAGAGGCTCACCGGGATCAAACTGCCCATTTGTCTCGCCTGCATCCGGTGCCTCACAGTCACCAGGCTCTGCCCCGGATGTCAAACAATGGGCACGATTGCATCTTCCGTTGAGGTTCTTGTCCTGATATGAGGTATTTCCGCAATCCTGAGAAGTGTCTGCCCTCTCCTCAGGGTCTCCAGGACAGACCTCATCCTCTCCGCAATCCCAGTATCTCAAAACACTGTTTGTCTGATCACCCTTCTCAGTCATCACCATATCCATTGTCCTCACTATGCTCCTCAGTCCATCGGCGAAGAGAAGTTGCGCCCGGATCAATCTCTCCTTTCCCTCTGACCCGCCACTTCCTGAGAGTCTTAAAAATTCCGGGTCCGATTCAAATCTGTCAATTAGCATTCCAACGACTCCCTCAAAGGTGAAATCATCTGGAACAGTTCCACCGAATTCAATCATGCCATTGTATGCGAGAAGAACCTCAAGGCCAGCCTTGAGATTTTTTATCACTGTGAGAAAGAAAGAGGCCTCGCCCAGATCGTGCCTGCCGGCGAAATTGAGCCAGATGTCGTCCTCAGATGTATCCGGCTCGCCTTCATAAAGGCCAATCTCAAGGACTTTAGGAATCAGAAAGCCCGTTGCTTTAAAGTCAACATAGGCCCCTTCCTGCATGACAAGGAGGAGATTTTCCTCAATGGACCCCAGGCGATTCTCCAAAAGATCCACAATCTCTGCAGGCGTGAATTTTTCCTGCCTGCGGGCAATCATGCTGTCAATACCATGCAATTCCAGAGTGCTCTTTGCAATTGCATCAGCATAATTTGCAGTGACATCGCAGGCATATTCACTCAAATATGCATCCAGGCAATCCCGGGCAGAGGCAAAATCCACCACATTCTGCGCGGATTCCGCTGGGTCAAAGTATGGAGGAAAATCCCCGAATCTCCCGCCCTCCTGAATCCTCTTTATCGCATCAAGGACGCACTGAGGTCTTTCTGGCGGGTCTTTGTCTTTGACCGTGATGCTCCATGATGAGGTTGCTGAGTTGCCCTTATCATCCCTTATCGTCACCTCCACCCGGTTATCCCCCACCACGCTGGCACAGGCAAATAAGATATACTCATCTGTCCTGCTTACCTCATTTCCGTTCAAGAGCCAGGAAAATTGCACCGGACCTTCTTCACCGCAGAGTTCCGGTTCTGCAAAGAATTCAACCTTTACCCCCATATTGACTGTAAGTGATGACCGGGCGGGGCTCTTTGATTTTATCCCGAAACTGCACTTATTGTTAGAACACGCAGTAACCGATATTAAGAGCAAAAGAACAGAAGGAATTATTTTTTTCATAATTATTAAAATATAACAGGAAAATGATTGTATGTCAAAAATATTTCTGATACAATTGAATAAAAAATCTTCAGGGGAGGAGTTATGTTATGAAGAATATTTTTGTTCTCTTAAGTTCAGTAATATTAATGAGCGGTGTCTCCTTTGGCGCCTTTGAGGAAAAGTACACAGGGTTGCCGAATGACCCATCCTTCTGCTGCGAGAGCAACTGCCCGAATCCAAGACCGGACTGCGATATTTATGACGAACAATGGAATCTCTTCAGTTTCACCCCTCCGTCCATTCTTGCTACAGGGAAATTAAGACCTGATGAGGTGGGTAAGCCAAGCGGAATAAGCGCTGATGAGGCATGGAAGATTAATGCAGGGAGATGGGATGTGACAATTGCTGTCCTTGATTCTGGCTTCAGGTGGGAGGCAAGGGATTTAGTGAACAAATGGCGATTGAACAGGGGTGAACTGCCGCCGCTGAGCACAGCGCCAGTATGCTCCGGAGGGGATTACAAAAATTTGCCTTTCACCTGTTATGATATAAATGGCGACGGAATATTCAATATGCAGGATTACATTGATCCGGCAAAGTGCGATATTACAACAGATCCTCACTGCCAGCCCACATGGACAGACATTAATCTCTCCTTGCTGAATGGTCTTGATGACACAACTGAATATTATGACAATGGAATCCTTGACCCGGGGGATTTGATTCACTGGTTTTCTGATGGAGTTGACAATGATGGCAATGGCTACACTGATGACATCTGTGGATGGGACTTTTTATATAATGACAACGATGCCTTTGATACAGAGACCGGGGGACTTGATTACAGCCATGGCAACGGAGAGGCACATGACTCTGCAGCCGAGGGAAACAATGGAAGGGGAGAGACAGGCGTCTGCCCCGGATGTTCGGTGTTACCACTGCGGGCGGGGGATTCCTTTGTCGTTGATGTAAATGGCTTTGCAATGGCTGCCCTCTATGCAGTTGAAAACGGGGCAAAGGTCATTCAGGAGGCACTTGGTTCAATTAACAATTCACCCCTTGCAAAGGATGTGGTGGATTATGCCTGGAAAAAGGGCGTAATTGTAATCGCCTCTGCTGCAGATGAATTGAGTTATCACCACAACTATCCTGGTAATTATAATCACACGGTCTATGTCCATGCAATTGCACCGGATTCACTCGGCGGTGATCCTGCAAACACCACGACATTTCTTAATTTCAACAACTGTACAAACTTCGGGGGCCACTTAGTGCTTTCAACGCCCGGTGAGGGATGCTCCTCTGAGGCAACAGGAAAGACGAGCGGTATTGCGGGGCTCATCTATTCCCGTGCCCTTGAACTTGGCATTGACCTCACAGCAAACGAGGTAAAGCAAATATTGACTTTAAGTGCTGACGACATCTATGTGCCTGAATCAGCAACGGATCCTACAAAATTTCCATCAAAGCCCGGCTGGGAGAGGTATTTTGGTTATGGCAGGGCAAATGCCCTGAAGGCAGTGCAGATGGTCTCGCCCTCAACAATTCCACCTGAGGCGGATATTGAACTACCACAGTGGTTTGAGACCCTTGACCCGAAAAAAACCCCTGTCGTTGAAATAAAGGGCTATGCAAATGCACGGTGGGCCTCATCCTTCAATGCAGTCCTTGAATACGCTGTGGGGCTTGAGCCAGAGGAGGCTGACTTCAAAGAGATAAAGTCCTTTAAAGACCAGTCACAGCCTATAGAGGGTACAATTGCTCACTGGGATTTAACCCAGGTTCAGATGGAATACATGAAGATTCCCCGGAGAGCAGAGGAGGACCTGGCTGTGACATTGCGATTGCGTGTATTTGACAATGACCATCTTGGGGTCTACGGGGAGGACAGAAAGACCATTTTTATCCACCACGACGCCGACCTCCATCCCGGGTTTCCGAAATTCATGAATGCCTCAGGAGAATCGTCACCATCCCTTGCGGATATGGATGGCGATGGCATCTTTGAAATAGTCCTTGCAACTGCTGACGGACTTGTCCATGTTTTAAATTCAGATGGCGAAGAACTGCCCGGCTGGCCCAGAAGCGTTGAATACATGATGGAGTTTGACCCAGATAATCCTGCAAATCACCTGAATTCGCCGGCAATAAGTTCAGGCGAAATAAAAAACGACTATCGTGCCTCCATTGTGTCAAGCGTGGCAGTTGGTGACCTTGATGGCGATGGAAGCCCCGAGGTTGTTTCAGCATCCCTGGAGGGCAAGATCTTTGCATGGCGTGCTGACGGGACTCTCATGAGCGGATTTCCGGTGTCCTCAAAGGGTGTTATATGGGAGGATGGAGATGTATATGGCAGGAAAAAACTCCTCACAGGACCGGATCCGGGCTTCTTCTCAACCCCTGCCCTCGTTGACCTGGATGGAGACGGAAAACTTGAGATTGTGGCGCCCGCAATGGATCAGTACCTCTATGTGTTCAGATACGATGGTTCACAGCAATCTAACTTTCCTGTTCTCCTCAGGGATATGACCCGGAAGGAGCCTGTTGCCGAGCGAATTATATCATCCCCTGCTGTTGGCGATATTGATGGTGACGGGCAGATTGAAATTGTCGTCGGAACCAGCGAGGTCTATGGCTCCACAGGAAGGGTTTATGCTGTAAAGCCGGATGGCAGTTTTGTTCCGGGCTGGCCCATTGAAGCATTGGGTCTTATGCCTGACATTTTACCCTATGTGGGCAGGGGCGTTCCAACAAATCCTGCCCTTGCAGATGTGGATGGCGATGGGGTGGTGGATATAGCCACTAATTCTATTCTTGCTCCTAATCTCCAGATCATCAACTATCTCGGCATTCCAGTGACACTTCTTAATAACTCCAATTTCGCACTTCTGAGTAAGGCAACGGACTCCCCTACCTTTCCCATTGAAACGAGCGGAAGTTTCGGATATATTGATGAAAACAATTCCATTGATTATGTCCTGGGAACTGTGGGGATAAGCATGGCGAGCGCCTTTGCTGCCGGAGGCAAGCGCGCCTATTACGAACACCACCTCTCTGCCTGGGATACTGGCTCAGGACTCTTCCTTGAGGGTTTCCCGGTTGTTGTTGAGGACCTCCAGTTCTTTATGAATCCTGCAATTGCTGACATAACCGGAGATGGACTGGCAGAGATTATATCCGGCTCAGGTGGGTATATGCTCCATGCAGTAAACTACAGGGGTGAAGAGGCAGAGGGCTGGCCAAAGTTCACTGGCGGCTGGATCGTTGCCTCTCCAGCAGTTGGTGATATTGACGGAGACGGGAAACTTGAAGTAACCACCATAACCAGGGAGGGTTGGCTCTTTCTCTGGGATACCCCCGGAACAGCCAGCGCAGATGGTAAAAGCAGGGTCCAGTGGCAGGAGTACAAGCATGACCCGCTCAAAACATCCAACTTCAACACTCCGCTAGTTGTTCAGAAGGGCTTTTCAGAGGAAAAGGGTTGCGGTTGCAGCGTAGAAGGTGGCAAAGCCACTACAGGAATGCTCTCTCTTTTAATCCTTTTGCTAATTTTAATTATCTCCAAAGGGAGATGGAGTAGAAACAGGGTCATGAAAACTGGATAATGGAATATCCCCTTAAAAACATCACTGTCCTTGACCTGAGCCGGTTGCTACCCGGACCCATCTGCTCTCTCTTTCTTGCAGATCTCGGAGCAGATGTGATTAAAATTGAAGACACTGAGGCCGGGGATTACATAAGGTGGTTGCCTCCGCTCCTTGATGACTATGGTGCTGTCTATCATGCTCTCAACAGGAATAAAAAGAGTATTCGCCTCAATTTAAAGACGGAAGAAGGCAAGGAGATATTCAGAAAACTTTCAAAAAAGGCGGATGTAATCCTTGAGAGTTTCAGGCCAGGGACAATGGATAAATTGGGGCTGGGGTACAACAATATTAAAAAGATAAATCCAAAGATTATCTATTGCGCCATCACTGGCTATGGCCAGGATGGCCCCTACAGGGATAAGGCAGGGCACGATATAAATTACATCTCCATTGCCGGGCTCCTGGGCGCAAATGGCTCTGAGGGAGGCCCTCCCCAGATGCCAGGGGTTCAGATTGCAGACATCGGAGGAGGAAGTCTACTTGGGCTCTCCCAGATCCTTCTCGCCCTTTATCAGAGAGAAAGGACCGGCAAGGGACAATTCCTAGATACATCCATGACAGATGGGTGTTTTACATTTCTAATGCACCATCTTGCTGAGTCCGCCGGGAGAAAATCGCCCTTCAGGCGCGGTGGGGAACGCCTCACTGGCGGTCTTGCCTGCTACCAGGTATATAAAACAAAGGATAATAAATACATCTCTGTTGGTGCCCTTGAGCCAAAATTCTGGTCTGCCATTCTTAAAATCCTCGGCAGGGAGGATCTGATAAACAAGCAATTTATAGAGGAGGAACAGGAGTCCCTGAAAAAGGAATTACAGGGTATATTCATAACGCGGACAAGGGATGAGTGGCTTGCATTATTTCAAGGACAGGATGTCTGCTGTGAGCCCGTCTATGAGCCAGAGGAGGCAGAGAAGGACCCCCAGATTCAGGCTCGGGGCATATTTCGGAGGTTCAAACTAAAAAATGGAATAGAAACACTCCAGATAAGAACGCCCATCCGCGGCAGCAGAATAAAGGAGTGCCCCTTCCGGCAGGCGCCGGCTTACGGAGAACACACTGAGATAATTCTGAAAAAACTTGGCTATAATAAAAGAGAGATTCAGTTGCTAAAAGATAAGGGGGTAATTTAAAATAAATATATGGCACCCAAGGTACTGCTCGTTGATGATTCACCCTCCATCTTAAATATGGAAAAGGAGTTTCTGAAAAATTTAAATATTGACATTATCACTGCCTCTACGGGCACAGAAGCCCTGAGAAAAATAACCAGTGAGAAACCAGTCCTTGTGTTTCTTGACCTTATGCTGCCAGAATTAAATGGCGATATATTATGCAAATACATAAAAGGGAAAGAGGAGTTAAAGGACATTGCGGTAATTATTGTGACCGCAAAGGATGACCCGGAACAGATCAGGCGATGCTACCAGGCGGGCTGTGATGCCTATGTTGTAAAACCAATTGAGGAAAGTGATATCGTGGAAAAGACAAAGATTATCCTCAGTGAACGGGGGTTCTCTATTTGATTGACTTTTGTTCCTCTGTGAATAAAAATATTATCTATGGAAAGGTTTCTCCGCGATTTTCTGCTTGATACACTATATTCTTTATTGGGTGGGATTTTTGTATTCTGCGGGGTTTTCTTTGGAATTAAGTATTCATTGCCAGTAAGTATTGCCTACGGGGTCGGTTTCTTTCTATGGTCTGAACTCTTTCTATATACATTAAAACAGATTACGAAAGACAATGAAGGTGGACAGAGTGGCTGAAGAGAAAATAAACTGGAATGAAGTAAGGGACGAAGCAGCCCATCTACTATCAGATTATATAAAATTTAACACGACAAATCCCCCTGGCAATGAACGGGAGGCAGCAGAGTTTATTGCAGAAATACTCAAGAAAAACGGGCTTAATCCCGAGGTCTTTATATCTGAAGGCAAAAGGGCAAATCTCCTGTGCAGACTAGAGGGCGCAGGCAAGGAAAAACCCCTGGTGCTTCTCAGCCATATAGATGTTGTGGGAGCAGAGGAGAAGGAGTGGAGCATCCCGCCATTCTCCGGGACAATAAAGGATAACTATGTGTGGGGTAGAGGCGCCATTGACTGTAAGGGGCTCGGCGTTATGGAGTTAATGGCGCTTTTGCTTTTGAAGAGAAACAATATTACACCCCGACGGGACATCATTCTCGTTGCTGTTGCAGATGAAGAAGCAGGTGGTGAGTCCGGTGCAAAATGGGTTGTGAATAACCTCTGGGATAAGATAGAGGCAGAGTATGTCCTGAATGAGGGCGGCGTTGGGATCTCCGGAATGTTCGGCACAGACCTGATGCTACCATGTTTCGGCGAAAAGGGTCCACTGTGGCTTCGCCTGAAGGCACGGGGTGAGGCAGGACATGGTTCAATACCCACGGCAGAAAACGCAAATAATAAACTCATTCGGGCGCTTGAGAGAATCGTGAATTATGAAAGCCCCATAATTTTGCTTCCTGAAATCAAAGGATTTCTAAGAAATATCATTTCAAAAAAGGGCCTTATTTTTTCCATCATTGCTCCGCTGATTATAAATTCCTTTGTCCTGCATCTATTTCGCTCAAAACTGAAATCAGCAAAAAAAATAAATGCAGTTCTCAGAAACACCATCTCTATAACAGAACTCAAAGCCGGCTACAAAGAAAATGTCATACCATCAGAGAGCGAGGCAATCCTTGACTGTCGTCTCCTTCCAGGACAGTCCGTTAAGGACTTTGTTGATGAATTAAAAGGGGTCATAAAGGATAAGGATATTGAAATTGAGGTGATTCAGCAACACGCGCCAAGCCATTCCTCCCCTGATACGCCCATGCTACAGAGATTGAGAGAGATAGTTGAGAAAAATCATCCTGGCATTCTCTTCAATCCTTACATTGCTCCGGGGTTTACTGACTCCAGGTTCTTCCGCGAAAAGGGGGCTATTGCCTACGGTCTTATGCCCTGTCTCTTCACCCAGGAGGAGATTGATACAATTCACGGCGTTGATGAACGCATATCACTCAAATCACTGGAGGATGGCATTAAAAACATATATGAACTCTGCTCCACGATTTAAAGACTTTTAATCAATATGAACTTTCTTTACCTCCTTTTTAGATTTTAGTATAATACGCAGATGGGCGAATTTTTATTGTCCAAAAATGAGGAGTACTGAAAAGATTTGGAATCTGTTATCCTCTTCCTGAAGGTGGTTTTGCAAATGAGAAGGATTAGGAGATAATGTGACAGATAGAATCCAGAATTTCAAAGGCAAGAGATTGCTTCAACGAACCGAGGAGGTGGAGCCCTTCTGGGCCTATAATGCAGAGAGATTACCTGTAGATAAGCAGTTAGTCCTTGTTGATAATGTTCAGTTTATCTACGAATTAGCTCTGGCTCAACTTGAACTACAATCTTTTGGGGTTCACTTTGAAGTGACAAATGGATTAAGAGAGTTCAAATTATTAGATGTAAAAGACGAAGAAGAACTTAGAAAAAAATTAGCATATTTTAAGTTTGTAAAGGGTAAACTCACTGACTATTTCCAGATTATCCAGAAAAACAGAACGCGCTCCGTCAATCAATATCTTACACACTGGATTTACCCCTACAAAGGAAAATTTCATCCACAAATGATTAGAGCACTCTTAAACATTATCGGGCTTGAACAAGGGGATACTGTTCTTGACCCTTTTATTGGAAGCGGTACCACTGCCGTTGAAGCACACCTTTTGGGAATAAATTGTATTGGCATTGATGTATCTCCACTTTGTGTCCTCCAGAGCAGAGTGAAGATTGAATCTATCGAGGTTTTACAGGAGATTGTAGACTGGAAGGAGGAAATAACAAAAAGAATAAAGCCATCTCTATTTAATATGGAAGGCAGGACACTAAATGATGTTATCAGTTCTATAAAGAATGAAAAGGTAAAGAATTTTTATAACATGGCAAGACTTGTCGCCATAAGCGACAATGCCAGAAGGGGCCGTGAGTTTTCTAGGGCATTCTTAAAAAATCTTGAATTAATGATTCTTTCTGTCAAGGATTATGCTGAGATAGTAAAAGAACTCAATCTCAGATTGGGCAGGATGGATATAAAGACTGGAGACGCAAGGTCATTACCTCTGGATAATGAAAGTATTGATGGAATAGTGACATCTCCACCATACTCAATTGCTCTGGATTATGTCTCAAATGATGCCCATGCCTTAAAAGAACTTGGATATAACCTTTCAGAGATCAGAGAAGAATTCATTGGTGTGAGAGGTAAAGGTAAGACAAGGATTGATTTATACAATGAAGACATGCAGAAGACTCTGGAAGAAATGTTAAGAGTTCTCAAACCCGGAAGATATGCAGTAATAGTGATTGGAAATGCTACTTATATGGGACAGGAAGTAAAAACTGTTGAATTCATAATAGAGTATGCAGAAAGAATCGGATTTAAATTGGTAAAAAACATAGACAAGATAATCTTCGGGCTTTACAATGTGATGCAGAAGGAAAATATATTAATTTTCCAAAAGATGTAAGAGTGATGGTATGAAGAATCAACAAAAATACATAGAACAACTTGAGCATACCATCGCGAAATTTCTGAAGCCTATGAAAGGAATATCATTCCCAGTGGCTATAAAAGCGCTTACAGGTTGCAATGTTTTAGCTTTTAATCCTTTGCCCAAACAAAACAAAAGATTATTGAAACAATTATCCCGGGCAGCCCGACTTGCTGGACAAAGGGCTTTTCGAGAAGGTATCTTCACTGCAAGGCCAAACGAGGCAGGTAACCGTATAGAACCTTTTGTTATTAAAGCCCTGAGGGAGGCTGGATTAAAAGCAGATAAACCTATTTCCAGGAGTGGAAAGAAGAAGTCAGCAGGGTACCCGGATATACAGATAGAAGACAAAAATGGAAGGGTTATTTATCTTGATTGCAAAACTTATAACACCAAAACCAAGGACCAGAACTTTAGAACTTTCTATTTTTCGCCATCGGAAGATCCAAAGATTACAAGAGACGCTTTTCACCTTTTGATGAGTTTTGAACTTCATACCGCAAGAAGAGGAGGTAAAAGAGCCTTTATTCCAATTTCTTGGCAAATTTATACTCTGGATAAATTACGGATTCAGGTCAAACACGAATTCAATGCAAGCAATAAGGGACTATATACGAAAAAAGCCTTATTAGCAAAAGGTAATATAATAAAGTAATTAACGAGATAATAACCTATTTTGACTCTGCATCGTCCTACTTACCATTTTATTTGTGTCGTATAAACTCTGGATTGTCACCCACAATAAGTTATCTCACAAGTTTATGTTTAGCGATTACTTTACCTCCTGCTTCTATGAATAAAGTATCGCCTCTTAGTTTTGTCCATACTCTACATTTGAGATAACCAGGTGGAACTCTGTAAAGATATTGTGCGTTAGATCATATAAAATGTCCTCAAAATGTATCTGGTTAGATCAAAATTAAATGTCCCTGAAATGGTAAAATCTCCCTGGATTTTTTAAGGGAGGTATGAAAATGTTGAAGGAGTTTGAACAAGGTTAAAAGAGCAACTGCTGTGAAAAGGTTCGGGCGGTATAGGAGAAGATATCTCTTTGGTGGAAGTGGTGATAAAGAGGGTTTTCCTTGCAGGAAGGGGCGAAAAAGAAGGATTAAAGATGAAAAAGGAAGAACATTGCGGAAGGTATATGAGGAGGCAAAGACACCTTATGAGAGGCTTATGGATAGTGAGTATTTAGAAGAAAAAGAGAAAGAAAAATTAAGAAGAATTTATGAGGGTCTGAACATGGTAAAACTGAGAGAAGAAATAGATAAACTGATAGAGGAGTTGATCAATGGAAGGAGTAAAGAAAGAGAAATGAAGGTGAATTTCAGGGACAAAAATATGATCTAACCAGACCCACATTTCAAGGACAATGAATTTTGATCTAACACGTCTTACGGTTATTACTCCTCCTCTTGTCTCTTAAACCCTCCTCTCCTCTTTGCAGAAATCTCTTGCAATACCTCTTGATGCTCCTTATC